>Ga0105046_10005560_pt1 | contig 19952 bp, 18 predicted proteins | sample MAT03_FD_78385 | JGI IMG/M metagenome (GOLD analysis project Ga0105046, IMG submission 78385) | Freshwater microbial communities from Lake Fryxell liftoff mats and glacier meltwater in Antarctica - MAT-03 (megahit assembly) | ecosystem: Environmental > Aquatic > Freshwater > Ice > Liftoff... | reverse complement strand
GGTGCTTATTGAGCATCTAGCGGCAGCCTAAAGAGCGTGACTTTAGGCAAATTTGATTACTGCGTGCAAGTTTAAGCGGCGAGTGAGGCACGAGCTCGCCGCTTAAACTTGTACAAAGTCGAGGACGATACAAGCAATGTGTGGAATTTCTACGTAGTCAGCTAAAAAATCTCCATTTGTATTTGGCAACAAGCCATTGAAAGAGAGTGTGCATTCTGGGGGATTTTCAATCAGCTTATGTATGAATTGATTCAGGGGGTCTTCTTTAATGACTTCTAAAAGGCGACAGTCAATTCCTAGTCTGCTTAGAGCTACATACATTTGTTGAGTAAAGTCGTCGAGGACCCCATATTGACTTCTGGCTGCATAGAAAAGATCTATTCTATGAAACATTAAGAGAGCTCCAATTCCATTTGTTGATAATGACGCATGAGATCTCTGAAATGGGCAGCATCTTCATACTGCATTTCTTTGGCAGCTTTTTTCATGAGGATTTCACTTTCGCGAATTTTCGTGCGAACTTCTGCTAAGGTTAAGTAATCCTGACCCTGTTCAGCAGCTTTTTGGTGCGGTGTCTTGTGGCCAAAATCTTCATACTCAATATCAGCTGCCACCATTGGGGCGATACTGCGGATGATTGTAGTTGGGGTAATGCCGTGCTCTAGATTGTATTGGTGCTGTAATGCACGTCTGGACTCGGTGATTTCAACGGTTTTGCGAATCGCTGACGTAATTTTATTGGCATACATAATGACACGACCTTCAGCATTTCGCGCTGCTCGGCCGCAGGTTTGGATTAGGGACGTTTCGCTGCGCAAAAAGCCTTCCTTATCAGCATCTAGAATGGTAACTAAAGAAACTTCAGGAATGTCTAACCCTTCCCGCAAAAGATTGATGCCAACAAGCACGTCAAATTCGCCTGAGCGTAGATCTTGAATGATTTGCGTGCGCTCGAGGGTGTCAATATCCGAATGTAAGTATTTAGCTTTTACATTCAGGTCTGTTAAATAGGTTGTCAGCTCTTCCGAAAGGCGTTTTGTTAAAGTTGTGACTAAAACTCGGCGCCCTTTAGCAACCTCTGTGCGGATTTCGGCTAAACAGTCGTCGACTTGCCCATCGGCGGGCCTGACTTCAATAATAGGGTCTAATAATCCTGTGGGGCGGATCACTTGCTCGACAATTTCTCCACCGGCTTCAGCGATCTCCCAGGGGCTTGGAGTGGCTGAAACATAGACCACTTGATGAAAGTGCTGGTAGCTTTCTTCAAACTTTAACGGTCGATTATCATAAGCGGAAGGTAGTCTAAAGCCGAAATCAATCAACGTGCCTTTGCGCGCGCGATCGCCATTGTACATGGCTCGCATTTGCGGCAAAGATTGATGCGATTCATCAATAATCAGGAGAAAATCTGAAGGGAAATAATCGATTAAACACGGTGGCGGATCGCCAGGTTGCCTACGGCTGAAGTGGCGCGAATAATTCTCAATGCCTTTGCAGAAACCCACTTCTTTGATCATTTCTAGATCATACATCGTGCGTTGTTGGATCCGTTGTCTTTCAAGCAGTTGATTATTTTTCTCAAACAGATCCATTCTTTCTGTCAATTCACTTTTTATTGTCTGCAAAGCTTCCCAGCGTACTTCTTCGGGGGTCACGTGGTGGGAACTTGGATAAATGGTAGCTTCTTGGATGCGGCGTTTGACTTTACCTGTGAGCGGATCTGTTTCGCTGATTCTTTCGATATCATCCGCAAAGAATTCCACTCGGATGGCGAGATCTTCTTCATAAGCCGGAAAAATTTCCAACACATCGCCGCGCACACGGAAAGTGGCGCGAGCAAAGTCATAGTCATTGCGTTTATATTGCATTTCGACAAGGTGCAGCAGGATATCATCTCGGCGCCGATTTTGGCCCACAGCTAAAGTTAGGTTCATGCCGCGGTAATACTCGGGTGTTCCAAGTCCATAGATGCATGAAACTGAGGCTACGATCAAAACATCGCTTCTTTCAAGCAATGAACGCGTTGCACTCAGGCGCATTTTGTCAATTTTGTCATTGATAGCCATATCTTTTTCGATATAGGTATCGGTACGGGGAATGTAAGCTTCGGGTTGATAGTAGTCGTAATACGATACAAAGTATTCGATGGCGTTGTGTGGAAAAAAAGACTTGAATTCCTGGTAGAGCTGTGCAGCCAATGTTTTATTATGAGCGATCACGAGCGTAGGCCGTTGCACGCGTTCTACGACATTGGCCATGGTGTAAGTTTTGCCTGATCCCGTAATACCTAAGAGGACTTGAGCTTTCTTGCCCTCTAAAATTCCTTCCGAAATTTTTTCAATGGCTTGGGGCTGGTCGCCTGCAGGGAGAAAAGGGGAGACAATTTGAAATTTTTGATCCACTTAAGTTTTTTCCATTCTTTCTTTGGCTGTGCGCACAATTTTTTTCCATGTGCCGCTCAATCCCATTAAACTCAACATTTCTTTGACTGTCTCATTGGAGATTTCAATCATTTTTTGCGTGCCTTCAAAAATAATTTGATCTACCAATCCTTTCTCTTGTTCGTAATACTTTCTTTTTTCTCTAATTGGGTCAAGGAAATGATTCAACGTGGTTGTTAGCTTGCCCTTAACTTCAACATCGCCGACTTTGCCTTCACGATAACGCGCTTTTAGATCGTCCACTTCAGCTTTATCTGGATTAAAAACATCATGAAAAGCAAAAACAGGGTTGCCTTCAACGGTGCCAGGAGTATCTGCTCGCAAGCGATTAGGGTCGGTAAACATCCCTTTGATTTTTTTCTCCACAGTTTTAGCATCGTCTGACAAATAAATGGCATTGTTAGCGGATTTACTCATTTTGCCTTGGCCATCAGTCCCAACAAGAGTCGGCACATCACTCAATAAACATTCAGGCAAAGGAAAAAATTCGCCGTAGTAGGCATTAAAACGGCGCGCTATATCTCGAGTGAGCTCAATATGAGCTTCATTATCTTTGCCTACAGGAACCAGGTGAGCTCTTGGCATTAAGATGTCGGCTGACTGTAAAACCGGATAGCCTACTAATCCATAAGGGATGCTATCTGAAGACATGTGTGCATTGCGCGCCATATCTTTCAAACTTGGCAAACCTGTCAGACGGTTCAGTGAGATTAGCATTTGAAAAATGAGGTTCATTTGGTAGACAGCTGGTACGGCAGATTGGAGATAGATGACTGACTGCTGTGGATTAATGCCGCATGAAAGGTAGTCGAGTACCATTTGTTGAATATTTTCACGGATACTGAGAATAGCTTCTTTATCGGGCTTGGTAGTCAGCATATGTAAGTCCGCAAGAATGAAATAACACTCATACTTCTCTTGCAATTCTACTCGATTTTTTAACGAGCCTACATAATGTCCCAGATGCAATAGACCCGTAGGACGATCCCCTGTCAGAATTCTTTTTTTTGTTTGATTTTCGAGCATGGTTTTTCCTAATGAAGCATTGATGAAAATAATCCAGCAGTATGTACCATTTCAAGACCAATAAAGATCAAAGCGATGACTACCGTTAAGATTAATGAAAATTTACCGCCTGGAACTTTGAAAGTCGAGGAATACTGTTTGTAGTAACGTCCCCACCACACCATTAATCCGGGCAGCAAGCCCAATAATGCCATCACACCATATGCCCCAGCATATTCCAGCGCAGTTAAAAAAGCTCTTGGGCAGGTGTAAGCAAAAAATAGCGGGGGGAAAAACGTTAAAGCATAGAGAAGAAGTTTGCCTGCTTGATTTTTCTTAATTCCTAGACCATCAGCCAAAAAATCGGTTAGACTTAAAGAAACCCCTAAAAAGGAAGTGACAATGGCAAAAAAGGAAAGGAATTTAGCAATGACAGAAATGGAGGGTTGCTGAAGCGTGCCTGAAAGGAGGCGTGTGCCATCAATGCCATTTTGATAACCTTGCATTACGCTATAATCCCCTTGCAGTGGGATAATGCCTAATGCGAGAGCTTCCCAAATGCAATACACAAGAAATGGAATTAAGCTTCCAAAGAAAATTGCTTTTTTAATCTGCGGCACATCTCGATTGAAATAGCTTGTGAGAGTGGGGATAATAATATGAAATCCAAATGAGGTGGCAATAATAGATGTTCCTAATAGGAGGTAGGGCCAATTCATGTGCAGAAGTTTGGAAGTTTCAACATGGGGAATTAAAAGAAAAATCAGGGCAATATAGGCGATCACTAGGCCGCACATTAAAAGACGATTTAAATAATCGACCGAACGAGTCCCTCGGTAGACAAAATATCCAAAAATAACAATTAATGGTAACGCTCCCATCCAGTGAGGAATGGCCAGGCCGAATAAAGCGTCGGCTAATTCGACAAAAAGCGGGATGCATACGGCAATATATGCAGTCGTTAAAGAATAGAGCAGAAAGAGGTATGTGATCCAGCTGAAACCTGCTCCCCAAGGACCAATCGTATTGCGTGCCATGGTAATCAAATTGGTGCGAGGTTCCATCCATAGATTGACTTCTAAGATAAGGAAAGCCGTAAAAGTCATATAGAGCCAGCACAGCGTCAAAAGGAAAAAAGAAGGAATGAATCCAGCTTGACCAGTTGCTACAGGCAGGGCAAGCATAGCGGCCCCAATGGTGGTACCTGAGACAAGGAGCACGCCCCCGATTAGCTTACTATTCATGCAATGACTTCCTTATATGGCTTGTAATAAAATAATACAAAGTGAACTGAAGATGACAGCAACCAGCGCTGTCTTTCCTCCTGGGACGGTAAAGGCATGAGGTTGCGCAATTCGGGAAAGATATCGGCCAGACCATACCATTGAGGCAGGAAGTAAGCCGAACAAAATTACAGCTCCGAATCCACCTGCATAATTTAGCGCTGTCAAGAAAACGTAGGGGAAAAGGCACGCAAAAAACCAGGGAGGAAAAAAAACTAGCAATAAGAGGAGGCACTTTCCTGAACAAGTTTTCTTGATGTTTAAACCATCTGCCAAGAAATCCACAAAGCTGAGAGCCACACCAAGGCATGAAGTAATAATGGCAAAGAATGCAAAATAGTGGGCGATATCGACAATCCACGAGCTTCCTACGGCTTTTTTCAAGGCATTAGTGGCCATTTCCCCTGAATCTAAGACTGCTTGAAAGGTCTCATGCTCTCCTACAGGGATTAAGCCTAAAATAACCCATTCCCAAACCACATAAATCAATAGAGGAATTGCGCTTCCAAGCAAAATAATTTTTTGCATTTTCTTTGCGTCTCTTTGCATATAGGTTGTCAAGCTTGGAATGAGATTATGAAATCCAAAAGAAACGATCATAATCGGAATGGCGTAAGGCGCGATGCTCCAATTTTGATAATTGAGAAGTTCAGGATTTACATGCATGCCTCCAAGGACAACTAGCAGGATATAGGTGACAATAAGACCCGCCATTAAAATGCGGTTGAAACGATCCACCACATAAGTACCCAAAAAAATCAAAAAAGCGAAAACCAGAATAAGTACCAAGCTACCAAGCCAAGAAGGCACATAAATGGTAAAGGTTTGCATCAAGAAATCGGTGATTAACTGCCCGCTACCTGAAATGTAAGCCACCATTAAGGAGTAAAATAGAAATAAAAAAGTGCCCCATCCTACAATTTTTCCGATTGGACCCAAAGTCCTTTCAGCCATACTCACTATGCTAATGTCATCGTGAAACCATAAATTGACCTCAAGCAGTAGCAAAGCGGTGAAGCTCATAAAAAGCCAGCTTAAGATAAACAAGAAAATCGAAGGTTTAAAACCTCCTAAAGCTGAAAGAATTGGGAGGCCAAGCATCCCTGCACCAATGCAGCAGCCTGCCACAAGCAAAATGGCGCCGAGCGTACTACCTGTTGAAATGGATGTGTCTGTTCTCATAAAAAGTCCTTGTGGGTCGCAATTATAGATAAAATGCGAGCAGTAAATTTAACATGTTAGCAGAGTAAAAAATTAGAGGGAACAAGGAGATAATCGATTAGCGTTTCCGCCAAAAGCGAAAGCGGTCAAAGAATGGGAAAATACAGCAGATGTGAGTATTGGATCTATGCATTTCATTAAATCTTATTGGAATAAGGTGAATTTTAACTGGACACTAGATATTTCGCAATTTAGAAATACCTTTATTCAGTAAAATTCATTCCATCAACTTCGAAAGTGTTGCATGCAAAATGTTCTGAGGTTGATATTTTTTAAAAATTTTCCTTTCAGCAATATCATATTTTTTCCTCAACTCTTGTGTCTCGGAAGAAGAAAGATCTGCTAGAAAATTTGTTCGATAAAAAAGCTTTAAGTTTGGCTTATCTTCGTGAAAAAAAGTTGGATTTTTTACAATAGGAAGGGGTTTTTCTTTTTGAGATGGAACTAAATGAAATGAAGATTTACCTCCATAAAATTTTTCTCTGTGTTCAAATAGCCATGAATTATGTTCTCCATAACCTAAGAGAATCCCTTTTAGGATTTCACTGCCTGCCAAAGTTTTTTGATATCCAGATTTAGAAATTTCTTCTAGTAGATCTTCAGCATTAATTTTTCGTTTTAAAATTTTCTCGAAAGTTTTTAAATGTTGATTTACAACTTCTCGGAATACTTGTCTGTTGATGAGTAAAATAAATTTGATCGATTCAATTTGGTTGGATCTTTCCTCCAATAAAACAAAATTCTGCATCTTAAAATTAGGTTGATGTTTCAACCAAACCTTCCATCCCTCCCAAAATCTTCTTGGGGAAGGAGTTTCTAGCACCTCTTTTCCATCAATAATTAAATGAGAATATAAAAATTTAGCCGATACAGACATTGCTTTGTAGCCTTCTAAAGTATAGGCAAACTGATCGTGAAAAATCAGTTTTTCAAAAAAATCTGTTAAGCCAGCTTTTTCCTCCGATTCAAGAGTTTTAATAAAACCCCCGCAATTATCTGCAGGTAATCTACAAACATAAAAAAGAAAAAAAAGCAAACTCACATAAAAATTCATTTTCACGATCAGTACACTTAATTATTTCCGAGGATTTTTTTTACAGTTCCAACACAGAGTAATATTCGTTTCCATTGCACCACAATGTATACAATAATGTGGTTCTAATACTAGAGGATTTTCAACGAAGAAACCATTATTATCCACTTGTATGGAATCAACGGTAAATAATGCATTATCAAGAATTACAAAAATTTGAGACTGGTCAAGAATGATGTCTGTCGAAGAAATATAAATTTTATTTGCTTCATTGCGAAAATTACTATGGACTTCTACAGAAACAGATTTGTAACAACAAAAATTAACAATAAGACTAATTTTGAAATACGCATGCAAACTCCTTGTCTAAAATTAAACCATATCTAAAGGCATAGCTGCCGGAACATTGAGCCAATCGAGATTTTAGAGAGATTTCTAAATAATCAAAGAAGTTGGCTCAAGGTGGAATAGCTTATATTCTTAATTTTATTTTACGTCTTTATTTTTTTGTTTTTTAGTCACTCATTTTTTTGCTAACATCATCCAAATGCCAGCCCAAATCAGCGCAGACTTTTTTCGGCGAATACGGCCAAAAAAACTAGAAAATTGGTCGTATCTCCATATATGAAATGCATTCCAAGTATCAGGAGCGCACGGAAAATTTTTCACGATATTTCCAGATAACTAAGCAAGTATCTACGTAAAGTACACAAATAAGTATAATAAGAATTGATACAGGGGGTTTGATATGAAACAAGAGCAGCATCCGGAGAAAAAAGTTAGGCTCAGCGTAGATTGCACGGAGCAAGAAAGAATGTATATTAAAATGATCGCGACTAAGAATCACATGACGATTAGTGAGTATCTTTTATCCTTCGCTCGCAAGGAAATGCCTAAGTGTGGGGGGCGCCACTGCAAGCGCAGTCATGAACCGAACAAAGAAACAGCCAAAGTTTTAAGAGAAACTGACGAAGGAAAAAACTTAATAGAACATGGGACGCTAGACGAATTCTGGGATGCATTAGGATTTAGCTAACATGCTTAAACCAAAATACTCAAAAAAGTTCAAAAAAAATATTAAGAAATTCGAACATCAAAAAACTGCAATACTTGAACTTCGTGGAGTTATTGAATGCATAATGAAACAAGAACCGTTGAATGAAAAGCACTGCAACCACCCATTAAGCGGGAATGGGTAGGTTATAGAGAATGTCATTAATTTCTGTATTTCTCATTTTTGAAACTTTTATTGATGTTTTAACCAGACCTTCGATCCTTCCTAAAATCTTCTTGGGGAGGAGCTATTATTACATCTTTTAGAAAAGCACAGAGACGGCCATCCTTCGATGGTGCAGGCAAATTGATTGTAAAAAATCAGTTTTTTAACAAATCTGTTAAGTCAGCCTTTTCCTTCATTTTACGATCCATAATATTTAAAGCATAGCTGCAGAAACAATGAACCCAACGAGATTTAAGAAAGATGTCTAAACTTTATATTATGTCATTATTTTTCATTAACCTTAAGTAGGGTACTTTTTCAAAAAACTTTTTTAGATTGCTGATTTGAGAGCGGTTTTGTATGGTGCTAATAAACATGGCCTTGAGGGGTTTAGGATGGGACATTTTCTTTTGCGTCTTTCGAGTAAGTTTACTTATTTCCAAAAAATTGTTTTAGCGACTTGTCTTTTGCTATCAAGCTTAGCCATTAGCTTGTATTTCAATTGGAAAATTATCTCAGGTAAAATCGAAGATGTGCAGCAGCAGCAGCAAGGAACCCAAAATGCCGTTTTAGTCAAAAAGCTATTAGAGAATATTTCGCGCCATGCTGTGATGTTGGTCTCGATGCAATTGGATCAAAATAGTTATCAAAATGACATTATCCAAATGCAAGCTCAAATCAGTGCTGATTTTAGGAAACTTGGATTGGGGACATTTAAAAACCGAGTGCCTTACTCAGGATTTACTTCAAGCCCTGTTTCTGAAGATTTAGGAAGTAAGTGGAATCTTTTTTTAGAAAATATCGAAGATGCAAGAAGCGCACATTCAATGGTGCGCTTTCATGCCATTGCAGATCGTTTAATATTACGTTTACTTTATATCGGGACAAGATCGGGGATTTTTCGTTCAGAAAAAATACCTTATTTCTTATCAGAGCTTGCCTTTGTGGAACTTCCGAGAGGAGTAAGTCTAATTGCACAAATTGTGCTGCTCAGTACTGATAAAAAACAAGAGAATGCAGCCATTGCCGCATTGATTGCTCAGTTACAAGAGCATACCCATAACCTAGAAAATTTGCTTGAAATTGCTCACTTAAGTGAAAGTGACACTCTTACAAAAAGTTTAGAAGAATATCGTAAAAACATTTTTGAACTTATCGCAAAAGTGGAATCTCTTAATTCACAAAAAACATTCATTGAACGATCCGCGATCATAGATCTTGGGGTCAAAGCGCTCAGAGAAGGTACCTTTGTATGGAATTCTACTTTAGAGTCTATGGATGTGACTTTGAATGAGACTTTAAACTTTCTTAAAACTCAAAAAAAATGGGTCGTATTGGGCTCGCTTATTTTAGCTAGTTTGGGTTTTTTAGTCATTTTATCAGGAATTTTACAGGCCTACAAACCTTTTCAAGAGATGATAAAGGCCATACAAACCTTTAAATCTGGTGATCTCACAGTGCGCATTCCGCTTACCTATCAAGATGAAATCGGGGGTTTTGGAATTCTTCTTAATCAAATCGCAGATCGTTTTGAAGAGACCTACAGACAATTAGAAAAAACGGGGATTTCTTTAAGCATTTGCTCTGGTTCTATCTCAGACGCTTCCAAGCAACTGGAATCAACCGCAATCGAGCAAGAAACCGCTTCCAAGCAAATTGCAGTGAACGCTAAAGAAATTTCAGCCACCGCTAAGGAATTTTCAAATACACTCAATAACATGAGCACAATCGGCCAAGAAGCCTCTGCCTTAGCTAATTCGGGGATGACTGGTCTATCGAAAATGGAATCGACGATGCAGCAAATGATTGAAGCCTCATCTAGTATTGCCACAAAATTGGGTGTCTTAAATGATAAAGCCCAAAGCGTTACCAATATCATTACGACGATTTCTAAAGTAGCCCAACAAACAAACCTTCTCTCATTAAATGCGGCTATCGAGGCTGAAAAAGCGGGCGAACATGGACGAAGTTTTGCCGTCATTTCGCGTGAGATCCGGCGTTTGGCGGAACAAACGGCCTACGCGACAATAGATATGGAGAAAATGATCAATGAAATGGTTTCAGCTGTCTCTGCAAGTGTCTTGGGTGTTGACAAATTTATGGAAGAAATTAATCAAGGAGTCACCTACATCCGTAATGTCGGAGAGCAACTCACGCAAATTATCGATCAGGTTCAAAGACAAATGACCAGTTTTGAAGATGTGAATGTGGGAATGTTAAATCAATCACAAGGTGCGGCACATATTACAGAAGCAATTAGTCAGTGGAGTGAAAGCGCCCAGCAAGCAACCTCCTCAATTCGTAAATTTCACCAAACAGTCGAGCAGCTATCTCAGACCAGTCGACAGTTGCACGATGTCGTTCAATACATCAAGCATCATTAAAACTAATTTAACCACCAAATTGCTGCGTTAAGTGAAGCTGCAAACATTATCCAGACCCAGTAAGGCATTAATAAAATAGCTGCTAGGCGTGAGATTTTCCAAAAAGAATAAATTGTAGTGCTCAAGGCAATGATGAGCAAGGTGATGTTGATCATTCCGAAAAACGGATTTTTCATATAAAAGAAAGACCACGACCAAGCTAAATTCAATCCTAACTGAATTGCAAAGAGCACGTAGGGTAAAAAATGATACCCTGAAAGCTGCTCTCGGTTCCAAATCAACCACATGGATACTGCCATGAGCAGATAGAGAATAGTCCATACAGGTCCAAAAACCCATGCAGGTGGTGTCCAAGAAGGTTTGATGAGTGCGGGGTACCATGTGCTGACATTGGATTGAGTAAACCATCCGCCCACTACTTCTACGAATAAGCACAGCAAAATCAAAAAAGCTAGCACACCTAATGCATAAGGATGAGTTTTTCCCATAAGTAGTCTCCAATTAACAATTTTTTGCATGTTAGCGAAATGCAAGATTTATCCGTTATATGAATTTTCCTGAAAAAAAATCGTCTTTCGAGTATGATAATCGCTATGAATACAATTGCAGCTTTTGATTTTGATGGAACGTTAACGGACAGAGATTCCTTACTTCCTTTTTTATTTTTTACCGCGGGAACTAGCAAAACATTGCTCAAACTCTTGTCGGCTTTGCCTGTCTTGGCAGCTTTCACCGTTGGCTTGGAATCGCGCCAGACAACTAAAGAGTATGTTTTAACGAAATTTTTTAGAGGTATCCCTGAGCACGATCTTCAGGCTTTAGCCCAAGTTTTTGCGGCAGAAGAGCTTGATAAATACGTGTCCCAGAGAGGATTGGAAAGAATCAGATGGCACTTAATTCAAGGGCATCGCTGCATGCTCATCAGTGCTTCGCTGGAGCTCTATCTCAGGCCTTGGGCCTTGGCAAAGGGCTTTTCTGAGGTTATCGCTTCTATCCTTCAACACGATAAGGAAGGACATGTGACAGGGAAGTTAGTAGGCAAAAATTGCTGGGGGACGGAAAAAATTCGGCGTTTGCAAGAGATTGCGGGGCCAAAGGAAAATTATCAGCTTTATGCTTATGGAGATAGTCAAGGAGACAAGGAACTATTAGCTCTGGCAGACCATCCTTTTTACCGCACATTATCATAATCATCATCTTTAAAACGATAGCCGACACCGCGAACGGTTTCAATCCAATCAAAGTTAGGGCCTAGTTTCTTTCTCAATGCCGCAATATGCACGTCAATATTACGATCGACAATAAAGGCATCATCATTCTGGACATCATCTAAGAGTTGATTGCGCGTTAAGACCTTGCCTCGATTCATTAAAAGGCGTCGCAAAATACCAAATTCGGATAATGTGAGGGCAATTGGCTTATCTTTGTTACGTACAATGTAGCGATCCACTTCCATGATGAAATTCCCAAAGGTTAAAAGGCGCGGTGTTTTTTCCGGCTCAGTGCCGCGTCGCAAAACAGCTCGAATGCGTGAAAAAAGCACTTTTGGAGAGAAAGGTTTAGTGACATAATCGTCCGCCCCAAGCTCTAGCCCGAGAATGACATCCAGTTCTTCACTTTTTGCAGAAATAATGATGACAGGAATAGATTTTAAGTCGGGGGAGCTTTTAATCTTTCGGCAGACGTCTAAACCGCTCATCCCAGGAAGCATAATATCTAAGATCACAATATCCGGTTTTTCTCTTTCGACAGCGCGAAAACCGTTTAAACCGTCCATTTCGATGATTATTCTATAGCCGGACATTTCTGCTTGTAACTTAATTAGTGCAGCAATATCTTCTTCATCTTCAATTAGAAGAATGGTTGGCTTTTGCATGAGTGAAAGCTCCTCAATAGCTCGATTTTATTGATCTTATAGGTCATATTATATCTCATGAGTAGATTTTCTCAAAAGTAATCAGCGAACGGACGTAATTCTGTGAAATAGAAAGGCAGAATCGTTTAATATCAGTGTATTTTCAATTTGGCTAAGACATGCAACTTTCAAGACTTTTCAGAGGAACCTTCATTTATGGGCTAGGCCAAATCCTTTCAAGAGTCGTCACTTTTTTTCTGTTGCCGCTCTATACCGCTTATTTATCCCCTGAGGATTATGGAGTCTTTGGCTCTTTAGCAATCATTGGGATGATGATGAATGGTTTGTTTACGCTTGGGTTTGGGGGATCGCTTGCAAGAAAATATTGGACATTAGAGTGTGAACAGGAGCGTGGCGCACTAATTTGGACGAGCTTTGCTGTGCTTATTCTAAACATAAGCTTTTGGAATACAATTGCTTATGTGTTTTCGAGCGCTCTAAGCATCGCTCTTTTTAATGTGCCAGACTATCAAATATATGTCTTCTTTGTTTTCTTTGGGACAAGCCTCAGCTCTGCTATTTACCCACTCTTGACCTATTTCCGCCTCAAAGAAAAGGCCGTACTTGCCATTTCAATCTACATGAATGAAGTCCTCATAGCTGTTTTGGGGACAGTTTACTTTGTTGTATTCAAAGAAAAAGGGGTTGAGGGATTAGTCTTAGGTGGTGTAATCGCTCAATGCTGTTCGTTTATGCTTACATTGGCACTGGCTTTTAGAATGATTCCACGTGGTTTTCATCTGAAATATTTGTCTGAATTGCTAGAAGTCGGCTACCCATTTATTTTTGGCCTTTTTGGATATTTTCTGCTGCAGTCCTCCTCTCGTTATTTACTGCATTGGTTTGTAGATTTAAATGCAGTCGGTTTATTTTGCATCGGCATCTATTTTTCACGACCCATTGAAATGGCTGTGAGTAGTTTTATCACTGCCTGGCCCCCTTTTTTTACTTCTTATCTGCATCGGCAAGAGGAAGCTAAGATTTTGTTTGGAAAGATTTTTACTTATTACTTGATAGGCATGTCTGTTTTGATTGTCCCTCTTTTTATGCTGGCAAAAGGGATTACTTACTTCATGCTGCATCCATCCTTTTATGACAGCTGGGCGATTATTGGATTTTTAGGGCTTGCGCAATCCTTATGGGGAGCTTATATCATTTCTGCCGCGCCATTTTTATTTTTTAAGAAGTCTCTTAGGCAAGTCAGCATAGAACTAGTTGCAGGCGCAGTGTGCATCGGCATGAATTTGTTGTTAATCCCTTTTTTTGGTAAAATAGGAGCTGCCTTAGCGACATTGACAGGTTTTATGGCCGCCTTATGTCTGAGCATTACCTTTAGCCGGCATCTCCTATCTATCCAATATGAGAAAAAAAGAATCGCTAAAATACTCATTGGTTTTGTTGCTGTGACTGCTTGTTCTTTTGCCCCACTTGAATTAAGCTTAAACTCGATGATTTTGATGGGAGTTCTGACCGGTTTATATTACTTCTATCTATGGTCAGTCGTTTTAACAACCGATGAAAAGCAAGAGCTATGGGTCGGACTTAAAAGAAAGATATCCAATAAAACATATGAAACGGTGAATAGTTAATCTGATGAAACCTGCTATCCATGCCTTATGGCTACCCTCATGGTATTGTCTGGAAGAAGATCCTATTAAAGGCATTTTTTTTAAAGAACAAGCCCAAGCTTTAGTTCAAGCAGGATTGAATATTGGGGTTATTTATCCAGAAATCCGTTCTCTACGTAATTTTAGCTGGGCTTTAGGATTAAAAAATCGCTTTCAGACCTCTTTTAAAAGCGAAAATGGCATTCCTACACTTAGAATGCATGGATGGAACTTATTTCCCACATTCGGATATCGTCAAATGCAAGCTTGGATTTCATCAGTCATTAAACTGATGGAACTCTATGTGGCTAAGCAAGGTTTACCCGATGTTATTCATGCACATTCCGCGCTTTGGGGCGGAATTTGTGCAGAAGTCATTGCAAAAAAATATCGCATACCCTACCTCATTACTGAGCATTTCAGTGGCATGCAACAGCTTGCGCCTTTGGGGAAAGATATCAACAATTGTTGGAGCCGACCTTATGTGTGCTCTGCCTACGAAAATGCCCAGCAAATTTTTGCAGTGGGAGGTGCCCTTAAGCAAGCCATTGAAGGCCTTGTCGAGCGAGAAGTCACAGTCCTGCCAAATTTTTTTGATGAGAGTTTTTTTCAGTTAAAACCTTCATCTTCCACAAAAGAGCCGTTTCGTTATCTTTGCTTAGCCCAACTAAGTCCCATCAAAAACTATCCTTTGTTATTACATGCATTCCAGGCGGCCTATGCACGAAATAAGCAGCTCGTTTTGGAAATTGGTGGATCTGGAAAAATTAAAGCTCAGTTGGAGAAGTTAGCTGAGTCGTTAGGAATTTCCTCGGCTGTGCATTTTTTAGGAGGATTATCGAGGCTTGAAGTCGCCGCAGCTATGCAACGGGCACATGCCTTTGTCTTAGCTAGTCGAATTGAAACTTTTGGGGTTGTATTAATTGAGGCTCTTGCCACAGGCCTGCCAGTGATTGCCACACGTTGCGGTGGCCCTGAAGATATCATCCATGAAGCCAATGGCATGCTGGTACCTTCTAATAATGAGCAAGCTCTCGCACAAGCCATGCTTGAAATGCCCAAACGATATAATCAATACGATCCAAAATTGCTCCGAGCCGATGTGATTGAGCGATTTAGTAAACAAACGATCGTCAAAAAACTTATCGACACTTATCAATCCATTTGCTGAACAGGAAATCCCATGAATATTCTTCTTATTTACGACTATTATTCACCTGAAAAGTTAAGACAAACTTTTTCAGACTTTCTTTTTTGTTTTGAGAAGTATTCACCGCACCAAGTGTTTTATTGCAACTATGCCCATGGCATCCCTACGTACTTTAAACACGTCGAATTTGATCTCATTATCTTTTTGCATTTCTTTACCATTCAATTTCGCCTAAATGGATTGTCCTATGAGGAATATGTTTCCCGCCTAGGCATTGTTAAAGAATCGAAAGCCATAAAAGTGATGTTTTGCCAGGATGAATTTTTTAATATGGACCGCATCAATCGCTTTGTAAATGACTTTCAAATTGAGGGGATTTTTTCCGTTGCCGAGCCTTCAGAATGGCCTACAATCTACTATGATGTCAATACCACGCGTGTGCGCCTATTCAAAAATCTTACCGGCTATCTCGATAATGACATGTGTCAGGTGATAGATGAGCTAAAAGAGAGCATACCCGATCGAGATATTGCGATTGGCTATCGTGCTACCCATGTTCCTGCTTATCTAGGCAGGCAAGGCAAGCTGAAGGTAGATATCGCCGCTGTCGTTAGAGAGGCTGCTTTAGCCAAAGGATTGCCAGTGGATATCGCCACGGTGACAAATAATAAAGATTTTTTTGTGGGATATGATTGGTATAGATTCATGTTACGTTGTCAAGCTTTCATTGGGGTAGAAGGTGGTAGCAGCATCTTTGATAAAACAGGGCAGATTCGCCAAACCGTAGATAAGTATCTGACACAATATCCAAACAAAAGTTTTGATGAAATTGAAGCTGCATGTTTCCCTGGAGTTGATGGAAATTTAAATCTGGTAGCTCTCTCACCGCGGCATTTGGAAGCATGTGTCGCAAAATGTTGTCAAATTTTGGTAGAAGGATCTTATAGCGGCATTTTGAAACCTGGAGTCCATTATCTTGAACTTAAAAAAGATTTTAGCAATTTAGATGAAGTCTTGGAGTTAGTGCAACGAGACGATGTGCGTAAAGAACTTACAGAAAGAGCTTTTAAAGACGTGGTAGAGTCGAAGCTCTATACTTATCAAGCTTTTGTGGAAAGAATGTTCATCGATTGCTTTTCCTTGCGCCCCTCAAAGGAGCCCTCCAAAAAATCTCCATTCATTTATAAAATGAATCAACTAAGAGAAAGACTCATCTGGAAATCCATCCCATGGGAATTTTACTTCTTTAAAAAAATAAAGCAATGGTTGCCGGGAACCCTAGTCACAACCCTTAAAGCTTTACGAAATCGCGGGTCGAATTGACCAATAATCTCATCTAATGTAGCGACTCAGATCATTCTTTCTTGCGAGTACTATTCCAGTTAGCTATGCACGATAGGCAAAAAAAAATTATTGTGTAATTCCTGATTAGCTGCAAAAATAATGATTTTCACTCATAATAAAAATAAGGTCAGTAATAATGAGATATACAATAGAAAACAGCGCTTCTAATTTAAATAAGTACTCTGCTTTCAATAGTTACTTCGATGATAAAAAGCTTGGTAAGTCCTTTTTATACTCCGTTAGTAGCTTTTTGTCTAAGCCAGTTCGAAGAGTATTTGGAGGCACTGATATCTACATTTCATCTCAGACGTATGATAACCAGATGTCAACCACAAAGAAAGTCGTAAACGTGTTTTTTTTAGTGGTTCTTTTTCCGGTAGGCACCTTGTCATTCACTTGTCTTATGATCAAATTCGCTACCATTCCCTGGGGATGGGAAAAGAGAAAAGTAAAAGTTCAATCACAATTAACTTGGAAAGCTCTGGAACAGTTTAATCAAGCATTTCAGAAAGGCGACCTCAATAGTGCAGCTCAAAGCTTTACTCAAAACCCTGACATTGGAAAAAGAAAAGAAGAGTATGATAATTTCTTTAAAGTCATTAATTTTAAAATTAATCAGTATGCCTCATGGGAAGATTTATCAGTTTTGCTTCGATTGCTTGGAACAACTGGCGCGATTACTTTAATCAACCACGCCATTAAGGTGAAGTTATCAGAGGAATTAAAAAATAATTGCCTGCTTACGTCAGGAGATTCTGTCCTCAATTTCATTCAAAATTCACTGAAATTCAAAGATATATCTACATTGGAAGCATGCTTTAATAAAATATTTAGCGATGCCCTGCAAATCAATGTGAATGGCGATATAGTGCTCAACGCAATAAAAATGGACCTTGCAGATCACATGATTAAATCTCTGACTCAAACGAGGAGATCCAAGGCCCAAAATGAACTTGAGAGAACAATGGCTAACGCCAAAGAGATTTCATTAAGATACGAGATATTTAATAAAGAGCAACAATACACCGATTATTTATTCATTTTTTCTGACGTAGCTAGTATGCAGAAAATGAGTGTTGGCGTTCAAGGGATCTGTCAAGTAAATCAACTAAAATCACAAACTCTTAATCTGATTAAGGCTTTCCCAACCAAGTGTGGTGCCACTCAAACACAATGGGATGGCATACGTGAAAAGTTCCTGCAATTCGAAGAAAGTCTTATTAGTGATAAAAACTATGTTCAAACGCTACAGACTATGGCTAGCAGTATGAATGAATTTATTGACTTCATCTGGACTGCACACTCACCTCAAGAAATAGAAGCTCATACCCAAGAATTAGAAATTAATTTGCAAAAGCAAGCAGTAATTTTAAATAATTTGGTAAACAAATCCAAAATTTATTACACCCTTTTCTCAACTGTGCGTTTAAAAAAGAAAGCGCTTTTGATTGAATATATTGCGCAAATGAAAACTTTTGTTTTGAATGAAATGGTCCAAGCCGCTACCTTGAGGCTTCAAAAAACAACATAAGTACATCTGAATAGCATTTCTTGAAGCAATTAGAGTTTAAGGATTGCACTAGTCACACTCTTTTAATAAAAGAATTCTGATTGCTTTTTACCTCGCACACCCCTTTCCAAAAAGAATCCATTCATTTATAAATGACAGAATTTCAAAGTGGCTCGCATGGAAATGCATTCCATGTGAATTTTATCTTTATAAAGAAAAAATATTAACAATATCACAACTCTTAAAGCATCGCGAAATCGATGTCTGAAGATGTTGTAGAAAAATTAATTAAATTAAATCAGGAGAATTTATGAATTTAAGTGGTGCTTCAGAATCTTTTGCTGAACGCGATGTTCTCAGCAAATTTTTTATTGAGGAAGCAGCAAAGCAATTATCTGATACCAGCAAATATGCTTTTACCGCTCGTCTTCATAGAAAATCTGTAATGGATATTAGGGATGATAACGTCAAAAACCTGACATTTGTACGTTCTAAACTCAATGGAAAATTCATGCATTTTACCTTCCAAGGTGATCGGGATGCTCTTTTTTTTGGAGGAGATTTCAATTGCAATAGCCGATTACAGCTTTCTATTTTAATTCGAGGGGAGGACAAAGATGTTTTAAAGGTACTAAAGGTTGCTTTTAACATAACAATTACTAATTCTAATAAAAAATTTTCTTACCGACGTTTGGAAGGAACTCAGCTAAAAACAAGCATCATTTCGCTAAGCCAATATCTATCGATTCAAAAAGAATTGGGAAGTGATGACAGCCTCCATAATCATTTTAGAAGGTTAAGCATGACTGATAACGATGCGAGGATTGCTTTTGAATCTGGAAATACAGATTGGCATCTACAACAGGAAACAGTAACACCAAATTTATTATGTAATATTGAAGAAGTAAAAACAGTTGTATGGACTTTGCCTGTTTCCAAGATTTATGATGCTGTTCTAAGTTGTGAGGGAAAGACACAAGAAGAAATTTCTGAAATCGATAATGCGGCAGAAGTAAGTCAATACCTGCAACGTTTTAACGAATTTTCAACATTGTCTGAAGAAGAAATTACTAGTATGTTGGAACGAACTCGCAGAAGGCGAAGAACAGACCATGAAGGCGTTTAGCTAATGTATTCAATCAGATACCATCATGTTGAAGGTATCTGATTGAATTAAAAGGAAGAGCCTTTCTCAGCGAGTCTGAGAAGCTTTTGCAATAGTCACGAATAATCTGAACCTTGTTTCATATGCTTGGATTGCCTTTGAAATTAGCCATTTGAGTGACTTTTTTGCAAGTAAACTTGACAGTTTCTTTGGCAACAAAAAATCCTACTTTGGCCGCAACGATGCCCGCTTGAACTAATCTCACTGCAGGAATAACGTTTAATGCCAGTCCAACCGCTTCCCCAGTTCTTCCAGCAAACCAAGAAAAGCTTTTGTTTTTTAATTTTTCTGTGATTTCAGTGTAGTCGCCACTCCAAGCCGCGCTTGCAAGTTGACCTGCATAACCCCCAAACTTGGAAACGCTAGAAAGGGGATCCAAATATCCTGAAGCCAGTCCCCCTACTGATTCTCGAGCCGAAGTACAACTTGTGCTTTGTACAAGTATCAATCTTTTAAGTAATCAGTTACTTTGGGTCACGGGTTATCTATTCACCTTAATGATAGCCCATGCATCAAGCTTTGCATAAAGTTTGTATTTTGCTATATTTCCACCCAATTGCGAAAAATTTGCAAAATTTCTGGCAAGTTAAAGGAACCACCAAAACCATTAAAAATACCATTTTCAACAAAACAACTTATCCAATCATGTTCTGTGCGGTCAATTTTGATTTTTTC
>Ga0105046_10005559_pt1 | contig 19954 bp, 14 predicted proteins | sample MAT03_FD_78385 | JGI IMG/M metagenome (GOLD analysis project Ga0105046, IMG submission 78385) | Freshwater microbial communities from Lake Fryxell liftoff mats and glacier meltwater in Antarctica - MAT-03 (megahit assembly) | ecosystem: Environmental > Aquatic > Freshwater > Ice > Liftoff... | reverse complement strand
TCGGCGTCGTGGAGCGTCACCGTGTACGTGCCGGCCTCGGGGAGCGTCGCTTCGAGCCGGGCGTCCCCGAGCAAGTCCGGCACGCCCCACGCCCACGCGAGTTGCAGCCGCTTCGCGGTGGTGAGGTGAACGACCGGCCGCAACTTGCTCCCGAGCCGCTGGGCTTCCACTTCCACGATCACCTTCTGCCCGGCGGCGCCGGCGAAGGTCGTTTCGAGCACCTGGCTCCCGCCGACGGCGCCGTGCAGCGCCACCGGCAGCGCCTCGACCGCCGGCGCGAACGGCCGCTGCGGGAGCGCGTCGACAGCGATCACGGTCGGCAGGCTGACCCCGCCGTCGGTCACGACGCGGAGGTGGTACACCCCCGGGGCCACCGCCGCGTCCGCCGTCACGGTGAACGCGGCCTGCTTCTCGGTGTTCTTTTCGCCGAGGGTCTGCTTGGCGGGGAAGGGGAGGAGGAGCTTCGGCGCCTTGCCGAGGTCGTCGCCGTCGATGGTGACGGTCGTGGGTGCGCCGAGTTGCAGGCCGCGGACGCTGACGGCGCGAACGGTCGGCTCCGCGGCGCCGACCGGTGCCGCGAGGAGAAGAAGAACCAATGGCCGCAAAAAGGCACAAAAGTCACAAAAAGGACGGACCAAAACCCGAGCCATGATTCAGAACCATTCTCTTTTTTGTGCTTCTTGTGCCTTTTTGCGGCCACTCATCCGGTCATTCGGCCTACCGGAACAGCTGGTGGATCGGCTCGGCTTCCACCAGCCGGATCGGGCGGTCGCCGGGGCCGGGCATCATCGTCGCGTCCAGGTCGATCCCCATCCCCTTATAAATGCTCGCCAGCACCTGCGGCGGCTCCACCGGGCTGTCCACCGGCCGCGAACCCGTCTTGTCCGTCGCGCCGACCACCTGACCGCCGCGGATGTTCGCCCCGCACAGGAAGTTCGTCCACGCCGGCGGGTAGTGGTCGCGGCCGCCGCGGCCGTTCACCTGTGGCGTGCGCCCCATCTCGCTCAGCACCGCCACCACCGTGTTCTCCAGCAACCCGCGCTGCTGCAAGTCCTCGATCAGCGCGGTGAACGCCCAGTCGAACTGCGGGCACAGGTGGCGCTCGTAGTCGAGGTACGTGTTGTTCAGCCCGCCGCCGTCGGCGTGCATGTCCCAGCACGACAGGTTGAACACCGTGTCGAAGTGGTTCACCGTCACGTACCGCACGCCCGACTCGACCAGCCGGCGGGCCATCAGACAGCTCTGGCCGAACGTGTTCCGCCCGTACCGGTCGCGCACCGCGTCCGTCTCGGAATTGATGGCGAACGCCTGCTTCGCCGCGCTCGACGTGAGGAGCCGGAACGCCCGCTCGTAGCTGGCGTCGTGGGCGGTCGTGGTGCGCGTCTCGGTGCGGCGCTGGAGCTCGTCGATCTGGTCGAGGAGCCGGCGACGGTTGTCGAACCGCGTCGCCGAGTCGCCGGTCGGCACCTCCAGGTCGCCGACCTTGAAGTCGCGGCGACTCGGGTCGGCGTTCAGGAAGAACGGCTCGTGGGCGCTGCCGAGGTAGCCGGCCGTCTGGCCGTGGAACGGGCCGGCGCCGGTGTTCCCGATCGGGCCCGGGAGGATGACGTTCGGCGGCAGGTCGCCCTTCGGCCCGAACACCCGGCTGACCACGCTGCCGGCGTGCGGCTTCACCGCGTCCGGGTTGAAGTCGTGGCCGGTCATCATCCAGCGCTGGCCGTTCTCGTGCGTCGCGCCGGTCTTGTGGTGCAAACTGCGGATCAGCGCGACCTTGTCCATCATCCGGGCCATCAGCGGGAAGTGCTCGCAGATGCGGACGCCGTTGACGTTCGTCTGGATCGGCTTGAACTTGCCGCGGACGGTGTCCGGGGCGTCGGGTTTCATGTCCCAGGTGTCGAGGTGGCCGGGCGAGCCGACGAGGAAGATGGTGATGCAGTTCTTGATCTGCGACCGGCTCGTCTCGGCCACCTGGCCGTGGGCTTCGAGGCGGAACAGGTCGGGGAGCGCGAGCCCGGCCAGCCCCGCCGACCCGGCGGTGAGGAAGCTGCGGCGGGTGGCGCCGTGGCAGACCGGCACGCGGACGTTGCCGACGTTCAGCATGGGCGGCTCCGCTTCGGGGGCGAAAAGCCCGGGGACGGCCGTCCCCGGGCTTCGGGGGCTTAAATGGTGTAGCGGACGGCGTTCGAGATCGGGATGAACTTGCTGGCGGTGAACTCGCCGTCGGCGCCCTTCGCGTAGTTCACGTAGCGCCAGGTCTGGAGGGTGATTTCGTAGGTGCCGGGTGTCGCGTCCGGGTGCTCGTAGGTGTCGCCCGAGCGCGGCGCGGGGACGGTGGCGGCCGGCTTGCCGTCCTTCGTCACGAGCCAGCGGAGCTGGAGCCCCCAGTCGTTCACGACGGTGGAGCGGGTGATGCGGCGGCCGCGGAGGGTGAGCTCGGCCATCGGCGCGGGGCCGTCGTACTTCTGGTCCACGAGACACCCCGGGGGCAGGTGGGGAGGCGGGGCGGGCGGGGGCGTGTCGCGTGGCGGGAACGGACGGCGACACGAGTTACGTGAAGCCTACCGTGCCGCCCGGGGTGAAGCAACCAGAAACCGCAGACGAAGCGACCGCGGCATGTCATACGGGTTCCAAGAAATCCCTCCCACCGGGCGAACGGCCGGCGTCCGCCGGCTGGTCCTTGGGCGATGCACCTGCCACCCCGACCAGCCGGCGGACGCGGGCCGTTCGCCCGGAAGTCACTTCGCGTGATCCGTATCGCAACTCCTTGCCGGGCAACGATTCGCTACGGTATCGATCGGGCGGCGTCGCTCGGACGGCAATTCTTCTGGCAGAAGCACTTGTTTCCGCGACCTGGTGGGGGGCGCACCGGAAACAATGATTTCCGCCCGAATGGACTTTTTCCTTGACGCCGTCGGATTCATCAGGCCCGGCCTCCTACGGGTCAGCCGCCGACCGACACGACCGCCCGGCGGTAGCGGGTCAGGGCGGGGCTGCCGCGGTCGGTCACCTCCAGGATCACGTGGATCGTCTTCCCCGCGGCGTCGCCCGGCACGGTCAGCCCCGCGACCTCGGCCGCCGCGTCCGTCAGGGGAACGGCCGCCCCGTATGTCCCGGCCTCGGGGTACACGAACCAGCGGTACGTCAGCCGGTCGCCGTCCGGGTCCGACGACCCCGCCGCGGTCAGCCGCACCTCCGCGCCGGGCCGCGCCGTCAGCTCGACCGCCGCAGCCGTCTGGTCGCCGTTGAGCACGGCGACGGGCTGGTGGTTCGCCTCCGCCGGCGGCTTCACGCACCACAGCGCCCGCGCCGCGAACTCGGCCTGGAACGCCGGCCGCCACCGCCACACGGTCGATCGCGCGTCGGTCACCCGGCCGACGGTGTCGGTGGCGTCGCGGTAGAGGCCGCCCCGCTCCCGGCGGAACCGCCCGCCCCAGCTTCCCCACCCCGGGTGCGCCGGGTCGCCCGGCCCGAACGGGAGGAAGTAGAACCACGACGGCGTGTCCCCTTCCTTGAGCGTTGCGTGCGGGTTCGGGGCGGTCCAGGTGCGCGTCGGGAACAGGGCGCCGAGCGGCCCGCGGCCGTGGCGCAGGTGCAGGTCGATCCACTCCCGCGATGTGAGCGACTCGTCGCCGCCGAGGTACATGCCGCGGTACGCCCCCTCGCGCATGTCGCGGCCGGGACCGGCCTTCGCCAGCACGTAAAACAGGTCCGGGAACGTCTCGTTGATCCACGGCCCAGTGTCGTCCTGGTGGCTGATGGCGTACACCCGCAGCTTGCCGAGGAAGGCCCGCAGCTGCTCCGGCGTGCGGTCGTTGCGGACGCGCCACAGCGCCTGCGCGAGTTCGGTCGAGCCGCCCCAGATGGCGACGTTCACGGGCCGCGGGTCGTCCCGGTCCACGACGGCGGTGATCCAGCGCGAACCCTCGGTGTCGTGCCCCGCGCCGACGCTCTTGACGCCGCGGACGGCGTTGCCGGACTTGACGCGGTCGAGAAGGAGCTTCGCGTCGGGGAAGTCCGGGCGGTGGCGCAGGAGGCTCGCGCGGACCTTGCCGTAGGCCTCGACGATCTCGCGGATCAGTCCCGGGTAGAGCGCGTCCTCCTTCTTCTCGCTCGGGACGCCGGCCGCCGTGGCGACGAGCGCCTCGATGTCGAACTCGTTCGCGTGGTGCATCAGCCGGATCATCGACTGCTGGTCGTCCGGGTCGCCGCCGATGTCGGTGAGCACGACGAGCCGCGGCTTGTCGGCAGCGGTCGCCGTGGGAGTTGCGAACGCGAGGAGGCACAGGGCCAGGAGGCACGACGGGCGGCTCATCGGGTGCTCCGGGGGCTCTGAACGTGAGTCAACATCGACGAGATTGAGGGGGCGAAGCCCACCCGTTGCAACGGGTGGGCTTTCCCCGTCGCTCCACCAACCCGTAGCCCGCTCTAGCCTCCGAACCAGACCCCGAGTGCGGCGCCGCCGAGGAGCCCCAGCGCGATCATGCCGGCGCAGCCACCGGAAGACCCACCCCCGGCCGCGGGCCGCTCCCGGGGCGTCGGCGGGTCGGCCCGCATGGCGGTGAAGGCCTCCCGCGGAAAGTCGTTGCCCGCCGGGATGGACACCGACGGGTAGTGAAGGCGGTACTCGAACCCCTGCCGGGTCTTCGCGTCCGGGTGGAGTGCGATGTAGATGGCGACGACCTTGTGCGCCTCCTCGCGCGTCAGCTGGCGGTCGGACACGACGTGAAACGTCGAGTTCAGGTCCGAGAAAAACACGGTCGAGACGACCTGATCGGGCGTCGCCATCGCGTTCACCTTGGGCGTCGGGGGTCATCGGTCCGCGGCCGTGCGACCGCCCACGGCGACCGCCGTGTCGCGGTCCCAACTCGGACCCGGGGGGTCAGATACTGCACCGCGAAAACTCGTCGTCGTCCCGGAGGGGAGTCCAGCTCTTCGTCACGATCGCCCGCCTCACAAGCCGGGCCAGCTTGAGAATTGCGGCCCGGTACTCGACCGAACGGAAGTAGCCCACCCGCCGGTAATCCGACTCGTACGTCGGGGTATGAATCCCGAGCCGGCCGTCGCTCAGGTTCAGGCGGATGATGCGCACCTCGACCTCCGGCCGGTTGGCGACGGCGAGCATGTAGTGCTCGTCGATGCAGGCGAACAGCCGGGGTTTCTTGTGGTCGCGCAGGTACTGGCGTTCGACCCGGACCCAATCGCTGAACAGGATTTCTCCCGAAATGATCTCGATCGAGCAGACCGATTCCCGGACCTTCTCGTCGAGGAGTGCCCGGATGGCGTCGGACTGGTCCCGGGAGCTGTCCACCTGGAACCGGGTGTAGTCGAAGTACCGGACGTGGTACTGGTCGAGCGCGAGCATGAGGAGCTATATCGCCGCGTTGTCCCGCGGGTGGCGCTTCGTCCAGGACAGGAAGACCGAACCGACCGGCTCGGCCCGGGCGTACCGCTCGACCAGGTCGGCGACGGCGTCGTGCCGGAAGTGCTTGGCCGCGACGAACGGCGTGCGGCCGTCGGGGAGCCCGAGGCCCGGGTCCGCGCCGGCCTCCAGCAGCACGCGGGCCAGGTCGATGTCCCCCTGCCGGCACGCCACGAACAGGGCGGTGGCCCCACCGTGCCCGGCGCGGTCCGGGTCGGCGCCCAAGCCGAGGAGGATGTCGGCCGTGGCGGAGTCGCGCTCGGCGGCGGCGATGGTCAGCGGCGTCTCGCCGCGGCAACGCGCGTTCGGGTCGGCGCCTTCGCCGACGAGCGCGACGACACGCGCCCGGTCCCCGCGCCGGACCGCCGCGCAGAGGCGCGAGTCTTTCGACACGGCGAACCAGTCGAAGAACCCCATGGCAGTCTCCCGATCCCGAGCCACCGTGGTACGCGCACCGCCCGCTCGGTATGAGGGCCGGCGGCCGGCCGCTCCGACCCGGGTCAGGCGAACAACTCCCGCACGACCCGGCCGTGAACGTCGGTGAGGCGGAAGTCGCGGCCGGCGTGGCGGAACGTCAGCCGCTCGTGATCGAGGCCGAGCAGCGCCAGCACCGTCGCGTGCAGGTCGTGGACGTGGACCTTGTCCTCGGCCGCGTACCAGCCGTACTCGTCGGTCGCCCCGAACCGGAACCCCGGCTTCACCCCGCCGCCGGCGAGCCAGACGGTGAACCCCTCCGGGTTGTGGTCGCGGCCGTCGCGCCCGCCGCCCTCGACCGTCGGCGTGCGGCCGAACTCGCCGCCCCACAGGACGAGCGTATCCGCCAGGAGGCCGCGGGCCTTCAGGTCTTTCAGCAGCCCGGCGATGGGCCTGTCCACCTCGCGGGCGTTCTTCGCGTGGCCGGCGCGCAGGTTCCCGTGCTGGTCCCACTGCACGTTGCCGTCGCTGTGCGTCACCTGCACGAACCGCACCCCGCGCTCGGCCAGCCGGCGGGCGAGGAGGCACTGCCGGCCGAACGGGGCGGTGACCGGGTCGTCGAGCCCGTAGAGCGCCTTCGTGAGAAGCGACTCCTTCGACAGGTTCTCGGCCTCGGGCATCGCTTGCTGCATTCGGAAGGCGAGCTCGAACGAATCGATGCGACCTTCCAGCGCGGCGTCCGGGCCGGATCGCTCCAGGTGACCGCGGTTGAGGTCGGCGAGGAGGTCGAGCTGCCGCCGCTGGGCGGTGCGGGTCGTGCGCGGGTTGTCGATGTAGCGCACCCGGGCCTGCTCGACCGGCGTGCTGGCGTTGCCGAGCGGCACCCCCTGGCACGCGGCCGGGAGGAACGCCGAGCCCCAGTTGGTGACCCCGCCGTGGGCGAGCGTCGGGCACACGGTCACGAACGCCGGCAGGTCGGCGTTCGCGGTGCCGAGCCCGTAGGCCACCCACGCCCCCATGCTCGGGCGGACGAGGCTGTCGCTGCCGGTGTGGAGCTTCAGTGCCGCCCCGCCGTGGGCCGGGTTGGTGCCGTGGAGCGAGTGGACGAAGCAGATGTCGTCCACGCACCCGGCGACGTGCGGGAACAGCTCGCTGACCGGGCTGCCGCTCTGACCGTACTGGCGGAAGCGCCACGGCGACTTGAGGAGGTTGCCGGTCGGCGCGAACACCACCCGCGGCCGCGAGCCGGGGTACGGCTTGCCGTCGTCGCGGTCCAGCAGCGGCTTCGGCTCGAAGGTGTCGAGGTGCGACGGCCCGCCCTTCATGAACAGGAAGATCACCCGCTTCGCCCGCGGCGCGAAGTGCGGGGCGCGCGGCGCGTCCGCGGCGTGGAGCAGGTCGGCGAGGGCGAGGCCGCCGAAGCCGAGGGCGGTGTGGCGGAGCACGTCGCGGCGGGAAATCACGGACCGACCTCCGGCGCTCAGTTCAGGTGGATGAATTCGTTCCCCGCCAACACCGCCTGGCAGACCGCCGCCCACGCCTCCCGGCGACGGTCCGCGGCGGGGGCATCGGCCTCGAACGCGGCGACGCCGGCAACCACCCGCGCGACCTCCGCCGCAGTCGGCGGGCGGCCGTAGGCGAGCTCGAACAACAGTCGCACCCGCCCCGCGTCGTCGAGGCGCGGCGCGGCGAGTACCCGGCCGGCGAGTGCGTCGGCGGCGCGGGCTACCAGATCGCTGTTGAGGAAGAACAGCGCCTGCGTGGGGACGGTAGTCATCGCCCGGTCGCCGTTCGGCACGGCCGGGTCGGGGGCGTCGAACAGCTGAAACACGTCGTACAGGTTGTTGCGGATCACCGGCAGGTACAGCGACCGGCGGTCGCTGGCGTAGCTCGTCCGGTCCTTCGAGGTGTGGTCGAACAGGTAGTCGCGGTTCTTGATGCCCGCGAGCGCCGGCCCGCCCGGGGTGCGGTCGAGCAGCCCGCCGACGGCCAACAGCGAATCGCGGATCGCCTCGGCCTCCAGCCGGCGGGGGTTCGCGCGCCAGAGGAGGCGGTTGTCCGGGTCGGCCGTCGCGGCCTTCGCGTCATGGGTGGTGCTCATCTGGTACGTCGCCGAGAGCATCATGCGGCGGTGGAGCCGCTTCAGGCTCCAGCCGTCGGCCGAGAACTCGGCGGCGAGCCAGTCAAGCAATTCCGGGTGCGTCGGGGCGTCGCCGGTGAGGCCGAAGTTATCGACCGACCTCACGAGCCCCTTGCCGAAGTGCCACCGCCAGACGCGGTTGACGATCACCCGCGCGGTGAGCGGGTGCCGCGGGTCGGTGAGCCAAGCCGCTAGTTCGAGCCGGCCGCTCTGCCCCTTCGGCAGCGCGGGCTGGGCCGCGCCGGCGAACACGACCGGGAACCGCCGCGGCACCACCGCCGCGGGCGTGAGGTGGTTCCCCCGGCGCAAGACCGGCACGTCGGTCGGAGTGCCGTCGGCCACGCCCATCGCCGTCGGCAGCTCCGGTGCGGCCGCCGCCAGCGCCGCCGCGACCGCGGTCAGCTCGGGCATCGTCTTCGCCAGCGACTTCACCGCGGCGGCGCCGGCGTCGATCTCGGCCTTCGCCCGCACCTCGGCGGGCGTGCCGATGGGGTTCTCGTGCCAGCGGGCCACCTTCTTGAAGTGCTCCATCGTCCGCGTGCTGACGAACACGCCGGCGAGCCCGTAGTAGTCGGCCTGCTCGATCGGGTCGAACTTGTGGTCGTGGCAGCGGGCGCAGCCGAGCGTCAGCCCCAGCACGGTGCGGCCGAGGGTGTCGATCTGCTCGTCCACGATGTCCAGTTCCATCCGCCTCGCGTCCGGCTCGGCCAGCACCTTTGGCCCAAGTGCCAGGAACCCGGTGGCGACGAGGTTATCGGAGCGCGCGGCAGGGGAGGCCGCGGGGAGGAGGTCACCGGCGAGTTGCTCGCGGAGGAACTGGTCGTAGGGCTTGTCGGCGTTGAGGCTGCAGACGACGTAGTCGCGGTAGCGCCAGGCGGTGCCGTGGGCGACGTTCTCGTCGAGCCCGTTGCTGTCGGCGTAGCGGGCCACGTCGAGCCAGTGCCGGCCCCACCGCTCGCCGTAGGCCGGGGACGCGAGCAGCCGGTCCACGACCGTTGCGAAGGCGGCGGGCGACTCGTCTTTCTGGAACGCTTCGATCTCGGCCGGCGTCGGCGGGAGGCCGGTGATGTCGAAAGTCGCGCGGCGGATCAGCGCCCGCCGCTCGGCCGGCGGCGCGGGGGTCAGGTTCGCGGCGGCGAGCCGTGCCCGGACGAAAGCGTCGATCGGGTTCGCCCCCTTCGGCACGTCGAGCCGGACGACCGGGCGGAACGCCCAGTGCTTCGCCGGGTCGGCTGCAGGCGCCTTCGCGACGGCGGTCGGGAAGGGCGCGCCCGCCCGCACCCACGTCGCCAGTTCGGCGATCTGGGCGTCGGTCAGCTTCCCGTCCTGCGGCATCTTCTCCACGCCGTCGGCATGCCGGACCACCCGGAGGAGGAGGCTGTCGGCCGGCCGGCCGGGGGTGACGAGGGGCGTTCCAGACGCGCCGCCCTTCTTGAAGCCGTCAGCCGTATCGAGCCGTAGGTCGCCGCGCTGCCGGTCCGGGCCGTGGCACTTGAAGCACTTCTCGGCCAGGAGCGGGCGGACGCGCGACTCGAAGTGCCGCAGTTCCTGGGCGCGCAACGCGGAGGGCGCGAGGGCAACGACGACGAAGAGGGGGAGCGCGAGACGTTTCATGTGCGAACGGGCCGGGGAGGCGGGGCGGGTCACGATCATTGTCGCCCGAGTGACTGGTCGCTTCAAGCCGGAGCCCCGAAGGGGCGGCAGTCAATAGCCCAGGGCGTCAGCCCTGGGAACGCGAGGCGTGGTTCGTGGGAGCCACGCGGCGCGAACCCCGCCGTAGCCCACCCAGGGCTGACGCCCTGGGCTATTGACTGCCGCCCCTTCGGGGCTCCGGCCCGAGCTACTTTGAACGGCATTCAGAGCTGCTTCAACAGCTCCGCCACCTTCGCGTAGAACAGCTGCTCCCACTCGGGCGCGACGAGGCAGTCGCTGTCCTCCTGCGCCCCGCCCGCGTTCCGGAGCTGGTCGGCCGTCGGCGTGTAGTAGATGTACCCGTTCGTGTAGCCGGACACGAACGTCGTCTTGTGCGGCGACGCCTTCTTCACGTTCAGCCCGACCTCGACCGTCAGCTCGCCTGGGAACGTGACCAGCACGAAGTCGCCGACCCGCAGGCCCGCGACCTCGACCTCCAGCGGCCGGCGGCCGGCGGTGAGGTTCCGCTCCTGGTGCCGCCGCAGCAGCGCGAGGTTCGTCTGCACCCGCGTCAGCGCCTCCATCGTCAACACGTTGTCGAGGTACGCCTGGAGGTTCCGGCGGTTGTCGGCGTCGAGCGCGAGCAGGTCGGCGCGCCCCTGCGACTTCTCCGTCAGGTACAGGTGGGCGGGGTACGACGGGAACTCCCGCGACTGGTTGTACTTGGTCGTCAGCTCCAGGAACGTCCGCAGGTTCAGGCTCGTCCCCTTCAGCGACTTGACGAGCCGGGTCTGCTCGGCGGCGAGGGCGTCGATCCGCTCGGCGTGGTCGGCGCGGGGGAGCGCGAGTTTTTCGTTCCGCACCACGAGCGGCCCGGCAGCGTCGCACCGGATCGCCCGGACGGCCCGCAGCGTGCTCAGCCCGAGCAAATTCCCGAGCGGTTCGGCGCTCCGCGGCTGGTGGACGTCCTTGTACCGGACCGGGTTGATGTCGCCGCCGCAGCCCTGCACGAACAGCGCGACGGCCCCGCCGCCGAGGTTCTCCTCGATCACCCGGGACGCGAAGCCCGTGATGTCGGCCGTGTTGCCACCGCCCGGCACGCCCTGGATCGGGTGGCACGCGAAGTGGTAGACCACCGCGAGCGGTCGGCCGTCGAGCCGGTCGAGGCGCAGTACCCCGATCCGCGGGTCGATCGGCCCGACACCCACGACTTCGTCGTCGGGCGGCAGCGAGTAGGCGTGCCGGACATCGGCCTCCTTGCCGCTCTTGAGCCGGAGCCGTCGGTTCTCCGAGATGCGGGTCTCGCTGCCGACGCCGACTCCGGTGCGCACGGGTACGATGGTGGCGACCGCCGCCTTCACCGCCTCGACGGTCTTCTCGTCCACGTCCGCGCAGACGATCCCGTGGCAGTGGCTCGCGTTGACGATGACGCTCTCCGGCGCCACGCCGAGTTCCTTTTCGAGCCGCGCCCGCACTTTGCCGAGGTAGTCGTTGGGGATGTGCCCGATCTCGCCCACCGCCACGGCGTCGAGCGTGACGAGGACGGCCGTCGTCGCGCCGCGCTTCAGGACGAGCGCCTTGACGAACAGCGGGTCGCTGACCGGGAGCGCCGTCTTGTTGGTGATCTCGACCCTGGCAACCCCGGCCCGGAGTTCCCCGGCCGCCTTCTCCCGCGGCTCCTGCGCCTCCGGGGGTGCGGGGCTCGCGACCGGCGGCCTGAGGTTCGCGCCGGTGCCGACCGTCAGGCCGAGCACGAGACAGCAGCGAAGCATGACAAACACCTCGCGGGCGGACGGTTGATCACGGGCACTCACGCCAGGAGCTTCGTCACCACCCGGCCGGCCACGTCGGTCAGCCGCACGTCGAGCCCCTGGTGGCGGAACGTCAGCCGCCGGTGGGCGACCCGATTCTCACCGACCCCGGACACGTTGGCAACCCTCTGCCGCCGCGGGAGTCAAGCAGAGTCGCGACACTTCGGTCGAGATTATTGTTTCCGCCGCGCCCCCCACCGGGTCGCGGAAACATGTCACGTCGCCAGATCGATACCCGTCAGTGCGTCGCCCCCGACCGGAAGCCGTGACCCCTCAAGACGTTGGGCCGAAAACTGGCTCCCCCCGTCGTCGGGAATTCGAGTTGCTGGCCGCGGCCGTGCGCTGACACTCGTCCGTATGGCCGACATCACCCAGCTCCTCGACGCGGCCGTGGGCGGCGACACCCGCGCCGCCGCCGACCTCCTCCCGCTCGTCTACGAAGAACTGCGACGACTCGCCGCCGCCCGGCTGGCGGCCGAAAGCCCGGCCAGACGCTCCAGGCCACCGCCCTCGTCCACGAAGCGTACCTGCGCCTCGTCGGCTCCGACCCGGCACAACCCTGGAACGGCCGCGGACACTTCTACGCCGCCGCGGCCGAGGCCATGCGCCGCATCCTCATCGACGAGGCCCGCCGGAAGGCGCGAGGCAAACACGGCGGCGGGCTCCGGCGGGTCGAATTGCCAGACCTGCCGGCCGAGGTCGGTGACGACCGGGCGGACGACCTCATCGCCCTCGACGCCGCCCTCACCGCCCTCGCCGCGTACGACCCGGTCAAGGCCCAGGTGGTCAGCCTCCGGTACTTCGCCGGGCTGACCAACGAAGAGGCGGCCGAGTGCCTCGGCATGTCCCCGGCGACCGCCAAGCGGCACTGGACCGTGGCCCGGGCGTGGCTGTACCGCCGCATTTCGGCCCAGGAATCCGGGAATCCGTGAGCCGATCCGGCCGGGAACTCGCACTGTCCTGAAACGCGACTCGGTACGTCGGGGGGCGCCCGTGTTCCGTACACCGTCCGACCTCGACTCCATCTTCTGCTCCGCCATCGAGTTGGACTCGCCCGCCGACCGCGCCGCGTACCTCGCCGGCGCCTGTGGGACCGACGACGCCCTCCGGCGGGATGTCGAAACGCTGGTCGCCGCCCACTTCCGGGCCGACCGCTTCCTCACCGACCCACCCGTGCCCCCCGCGCCCCCCGCCCCGGCCGGCGCCGAAGGGCCGGGCGCGGTCGTCGGTCCGTACACGCTCCTGGAGCCGATCGGCGAGGGCGGGATGGGCGTCGTGTACGTCGCGGAGCAGGCCGAGCCGGTCCGGCGGCGGGTGGCGCTGAAACTCATCAAACCGGGGATGGACAGCCGGCAGGTGGTGGCGCGGTTCGAGGCGGAGCGCCAGGCGCTGGCCCTGATGGACCACCCGAACATCGCCAGAATCCTCGACGCCGGGACGACGGCGAGCGGGCGCCCGTACTTCGCCATGGAGCTGGTCCCCGGCGAGCCGATCACCGACTACTGCGACCGGGCGGCCCTCGCCCCCCGCGACCGGTTGCGGCTGTTCGCCCAGGTGTGCCGGGCGGTCCAGCACGCCCACCAGAAGGGGATCATCCACCGCGACCTGAAGCCCGGTAACGTCCTGGTCGCCCTGCACGACGGCACCCCGGTCCCGAAGGTGATCGACTTCGGCGTGGCGAAGGCGATCGGCCAGCCGCTCACCGACGGGTCGCTGTGTACCCGGTTCGCCCAGCTGGTGGGAACGCCGCTGTACATGGCCCCGGAGCAGGCCGCTCTAGGCGGGCTGGACGTCGACACGCGGGTGGACGTGTACGCCCTCGGGGTGCTCCTCTACGAACTGCTGACCGGTACCACGCCGTTCAACCGCGACGCCCTGTTGCGGTTGGGGCTGGACGAGGTCCGGCGGATCATTCGGGAGGAGGAGCCGCCCCGGCCGAGTCGGCGGGTGGGCGCGCTGGGGGCGGAGGAGCGGTCGGGGGCGTGCGGGCGCCGCGGCCTGACCGACCGGCAACTGGTGCGGCTGTTGCGGGGGGATCTGGACTGGGTGTCGATGAAGGCGCTGGAGAAGGACCGGAACCGGCGGTACGAGAGCGCCGGGGCGTTCGCCGCGGACGTGGAGCGGTTCCTGGCGGACGAACCGGTCGAGGCCCGCCCGGCGTCGGCGTGGTACCGACTCCGGAAGGCGGCCCGGCGGAACCGGGCGGCGTTGGCGGCGACCGGGCTTGTGGCCGCGACCCTCCTGGCCGGGACGGCGGTGAGCATCTGGCAGGCCGTTCGGGCGACGGAGTCTCGACTTCAGGCCGAAGCCGCGGAGCGACAGGCAACGAAAGACCGGGTGCGGGCCGAGGCCGCGGAGCAGCGGGCGCGCTCCGAGGCGGCCGTCGCCCGAGCCGTGAATGAATTCCTCCAGGCGGATCTTCTCGGCCAGGCGGCCGCGACGCCGGGGGAGCTGGACGCGACCGGGGAACCGTACCTGACGGTGAAGGAGGCGCTGGACCGGGCCTCGACCCGAATCGGTGACCGGTTCCGGACCCAACCGCTCGTCGAGGCGGCAATCCGCACGGCGATCGGCGAGGCCTACTACAAACTGCACGCCGACGACCTCGCTGCGCCCCACTTCGAGCGGGCGGTCGCGTTGCGCCGCGAGCACCTCGGACCGGATCACCCGGACACGCTCCGAAGCGTGTTCAGCCTGGCAGGGGCGTGGAGTTGGGCGGGACGGCATTCCGATGCGATCGCGCTGTTCCAGGAGGCGTTCGAGTGCCGCCGGCAGGCGCTGGGACTCGACCACCCCGACACGCTGACGGCGCTGGGACGCCTCGCCGGGACCTATGCGATTTGCGGACAGTTCGAGCACGCCGTGCGTCTGTGGGAGCAGGTTGCGGAGCGGCAGCGGATCCTCTTCGGCCCGCGGGCTCCGTCCACGCTCGCCACGCTCCACCAACTCGCCATGTGTTATGGGGGCGCCGGCCGAGTCTCCGAGTCGGTTGCTCTGTACGAAAAGGTGCTTACCGATTTCAGACACGTTTTCGGGCCTGCTGCCCCCGAGACGATCGGGTGTACCCTCACCTTCGCGCAAATCTGGCTGCGCAACGGCCAGTTGGACCGGGCTGAGGGTCTGCTGCGGGGGGCGCTCGGGGCCGTTCAGCAGCGCGGCGATTCCCTGCTTCGAAGGATGCAAGCGGCGAATACCAGCGGGTGGCTCGCGCTCACTCTGGTGCTGAAGGGTCAGCCGGCCGAGGCCGAACCGCTCGCGCGCGAAGCGGCAACGACGTTCGAGAAGTATCAGCCTCACGACCCGCGGTACTTCCACTGGGTGAGCGTGTGGGGCGAATCGCTCGCCTCCCAGCGGAAGGACGCAGCGGCCGAACCGCTGCTGGTGCGTGGGTACGAGGGCGTCAAGCAGCGGGAAGCACTGTTGCGTGGGATCGACAGGGGGCAGGTCGCTCAGGCCGCCGAGCGGCTCGTGCGCTTCTTCGAGGTTACCGGCCAACCGGACCAGGCGCGGGCGTGGCGCGAGAAGCTCCATGCCGCGACACCGGGAAGATGACACCGAATCCGGCTGATCCGTAACCGCCCCGGGGCGTTGCCCCGGGCTATGCTGTCCCAGGCCGTTGGCCTGAAAACCAATCACCCCTCTTCAGCCCGAAGGGCTGGGACAGCATAGCCCGGGGCAACGCCCCGGGGCGGGCTCGGTTGTGTATCAACCGAACGTGGTACGACTCCGCTCGGCTTTCCTCCGACATTTTTGAGCCGCTGGGCCTCGGACGACGCACGTAGGGATGGGGCCATACCGACGGCCCCCTCACCCGCCCGAGGTCATCCGATGTCGCCCCACGCCCGGCTGCGTTCCTGGCTCCGACCTCACACCCGCACCCCCGACCGCCGCTCCCGGGCCCGGCTCGGGCTCGAATCGCTGGAACAGCGGGAGGTCCCCGCGGCGCTCGCCGTGGCCGACGTCACCGTCCGCGAGGGCGCCGCCGCGCTCGGCGCACTTGACCCGGCCGGCGCCGCGGCCGTCGGGCTCGACGGACCCCGGGACATCGCGTTCAACAACCTGCCCGGCCACGTCCACGCCAACGACCTGTTCGTCGTCGGCTATGCGACCCGCGGGGTGGTGCGCTTCGACTGGGAGACCCAGACCTACCACCCGTTCGTGACTCCCGGCAGCGGCGGGCTCGGGGAGGCGTTCGGACTGGCCTTCGGCCCCGACGGCAACCTGTACGTGACCGCCCTCGACCAGCACCAGGTTCTGCGGTTCGACGGGACCGACGGCCACTTCATCGACACCTACGTCGCCGACGGGTCGGGCGGGTTGGTCAACGCGAGCGGGCTGACCTTCGGCCCCGACGGCAACCTGTACGTGTCGAGCTGCCACCAGAGCCCCGCGGGGATGGGTCAGGTTCTGAAGTACCAGGGGCCGACGGTCGGCGGCAACGGCGAGCAACCCGGCCAGTTCCTGGGCGTCTTCGCCGACACGGGCGACGGGAGCACGCCGGACGAACTGACGTTCGGCCCGGACGGCAACCTCTACGTCACCCTCCTGCAGTTCAACACGCCGGCCCCCGACGACGCGCTCGTCCGGCGCTACCAGGGGCCGTCCGGTGCCGCACCGGGGCAAGTCATCGACGACTTCATTCCGGCCGGCCGGGGCGGCATCACCAAGCCCCGCAGCCCGGTGTTCGACGCGCAGGGAAACCTCTACATCGTCGACACGACCCTGAAGGAAGTCCTGCGTTTCCAGGGCCCCGGCGCGCCGAACCCCGGTGCCTACGTTGAGGCGACCGTCACCACCGGTCAGGGCGGGCTGGCGGAGCCGATCGGACTGGCCGTCGGCCCGGACGGCAACCTGTACATGGGCGAACGGAACGCCGACCGGGTGTCGCGGTTCGCCCCGGCCGCAGAGGCGCGGTTCGTCGTCACGCTCGACGCCCCCAGCGCGAGTACCGTCAGCGTGAACTACGCGACGGCCAACGTGACCGCGACCGCCGGCGGTGACTACGCGGTGACCTCCGGGACACTCGTCTTCGCTCCCGGCGAGACGAGCAAGACGGTCTCCGTGCCGATCCTCGACGACCTCGCCGGCGAGCCGACGGAGACGTTCCGACTCAACCTGTCGGGCGCGGTGAACGCCACCATCGGCGACGGCCAAGGCGTCGCCACGGTCCTCGACAACGAGACCAAGTTCTACGTGGTCGATGGCGGCACGCCGCACACCTACGAGTACGGCAGCGGCGGGACGCCCGAGGAGGGCTACGCGGCGGCGTCCGGCAACGCCGCGCCGCGCGGCGCGGCGAGCACGGCGGCGGGCGACAAGGTGTGGGTGGTGGACGCCAACAAGACGGTCTACGTCTACAGCGCCGCCGGCGCGCTGCTCGGGTCGTGGGCGGCCGGCAGCCTGGCGGCCAACGCCACCGTCGAGGGAATCACCGTCTGGGGCACCGACGTGTGGATCGTGGACGCCAAGCAGGACAAGGTGTTCCGCTACACCGGCGCGGCCACCCGCCTGTCCGGCAGCCAGAACGCGGCCGGCAGCTTCAACCTCAACGGCAGTAACGGCAGCCCGACGGACCTGGTGACCGACGGCACGTCCGTCTGGGTGGTGAACGACGCCGCCAACGACAAGGTGTTCAAGTACACCCTCGCCGGCTCGCTGTTGGGCAACTGGACGATGACCGGCGCCGGCGGCAGCCCGACGGGGATCACCCTGGACCCGACGGGGGCCAGCCTGGACCTGTGGGTGGTCGATAACGCCACCGACCGGGTGTACTCGTACGCCGGTGCCCGGTCCCGCACCTCGGGCAGCCAGGCCGCGGCCGCGAGCTTCGCCCTGGCGGCGGGCAACACCAACCCGCAGGGCATCGCCGACCCGCCGTCCCCCGCCCCGAGCGGCTCGGCTTCCGGGAACCGCACGGCGGCCGCCTCCCCCGCGACCGCCACCGCAGTCGCGCCCCGACCCGGGTTTGTCCGCGGCGACATCCGGGCGGCGGATACGGTCGTGCGCGTGAACGGGTTCGCCGCGCCCGTCGGAGGGACGCTCGTGGGCAACCCCGTCTCGGACGCGACGGACGGCGACACCGGATCGACGACCGGCCGGCCTGACGACATCGCGTGGGGGGTGCCCGTCGATCCCCCGGGTACGGTCGCCCCGGCCGCCCGTTCGCGGCCGGCCATCGACTCCGACCCCGATGCGCTCGACAGCGACGAGTTGCTCGACCCGACCCGTGGCGCCCGCGTCCCGGCCACGTTGCGGCCGCGGTGAGTCGGACCGGCCGTGCGGTTCGGCTACCGGTCCCGCAGCCCGAGCGCCCCCCCGGCCAACCCGAGCGGGCGGACGGTGCCCTCGGGCCAGCCCTTCACCGCGTCCCGCACCTTCGACCGGTCGTTGGACAGCCGGGCGTTGTGCCGCGCCACCCAGAACCGACCCCACCCGTGACCCGCCCGCTGCCGCGCCGGGTCGGCCGGCGCCTCGAACGCCGACTCGTCCAGCGGCGTCTTCTCGGCCGCCCCCAGGCGGAGGGCGTCGGCCCTCGCCCACGCCCGCAACCCCTCGTCGGGGATGGCCTCGGCCAGCTGCTTCGCGGCGTCCGCCTTCCCGGCCGCGGCCGCCAGTTGCGACAGCCGCAGCAGCAGACTCGGCGGCGGAGCCGACCCCGGCTCCTGCTTCTTCCCGGCCACCTGGCTGAGCACCGCGTCCAGCGCCGCCCCCGGGTCGCCGGTCCACTCGCCGACGGCCACCACCGCGCGCATCCGGCTCGCCAGGTTCCCCGGCCGCCGCGCCGCCTCCGCCGCGTCGTCCGCCCGGCCGTCGAGCAGAGCCAGCCCGACGGCGACGGCGCGGGGGTTGTCGAGCATCGTCGCGGTGAGCTTGCCGTCGCCGAGGTTCGGCGCCTTGTCGGTGCCGACCGCCTTCCACAGCACCGCCGCCGACGCCGGGAACGGCACCGACCCCGCCTGCCCCTTCGCGAGCGCCGCCTTCAGGTCGTCGGCCGTCTGCTTCGGGAGCGGGTGGGCCTTGTCGGCGCGCCACACCTCGAGCGCCACCACCGCCCGCGCCTCGGCCAGCTCGGGGCCGGCGAACAGCATCACCGGCAGGTCGGCGGCCACGTCCGCCTGCCCCTTCTTGACCAACTCGCGGGTGAGCCGGCGGGCCAGCGCGATGCGGAAGTCGAAGTCGGCCGGCAGCACCAGTTGCAGGGTGCGGCCGAGCTCGGTGTGAACGTCGGTGACCTTCTCGTTGACGCGGAGCTTGCGGTTCCCCGCGGCCTGCGGCACCCACCGGTAGCGGGTGCCGGCGGTCACCTCCTCGTCGGTGCCGCCGAGGCCGAGCTGGGCGAGCGCGAGTTCCGCGCCGACGGCGAACCGGACGGCCCCGCCGCCCTTCTTCGGGTCGTCCTTCTTGCCGGCCTCGCGGAGGTCGTCGCGGGCCTTCGAGAACTTGGTCAGCGCCTCCTTTAGCGCCGCCTCCTTCTGGGCGGCCACCGTCTCGAGCAGCTCGTACTGGCCGGCGGCGGTGTACAGCAGCGCCGAGAACAACGGCCCCTCGCCGGCCGGCAGGCCGTCGGGCTTGAAGTCCTTGATGGCGTCGGCGACCAGTCGGTCGTCCCGCGTCCCCCCGATGGTCGTGACGAGCACCCACACCCCGTAGCCGAGCCCGACGATCGGCGTGAGGATCAGCAGCGCGAAGAACAGCCGGCGCTTGAGCGGGACGGGTTCGTACAGGTGGTCGATCGCCCCGGCCCCTTCGAGCGACTTTTTGCCGACGTACCCGGAGTCGCCGCTGGTCACCACGTCGGACGGCTTCTCGAACAGCTCCTTGCGGAGGCTCGGGCCGGTGTCCTCGTCGCGCCAGTTCTTCGGCTTCTCGTCCTTGGGGACGGGCACCTTGTTGCGCTGTCGGCACTCGGGGTTGGGGCAGAGGACGTTCTTGCCGGCCTTGTCGCGGGTCTCGGTCCACTTGTGGTCGCAGAACGCGCACGTCACCGGGACGGGGGCGTCGCCCGGCTGCTGGTCCTTGGGGGCGTCGGCGAGGGCGGCGTGGGCGGCGGCTTCGACATCTTCGGGCTTGGGCGGCGGCGGCTTGGGGGCGGGCGTCTGGTCCTTGCGGGGCGGTTTGGGCGGCGCGGCCGCTGGCGGCTTCGCCGCCGGGGGCGGCGCGGGGGGGCCGACGGTCGGCGGCACGGTCGCGCGCGGGGCGGGGATGGTGAGCACCTGCCGGCAGTCGGGGTTCTTGCACGCGGCCTTCTTCCCGGCGAGCTCGTCCTTGAGCCGGTACGGGGTGGCGCAGTGCGGGCAGTTGAACTCGATCGCCATGGGGGCAGTCCCGCCGCGGGGAACGGAGGCGAACGGACGCGAGGACAGGTGGAAGCATTATCCCACCGCGCTCGCCCCACGGCAACCGCCGCCTCACCCGCGGGTGCCCCTGCCGATTTTGGCACATGACCGATCCCCGCGGAGAATTTTTGCCGCACGATGAAGAACGATAAACGCACGATCCGAACCCGGCCTTGGTTCGGATCGTGCGTTTATCGTTCTT
>Ga0105046_10005558_pt1 | contig 19957 bp, 18 predicted proteins | sample MAT03_FD_78385 | JGI IMG/M metagenome (GOLD analysis project Ga0105046, IMG submission 78385) | Freshwater microbial communities from Lake Fryxell liftoff mats and glacier meltwater in Antarctica - MAT-03 (megahit assembly) | ecosystem: Environmental > Aquatic > Freshwater > Ice > Liftoff... | reverse complement strand
GCCTGCATGCAACGCGTCCTCGAGCTCCAACCCGGCTTCCTGAACGGCGCCGCGCACGTCGCCATCGGCTCGTACCACGCACGCAGCGCCACCGCCGAGCTGGAGGAAGGCAAGAAGCACTTCGAGGAGGCCCTCCGGCTCTCCGAAGGCAAGTTCCTCTCCGCCAAACTGATGTACGCGCGCACCTACCACTGTGCGAAGGGCAACAAGGACGAGTACACGCGCCTCCTGCAAGAGGTCGTGGACGCCGGCGACACGATGCCTTCCCAGCGGCTTCCCAACACCCTCGCCAAGCGCAAGGCGTACCGAAGCTTGCAGCCCAAGCGCATGGGCAACTGCGGCTTCTGAACGGATCTCGTCGCGAGCCGATCGATGGCTGAGCAGGTCGACGTCGTCGTCGTTGGAGGGGGACACAACGGGCTGGTCTGTGCGATTTACCTCGCGCGGGCCGGCCTTTCGGTCGTCGTGCTCGAGCAAAAGCACGTGCTCGGGGGTGCCGTCCGCACCGAGGCGCCCTTCAGCAAGGTCCCCGGGCTGCGTGCCTCCACCGGGGCCTACCTCCTCGGTCTCGCTCCGCCCGAGCTGCTCGCCGACATCGAGATAGCGCTGCCCCTCCGCCGTCGCGACCCCCACTACTTCCTGCCGACGACCGACGGCCGCCACCTGCTGTTCGGCTCCGACCAGGCGGCGCTGAAGCAGCAGTTCATCTCCTTCTTCTCGGAGGCCGACTGGCATGCCCACGTCGCGCTCAACGCCGAGATGGCGGCGCTGCGCGAGGACATCGCGCCGTCATGGCTTTCGCCTCCACTTTCGCTCGATGAGACGGCAGCGCGATGGGTGCGCCCGGCGCTGCGCGACGCGTTCGTCGACCTCTGCCGCGGGTCGATCGCCGACTACCTGGCCCGCTTCGACTTCCGCAGCGATCTGGTCAAGGCGATGTACGCCGTGACCGACGCGTTCGCCGGGGTGGACGGCGGCTACGACTCGCCCGGAACCGGCCTCAACTTCCTCGCCCACAACATGTGCCGGCTGCCCGGCTCGGACGGCACATGGATGATCGTCGAGGGCGGGATGGGCACCGTCGCCCGCATGCTCGCCGACAAGGCGCGCTCGCACGGCGCCGTGCTTCGCGAGAACGCGGCGGTCCGCTCGATCGAGACGACCAACGGTCGCGCGACCTCGGTTTTGCTGGAGAGCGGCGAGCAGATCGATGCGCGCGCCATCGTGGTCAACGCCGATCCTTGGACCACCAAGCGTCTGGTCGGCGACGCCGCCCTCGGCGAGGAGCTCTGCGGCGCGCTCGCCGCCAAGGAGCGCGACGGCTCGACCCTGAAGATCAACCTCGCATTGAAGGGGCGGCCGAAGTTCACCTGCCTGCCGGGCGATCGTGGCCAGTACGGGCCGACCATCCACCTCCTGCCCGACGAGAGCGTCGTGCTCGCCGAGATCCGCCGCGCCCACGCCGACGCAATGGATGGCAAATTGCCTGACTTTCCGGCGATCGAGTGGTACTTCCACACGCCTATCGATCCGTCGCTGCGCGACGAGGCAGGCCACGAGAGCGCTGCGCTATTCGTGCAATGGGTCCCCTACACCCTGGCCGACGGCCGGCTTTGGTCCGACGCGGCGACCGGCTACGCCGAGCACCTCTTGCGCATCTGCGATCGCTTCGCGCCCGGCACCAGCGATCTGGTCGTCGACATGATGGTGTTGCCACCGCCCGGGATCGAATCGCACTTCGGGATCCACCGCGGTCACATCCACCACCTCGACAACGCATTCGGCTTCACCGATCGCGCACCGCACCGCTTCGGCCCGCCCGGCCTCTATTCGTGCAGCGCGGGCACGCACCCCGGTGGGGCGGTCATCGGCGCCGCCGGACACAACGCCGCGAAGGCCTGCCTGGAGGATCTCGGCGTAGGCTGAGGCACGCCGTAACCGACACGTTCGCGCGGGCATCGGCCCGCCTCCGACTACTCGAACGGCCCGATCGCTCGCCCGGTGATGAACTGCTGGACGACCGCGTCCTCGCACTTCCGGAAGTCCTCCTTGGTGCCGTTCATGCGCACGTGCCCCTGGTAGAGCATGACGATCCGGTCGGCGATCGTGAAGATGCTCTCGAGGTCGTGGCTCACGACGATGCTGGTCACGCCGATCTCGTCGCGCAGTTGCTTGATCAATCGGTCGACGCGCCGGGCGCTCACCGGATCGAGGCTCGTGGTCGGCTCGTCGAACAGCACGTACTTCGGGTCGAGCGTGAGCGCGCGCGCGATCGCGATGCGCTTGCGCAGGCCATCGCCGAGCTCGGGCGGGTAGCGGTCGGCGAACTCGGCGACGTGCAGCTGCGCGAGACGGCGCGTCGCCTCGGCCAGCGCCTCCTTCGGCTTCATGCCCTTGTGCTTGCGCAGAGGCAGCGCGACGTTCTCGCCGCAGGTCATCGAGTCGAAGAGCGTGGAGTTCTGGAACACCATCGCGCACTTCATGCGGATGGGATACATCGCCTCCTCGCTGAGCTTGCTGATTTCCTGGCCGTCGAGCCAGATCTCGCCTTCGTCGGGTTGAAGCAATCCGACGAGGTGCTTGATGAGCACGCTCTTGCCGACGCCGGAGCCGCCGATGATGAAGAAGAGCTCGCCGTCCTGGACGTCGAAGTCGACGCCCTTGAGGATCTGCTTGCCGCCAAAGCCCTTCTTGATGCCGCGGAACGAGATCATGCCGTTCGAGGTGTTCTGGTAGCGTAATGCCCCGTCATGGCGAACGCGCGATCGATAGAGGTCAAGGTCGGCTTCCTCATCCTCACAGCGATTGGGCTGCTCGTCGCGTTCATCCTCGTCATGGGGAGCATCAACTTCCAGCCGACCTACAGCATCTTCGTCGACTTCGACAACCCAGGCGGCCTGCAGGGCGGCGCCCCGGTGAAGATCGCCGGAGTGCGGGTCGGCAAGATCGAGGAGATCGAGTTCCGCGGCGGCAAGGCCGACGCCCAGGGCAAGCGCGACGCCCTGGTCCGCGTGAAAATCTCGGTGGAGAAGCGTTACAAGGACAGCGTCCACGACAACGCGCTCTTCTATGTCACGACGCAAGGCGTACTCGGTGAGCAGTTCCTGGCCATCGAACCGGGGTCCGCCGACCGTCCGATCGTCGAAGACAAGGCGATTGTCCGCGGGCTCGACCCGCCGCGTCTCGACATGCTCCTGGCCGAGGGCTACGAGCTGCTCCACTCGACCGTCAGCACGATTCGCGACAACCGCGCCGAGATCAGCGAAACCTTCGACGGGCTGCGCGCCACGCTCAAGGGCACCGGCGCCTTCCTCAAGAACAACGGCGAGCGCCTCGACAAGATCGTCGTCAACGTCGAGGAAGCGACGCAGTCGGGCAACGACCTCATCAAGGGTGCCAACGAGAAGCTCATCCAGAATCCCCAGATCGATCGGATCATCAGCAATACCGACGCGCTCACCGGGCAGCTCGCCAACGAGACGCCGGAGCTGATGGCCGACGCCAAGACGACGATGAAGAACGCGCGCCGCCTCTCCGACACGCTGGGAAGCGAGCAGCAGCAGGTGAAGATCCAGCGTCTGGTCGACGACACCACCGACCTCGTCGGGCGGGCCAAAGTCGCGACGAACGAGGCCCAGCAGATCATCTCCCACGTGAAGCAGGGCCGCGGCACCGTCGGCGCGCTCGTGATGGACGAACAGCTGTTCGACGACCTGCAGGAGCTCGCGCGCGACCTCAAGCACAACCCCTGGAAGTTTTTCTGGCGCGAGTAGACCGCCGGGCCTGTTCCAAGCCGCGTCCCTTGAGTAACGTGCCTGCACCATGGCCAAGGTCATCAAGGCGCACATCACCGGGACGGTCTGGAAGATCGAGGTCAAGGTCGGCGACGCCGTCGACGAGGGCACGGTCGTCGCGATCCTCGAGTCCATGAAGATGGAGATGCCGATCGAGTCGGAGGACACCGGCACGGTCGAGACCATCCACGTCATCGAGGGTCAGGCCATCAACGAGGGCGCCCCGGTCGTCACCCTGTCCTGAAAATAGTGCCCCGCCAGAAAGTCTGGCCCGGGCGTGGTCGACGTCGAAACGTCGCGGCTACCTGAACGAAAAGTCCGCTTGGCTCTTGGTCCGCGCAGCGCTTCCCGCTACGCTTGCGAGAGCGCGGACGTCGTGAGCCCGAGCCCTCTCGAGGGGCGGTCCCTCGCGATGACGATGCGGCGCCGTTTCGCCCCCGCCCCGCCAGCTCTCTCGCCCGCACGCGCGGGCAACGTCTCCCGGTCCGTTCAAGGAGCCCATTCGCGATGTCGGAGCAGAAGGAAAGCTCGGTTCTGTTCTCCCTCAAGGAGCTGATGAACCTCGAGGAGGACCGCATCAAGACGGAGGAGACGTCGAAAGCCGACGCCGTCCGTGCCGCCGAGCAGGCTCGTCTCGATGCCGAGAGGTCCGCGCGCGAGACGGAAGAGGCGCGGATCCGCGCCGAAGACGAAAAGCGTCGGCTGGAGGAGTCGCGGCAGCGCGAAGAGACGGCACGTCTCGGCGGCATCCGCGAGGCCGAGGTCGAGAAGGCCCGCGTGGAAGCCGAGCGCCAGGCGCAGCTCACGGCGATGGCCGCGCAGCAGCAGCACGAGCGGCAGCTCGAGGCCGTCCGCAACGACGCCGGCAAGAAGAAGCTCCGCAATCTCCTGATCGGGCTCGTGGTCGCCGTCACGCTCATCGGCAGCGGCGTCGGGTTCATGGTCTACCGCAGCGACCAGAACGCCAAGGCGCTGATCGCCGCTCAGAAGCTCGACGCTGAGCGCCTCGCCGAAGAGCGCGCGAAGCTCGAAGCCAAGCTGAAGGACTCCGACTCGCGCGTGAACGGCCTGCAAGGCCAGCTCGAGAACGAAAAAGACGAGGCGAAGCGCCGCGAGCTGCAGAAGCAGCTGGCCGACGCCGAGCGCGAAAAGGCGAGCATCGGACGCCAGGTCGGTGGCGTCCCGGCCAAGCCGGGCACCGACTCCGGTGGGGCCAAGAAGCCCTGCAACTGCAACCCGTCCGACCCCTTGTGCGACTGCCTCTGATCGAGGCTTCGTCCCCTGCCTCTGATCGAGGCTTCGTCCCCCGTCGCCGTTCGCCGAGACGAGCCCTCGCTTCGCCTCATCACGACTCTCTTTCACCTCAGGAAGGGCTTCCGATGATGAATGAAGCCAGGGCTCGTTCGCTTCTTTGTGCAGCGCTCGACGTCTCGAGCGCGACCGAAGCGGCATCCCTCGCAAGCTCGCTCGCTGGCAAGGTCGGCACGCTGAAGGTAGGTCTGGAGCTCTTCGTCGCCGAGGGGCAATTCGGGGTGACGCAGGTCCGCGCGGCCGCGCCCCACGCCAAGCTCTTCCTCGACCTCAAGCTCTGCGACATCCCCGAGACGGTGGCTCGCGCAGTGAAGAGCGCCGCCCAGACCCACGCCGACTACCTCACGGTCCACGCCAGTGGCGGCCGCGAGATGCTGAAACGCGCGGTCGCTGCTGCGGACGATGCGAGCGGCGGCAAGCTCCGCATCCTCGCCGTCACCGTGCTCACCTCGCTCGACCACGCCGACCTCGAAGGTCTCGGCTGGTCGCAAGAAGCCGGCGATGATCGCGTGAAATCCCATGCGCTGCGGCTGGCCGAGCTAGCGTGGGCGGCAGGTGTGCGCGGTTTCGTCTGCTCTCCTCGGGAAGCAGCGGCCTTTCGCGAAAACCTCCCTCCCGAAGCGTTCCTCGTGACGCCGGGTGTTCGTCTGGCGGAAAGCCGTTTGTCGGAAAGCAGCATGGCGCAAGATGATCAGAAGCGCGTCGAGACCCCCTCCGCCGCCGTCCGAGCCGGGGCCAGTCTGCTGGTGGTAGGTCGACCCTTCCGCGATGCCCCCGACCCGGGCGCTGCGGCCGACGCGATGGTGCGCGATCTCGTCGACGCGATGGCCACATGAGCCGACTTCTCCTCGGCGTGCAGGCCGTTCGCGAGGCCATTCGTGCACACGGCAGCGCTCTCGAGCGCGTGGTTGTGGCCCATCCCGGCAACGAGCGGGTCGAAGGCGTGGCACGGTTCGCCGAAGGCCGCGGCGCCAAGGTCGAGCGTGTACCGGTCCTCGAGCTCGATCGCACTGCGCGCGGAGGCAAACATCAGGGCGTCCTCGCCTGGGCGCCCGAGCTCGTGGTCGGCGATCTGGACGCGCTTGCCGAGCACGCCGCCGACCCCAAGGCCCTCATCGTCATGCTCGACGGTCTCACTGATCCCCAGAATTTCGGGGCCGTCATCCGCAGCGCGGTTGCGCTCGGCGCCACGGCCGTCGCCTGGCCCGAGCACGGCGCCGCGCCCCTCAGCCCGGCGACCTTCCGCGCTTCGGCGGGGGCCATCGAGCATGCGAAGCTGTTCCGCACCCGATCGATCCAGGAGGCCATCCGCGTGCTGGGCGAGGCGGGCGCGACCACCGTCGCGCTCGATGCCAACGGGACCGACGAGCTTGCCGCACTCCCGCTCGAGGGGGCCGTGGTTCTGGTCATCGGGGCAGAGGACAAGGGCCCCAAGCCCGCCGTTCGCAAGGCCTGCCAGCACCTCGCCCGCCTGCCGATGCGCGGGCCGCTCGATTCGCTCAATGCCTCAGTCGCGGGAGCCCTCGCGATCTACGAGGTGGTTCGTAAGCGAGAATTAGCTTCGATTACAGGTACTTGAGCAACTACATCAACTGCGACGAGTGAAGTCGCCGGGGCGTCGCCATTCACCTGTGGACAAGGGGTGAACAACCCCATTCCACTGGTCGTTCGGGCAGGCACCGATCGCCTCGAACTCCATTCAATGGAAACGACAAGCTCGCGATCGGCGTCGCCAATAGCTCAATCACTTCATTGAGTTGAACCCACTTCGGGCAGGTGGGGCCGAGGTAGGAGGCGAATGCCTCATGGGTTGGTGGAGCCTCTGGCGAGGACGGCCTCCAGCGCGGCGAAAAACCGAGCGATAGCGGATTCATCGACGTCGTCTCCAAGGGAGATGCGGATGGCTTGCTCGGCGCGCTGGGAGCCCACCATCGCGGTGATGATGGGGCTGGCCTCGGCGGTGCCCGCACTGCACGCCGAGCCGCTCGAGATCGCCACACCTTCGAGGTCGAGACAGGCCACGAGCTCGGGCCCACGCCATCCGGGAACGGACACGTTGGTGACGTGGAAGACCCGCGAGGCCCCTGCCCCGTTGACTGTGCCGCCACATCGCTCGACCAGGCGACGCTCGAGCTCGTCGCGGTGCAGCGCGACGCGTGACCAAGTCGCGCGCACGTCCGGTCGACGTGCACGTTCGGCTGCGACGGCGAGGCCAGCGCAGGCAGCGGCGTCCTGGGTGCCGGGGCGAAGCCCACCCTCCTGCGCGCCGCCGACCAGGACCGGCTCGAGACGAACGCCCTGCCGCCCGACCAAGGCGCCGATTCCCTTGGGCCCGCGCAGTTTGTGCGCCGCAAGGGTGACGAGGTCTGCCCCGCGCCAGGCCTCCGGCCCGAGCTTTCCGGCGGCCTGCACCGCGTCGGTGTGGAGGAGTGCCCGATGGCGATGGGCGATCTCGGCGACCGCGCCGACCGGTTGGATGACGCCGGTCTCGTGATTGACGGCCTGCAGGCTCACCAGGCGCACCGGCGACGAAGCGCGCGCGATGGCGTCATCGAAGGCGGCGGGCTCGAGGAGCCCGGCCTTGGTAGGCTCGACCCACAGGACCTCGACCCCGCGGCGGGCGAGTAGCGACGCCGGCTGCGTCACCGAAGGGTGCTCGATGCGACCGACAACGACCGCGCCGGGCGAGCCGCCTGCCGCGCCCAGCGCGAGGGCCATCGCCAGGTTGTTGGCCTCGGTCCCGCCCGAAGTGAGCACCACGTCGCGTGCGTCGCGCTCGAGCAACGCTGCCACCGCGTCGCGTGCATCCTCCACGTGGGCGCGCGCACGCCGGCCCGTCGCGTGGACGCTCGACGGGTTGCCCCATGATGATTCGAGCGCGGCCACCATCGCGGCGACCACCTCGGCCGTAGGGGGCGTCGTCGCGTTCCAGTCGAAATAGAGGTGCGACGGCGGCATGCGAGCAGGGTTCCGGGGGGCCGAAGGCTGCGGCCTCGGCAAGCCGGTGCTGTACCATGCGAGATCGATGCATCGGTCGCGCGCTGCGCTTTTTGCCCTGGCTCTGATGTGTCCTGCGGTCGCGGGGTGCGAGTTCGTCTTCGGGCTCGACGACTACGCGCAGGCCTCGAGCGAGAGCACGACCGGCGGATCGAGCGGGACCGACGCTGGTCCTGGAAGCGGCGCGACCTCGTCGGTGTCGAGTGGCAGCGACGGCTCAGGCAACGGTGAGGGCGGCGGGGGCACCGGCGGCGGGGGCACCGGCGGCACGGGCGGCGAGGCGAACAGCTCCACGTCGACCGGTGAGGGAGGCGACCCGGGTTGCCCCTGCGTCCCGGAAGGATGGACGTTGGTGGAGGCCCACCCGACCACCGCAGATACGCCGGTGTTCACCTGCGACCTCAACGTCACTGCAGATCGCCTCGGCGAAGCGACGGTCGCGTGCAGCTGTACTTGCGGGCCGACCAACGATCTGGAGTGCCGGCTGGCGTGCTGGAGCGACTCGGCGTGCACGGGAACCGTCACGCTGAAGGAAGGAAGCTTCTTGATCACCTTCTGCGAGTCGATGCCCACCGCGCAATCCTGCCAGCTGGCGTTGACGCGCGATGATGCTGTGACGACCGACATATGCACCGGCACCGCCACGGTGGGCGAGGTGACGCGCGATAACCCCCTCGATCTCTGCGCGGCGTCGAGCGTGGGCGCAACCTGCGGAGACGAAGGCGTTTGCAGCCCGCCACCGGAAGGAGCCCTGTGGTGCATTCAGGGAACAGAGGGAGAAGCGTGCCCCCCCGGCTGGCCCGACGCACACGATCTGGTCGATGGCGGCACGCCGACCTGCGACGTCTGCGAGTGCAGCGACGAGGTCACCTGCAACGGCAACTGGCGCGTCGCGAGCCCCGGGGGCCTCTGCACCTACAACGAGGAGGACATCGAGAGCCGTCAGTGCAGCGAGGTCGTCGAGGCCATTCGCTGGCACGGCGGCCCGGCTGGCTTCCAGGGAAGCGATGCGGTCGGTGGAGCCTGCACGGCGGTGAACTCGAACCCCACGGGCCGCCTCGACGGGGCGACCGCGTCGAAGCTTTGCTGCATCCCGCCAGCCTGAGCGCAGGGAGAGCCTGCACGGCAGTAGGCGTGCCGCCGCGAATGGGGCGAGCACGCGCGTCCCGATCAGAATGACGCTGTCGCGCGAACGCCGAGATCGCGCAGCGACAACGACGGTGCGACCCACACCGCGGAGGACGGCGGAGGCGGCTCCCCCCGGGACGATCCGGACGGCGCAGTGACATAGAGGACGATGCCGGCGGCGGTCAACACGCCGCCGCCGATCAAGGTAATGTCCGCTGCACGCGCCATGTCCTTGGCCGTGGCGATCGCATCGAAGCCGGCGGCACTGCAGGTCGTCACCGTCGGGCAGTTGTCGTCCGCTGCGCTCTTCTGCGCCGCCGTCGCGCCGACGAAGACGGCGCCCGCCACGAGGCTGACGATGCCGACGCCGCCGAGGATGAATGCGACCGTCTTCTGGGTGCTGGCCGAGCTCGACTCGCCGGGCGGCTCGGTCTGCGGCGGTGGCGGAGGTGGCTCGGGCGCGATCTCCAGCTCGGTGATCCGGATCTCGGCGACCTCGCGCTCCTTGGCCTGGAACGTCCGCTCGCGAGCGATTCGCCCGGGCGCCTCGGCGACCAGCTTGTGGTCCCCGGGATCGATCGGCAATCGCGAGCCGAGCGAAGCCGCGGAAAGCTTGATGCCGTCACGCGCGACCACCAAGCCCTCGGGAGGCGATTCGACGGTGACGATGAGCATCGGCAGGCGCGGCTCGAGCGCCGTGGCGCGCTCGTTGGCAAAGGCGGCGCGCCGCACGTCCGATTCGCGCTTCAGCTGGGCCTCGGCATCGCGGTAGTGGCCCCACGCCGTCGCAATCTTTCCTTCCTTCTCGCGACAAGCCGCGAGATTCAGCAGCGCGCCAACGCCAGGGTCGAGTCGCATGCTCTCCTCGAACTTGGGGCATGCAGCGGCGACACGGCCCGCCTCCATCAAGCTCTTGCCCTCGTTAAACAAGGCCTCGGCGCCCGCCGCGTCACGCGACGCTTCCTCTGCCGTCGGCTCGCCGGGCAGCGTCTGCGCCGAGGCGAGATCGGCGAGGAGCGTGGCGGACAGCAGGGCGACGCAGGTCAGCGACGATCGGTGGATGCGCTTCGAGAGACGGACCATCAAGCGACCTCGACGGGGGCCCGCGCCGCAACCGAGAGATGAAACGCCGAGCCGCGCAGCGAGACGCGTTCGATCACCTCGTCGCAAGGCGAAACGAGCTTCACGTCGCCGCCCAGTCCGCGCGCAGTGCGACGGGCTATCGCCAGGCCGATCCCGGTGCCCCCGTGCTCACGGGTGGCCGAGCCGTCGACCTGGCGAAACGCATCGAAGATCCGCTCGCGCTCCGACGCCGGAACGCCCGGACCGGTGTCGGCCACGGCCATCTCGTAGCCGTTGGTGGTCCGACGAACACGGACGCCGACGGTGCCACCCGACAGCGTGAACTTCGCGGCGTTGTCGAGCACGTGAAGCAGGGCGCGCTGCAGGCGCACGTCGTCGCCGTACGCCGGGAGCGCCTCGCGCGGCATCTCTTCGACCAGCATCAGCTCCTTGGCGGCGAGACGATCGGCCACCTGCGCGACGGCACGCCGAGACACGTTGAGGAAATCGTAGTTGCGCAACGAAAACCGCATCCGACCCAGCTCGAGGCCAGTGACATCGATCAGGTCGTCGAGCAGGCCGCGCAACCGCTGGACGCATCCGTCCATCGCGCTCAAAGCCTTGTGCTGCGCCTTGGTGAGCGGGCCGAGCTCCTCGTCCTTGAGGAGCTTCACGTAGCCGACGATGGGCGTCATGGGTGTGGCCAGCTCATGTGAGATCGTCCGGTAGAACGTGGAACGCGCCTGGTCAGCATCGCGGAGGCGGGCGTTGGCCGCAGTGATCTCCGCGAGCTTTCCCTCGAGACGCGCAACGATGCGCTGACTCTGATGCCTCAGGATGAGCGCATCGCCGCCGACGTCGGGCATGCTCTCACGCGCGCCCTGGAGGTAGCGACCGACGGCGTGCGCGAACGAACGGGCGTCGATCGGCTTGCGGAGAAACCCGTCGCAGCCGACCGCCAGGCTGGTCTCACGATCCCCCTCGGCGGTGATCGCGATGATGGGCAGCCCGGCCAGCGAGGGCTCACCGCGCAGCCTCAGAGCGACCTCGTACCCGTCGAGTCCTGGGATCCGAAGATCGACCAGCACAAGATCGGGCCGGCGGGCGAACGCCAGGCGGACCCCTTCGAGGCCGTCCTGTGCTTCGACGACCTCGTGCCCCGCCGCCACCAGCAGCTTGCGAACGAGCAGCAGGTTCGCCGGGTCGTCTTCGATGTGGAGAATACGTGCCATGCGGTGAGAAACCGGCATGCATCGTACATCGCGCCACCCCGCGGCGCTCGATCGAACCAAGCTCGCGAGGCGGACGCGCACGCAAGTCCGGCGGCGGCGGACTGAGAGCTCTGCGGTGTCGCGATCGCGGCTCGCGCCCGCCTCAGATCGCGGGGGTCTTGAGCAGCTTCTTGAAGCGCTTGGCGTCGGCGAACATGTCGACGTTGGTGAATACGTAGGTCGCAGTGTGATGCTTGGCGTTGTCCGCGAGGTCGGCCAGCTTCTCGATCGCGGGATCTTCGTAGCGGGACTTGTGACCGGCCGGCCCGTGCAACCGGTAGTAGGCGACGTCGCGCTTGGAGATACCGACCACCAGCGGGTCGCGCGCGGCGATTGCGCCGGCTTCGGCGGCCAAGACGTCGCACTCGTCGTGGTCCCAGCCGGGCGAAGGCTCGAAGACCACCGTCGCGAAGCGCGGCTTGATCGAAGCCAGGAACTCTTTGAGCACCGACTTGTTGATCTTTGTGGAGGTGAACTCGGGAGGCGCGACGAATACCGCCGTGTCGGCCTCCAGCTCGTGACCGATCGACTCGATCGTCTTGAGCGCCGTTTCGATCACCATGCCGTTGCGAAAGCCCTCCTGGCCGATGTCGCGAGGGCCGAGGAGCGCAAACCGGAACGTGGAGGGGGCTTCCCGCCGCCAGCGCCGTACCGTTCCCGGCCCGGGCGTCGACATGTGCGTTTCTTGGACTTCGAGGAACGAAAACTCCTTGAAGTACCGCGTCGCCGGAACAGGAAAACCGGCACATCCAACGGTGATCATCGCCGGCGCACCGTACTCCATGGGAGGGGCTGCGACCAGCCAGCTTCCGCGAGGACCTCTACTACCGGGTGCGGCTGGTCGAGATCGAGCTTCCCCCGCTGCGTGTGCGCGGGGTGGAGGAGATCGAGACCTGGCCCGCCACGTAGCCGAGAAGTACGCGATGCGCGACGGCAGGCCGGCCCCGGTGATCGAGGCCGACGCGGTGGCGGTGATGCGCGCCAACGACTGGCCGGGCAACGTGCGGAAGCTCGATCACTGGGTGGAGTGCGCGATCGCCCTCTCGCCTCGCCGGACGGGCGGCTGCACGCGGCGGCGTTTCCCACCCCGCGGCGGAGGGCCGATGGAGCGCCCGCGGCGACGGCGCGCAGGCCGATCCACCGGCGTCGACGAGCGCCGCCGAAGCGGTGGCCATTCCCGCCACTCCCCTCGGAGCGAGCCTCGACGAGGCCACGCGTCGCTTCGTCGACGCCGTGGTCTTCGCGTGTGGAGGCAACCGCACCGAAGCCGCGAAACTTCTCGGGATCGGGCGCAATACGCTCGCGCGCAGGCCAAGCGCTGAACATGGCCGGCGTCGTTGCCGCGCCCACGCTGCCGGCCTGGTACCGCGCGACGTGCTCGCGCAGGGTCTTCTCGACCGCCAGCTTGCCGTGGCGCGCGAGCACGGCGGGCGCAAACGCCAGGGTGGCCCGCGGTAGGTCCTTCTCGTGCACCGCGCGCTGGAGCTCGCCCACCGCGACCATCGCCAGCTCACCGGGCTTCGACGCGTCGGGGAACGGCGCCACCACCGGTCCGTCGCACGCGGCCAGCAGGCGCACCTCGGCGCGCTTGGTGGCCAGCTGTCGCGACGTGGTCCCGCCCCCGACGGTGATCGTGGTGTCCACCTGGTCATGCACACGGGCGTGGAGAAGCCTGCCCGACGCGAGCACGACGTAGCGGGCGCGCATCTCCTGGACGCCCGCCATCGAAGGACGCGTGACGCTGGAGGGGAGGGGCATGTCCATGCCGCCCAAGAGGTCCGGCAGCTTGGTGGTCGACCAGGCGTCGAGCACGGCGGCGCGGACGCCGCCCACCTCGATCCAGCGGACCAGCTCCACGGTCACCTGCTCCTCGAGGGCCGGCACCTTGCCCTGGGCGGCGCCGGTCGGGGCCCATGGGAGGACGGTGGTCGCGTGGCTGCCGGGCGCGACGGCCGCCGGAAGGTCCGGCCAGAACGACGCGAGTCCTCGCTCGCTGCCCAGGTTGCCCCAACCGGTCTCGCCCGACGGGGCGCGCAGCTGCGGAGCCCCCAGCTCGAGATCGAAGGCCGGCGGAGGCGGCACCTCGCCGGGCGGCGTGCGCAGGTCGCCGACGAGCAAGCCAGCCTTCATCGGGCGCATCGCGATGTGGGCCCGCTTCCCGTCGGACGAGGACCAGTCGACCGTCGATGTGTTGTAGACGCCGGTCGGGCCGCCCTTCGGGAACGACGTGGAGTCGGACGCGGCGCCCGCGGCCGGCACCGCGCGCAGGGTGGATCGGGAGTCGAGGCCGTAGCGCAGGATGCAGCCCGCGGGCTGCGACCAGCGGAGCGGCGAGGTGGGCGGCGTCGCGTCGCGAGCGCCCAGCGCCCCGGCGAGGTCATCCCAGGCCGCGGTTGGCGGATAGGCAGTGTCGTGGGGTAGCCCCCCCCGCTGCCGCGCCGGTCGGGGACGGGGGCGGGCTGCTGGCGGGAGCCGGCGGATCGGAGCTCGACCGGTCCTGACCGTTCGTCCCACCACCGCACCCTGCGACGAGCGTGGCGACCATCACCAGCGCCAGGCCCGTGGACTCGAAGTCGCGGAGGTCGCACGAGATCATCGACACCGGAAGCTAAACCACGTCCAGATCGGGCAGCCGCAATTTCGTCAGGCAAGGCTTTGGCCGAGGAGCGCGCGGAGCGTTCTGCCTGTGCGTGTGTACGCACCGCAGGCCGCGTTGCTGTAGTGCCTTGGGTCGCATCACGGAAGCTGCGGTTCTCGAGGTGGGCATCGTCTAGCTGCGCGCGCCGCCGCTTTGGCCTCGCGAGCAGCGAGAACCACCGCGCGCGCACGCTCCTTGTCGGCGCGACGTTCGACCTTGAGGCGGAGACGCTCGAGTCGCTTCGCGTGCGCCTCGTCATCTTCGCCCGTTCCGGCCATCGCCGTGAGGAGCGCACGATCGGGGGCGCGCACGTGGTGCTCGTAGAGCTTGGAGAGCTGCAGACGAAGATCGGCGTCGTCGACGGTGAGCGCGAGATCTTCGTAGTCGGCGAGGGCGCGCGCCTTGTCGCCGCGCGACTTGGCGAGATCGCCGCGCGCGCGGACGGCGACCACTCCCCCGCCCCGCTCGATGGCGCGCTCCACCAGATTCATCGCGACCTCGCCCTCGCCGGCGCGCGCCACGCAACGGGCGGCGCGTGCGAGATCGGTCGGCTCGAGCCCGAACACCGGCTCACCGTAGAGGCCGAACAGCGCGACCGTGGAGAGCACGTCGAGCGCGTTGTGCTCGACCACCCCGAGCAGCGCCGACTCGTCGCCAGTGCGGAGATAATGCACGTAGCAAGCGACGACATCCGCGCCGGCAACGTCTCCTATTCGCTCCTGGCCCAGGACCTCGGCCTCGAGGCCGACCAGGCGGAAGGAGCCCACGCGCCCCTTGTGGATGCGCCGCGCGACATGCACCAGATCGAGGTGTGGCCGCTGCTCGTACGCGGGCAGGCGCGTCATCACGAAGCGCGTCGTCAACAGCGGCATGTCGAAGGACTTGCCGTTGTAGGTGACGATCATCGAGCACTCGCGCAGCCGCTTGGCGACCTGCTCGAGCAACGGCGCCTCTTCACCGAGTCGGCGCAGCAGGATCTGCTCGAGGACGAAGCACTGCGCCTCCTCGTCGTAGAAGGCGAGCCCGACCAGGAATGCCACGGTTCCCGTTCCGCCGCCGAGCCCGGTCGTCTCGGTGTCGAGGAAGAGGGCCTTCTTCGGATCGCATCCCGCAAGTGTGGGATCGAGGGCGAGGAGCGCCAGCATCGCCGGGTCGGCGAGCGCGGCGTTGGCGATGGATGCGGTGCCGATGCGCTGCCCGGGCAAGGCACGCCGGCGATGGATGTAGAGCGGGCCGCTCGGCGTGTCCTGCCGGGTGAAGGGCAGCTCGACCAGCGCGCCTTCGACCATTGCGCGCGACCTCGACGGGTCAGGGCGCGGCTCGCGCGGATTGCCCCGCGCGACGATGGAAGCAATGCGATCGCGCAGCTCGTCGAGGCTCGGGCGGCCGGGCACTGCGGCGGCTGCGACGACCGCGACCGTCGCGCCTTCCATGTCGGTCGTATCGAAGGGCTGGGAATCGCCGGCTCCGCGGCCGCCCGCTTCTTCCTGTGCCTCGACCTGGGCACGACGAGCCTTGAACGAGCCGGGAGCGGGCGGCGGATGCCCGAGCGCGCCAGTCAGGCGCGAGAGCTTCGAACCGAAGGAACCCATGAGCGGCGCATGCTGGATCCGCCAGGCCTGCGCATCAAGCCAGGGTGCAACCTTTCAGGTCGACGCGGCGGGTGAGCCATCACCCGGGCGCGAGATCGCCGCCAGAATCGCGTCGAGGACGTCGTCGGACCGCTTCACCAAGGCGGCCAAGTCGCCGTCGTTGTCGATGACGTGGTCGGCGACCTTCCGTTTTTCGGCGAGCGGCAGCTGCGCACGCACCCGAGCCTCCGCCTCGCCCGTGGTCATTGCGTCGCGCTCGGTCGCGCGCGCGATTTGCACCGCCTCGGGAGCGGCGACGACCACCAGAGGGCGGAACGAGTCGGCGACGCCGTTCTCCACCAGCAGCGCCGCTTCGTAGCAGGCGACGGCGTGCCCTTCGGCGGCGAGCGCAGCCGACAGCTCCATCGTGCGCATTCCGATGCGAGGATGCAGGATCCCGTTGAGGCGCTTGCGCGACACCTCATCGGAAAACGCGATCGCCGCGAGCTTCTTCCGATCGAGCGCGCCGTACTCGTCGAGCGTGCCGCTGCCGAACGCTTCGATCACCACGGCGAGACCCTCACTCCCCGGCGCAACGACGTCGCGTGCGACCTGGTCCGCGTCGATCACCGGGATGCCCCGCTCGCGAAAGCGCGCGGCGACCGTGCTCTTGCCCGAGGCGATTCCGCCGGTGAGACCGAAGAGGATCACGTCTCGACTCCCTGTGCCTGATTCGACGTGTGCGCAGCTCGAAGAACGGTCGATGTTTCGATCAGCAGATACCGAGGTCGGTGACGTGTCCCCGCGTCACGCCCATCGCTTCCAGCTCGTCGATCGCGGCGCGTGACCCGACGGGGTCGATCCCGGCGATCGCATCTTCCAGCAGGAGCACCTGGCAGCCGTGCTCGCGCAGCCCTTTGGCTGCGGCGCGGACGCAGTAGTCGGTCGCCACGCCGAACACCGCGAAGCGCGGCGCGGTCCCCTCGCGCTTTGCGATGGCATCGCGCAGCGCAGTCACCAGCGAGGTTGCGTTGGGATTGGCGAAGAGGCTGTACACCTCCTTCTCGAAGTAGAGCCCCTGGGTGCGGCCGGTGAGCAGCTCCGCCACGAGCGGCGCCATGGCTTGCCCGGGAACGTTCGGCACGAAGCGAAACCGCGGCGGCAGCGTCCCTTCGACCTTGAGCCAGCCGGGCGTGCCCTTCACGCAGTGATCGGGAAAGCGCGGTGTCTCGCCGCCCGGGCCAACGTTTCCGCTCGATGCGAATTCCCAGGCGTCGTGCGCGTGCGAGTCGACCGAGCCGATGATCGGCGAGCCCTGGGCCACCGCGGCCGCGACGATCGCGCGGAACAGGGCGTTGGGCGCGCCCGCCACCGAAAGCGCGCCGTCCGCGTCGCAGAAGTCGCGCTGGACATCGACGTCGACGAAGACGATCGGCGGGATCAATGCGACACCATCTTTTCGCGCAGCTCAGCGGACAGGGCATCGACGCCGGCGCTCGGCTCGACCTCGTAGCGTGGCGAGCTGCGCGAGACCGGCGCCAGGTCGAGCAGCCAGGTCGGTATCTCGTCGAGCCCGCGAGCGACGCGGGCGCGGGTCTCGTCGAGACTCGACGCAGCGCGGACGCGCGCGCCTTCGCGCAGCACCGGGGACAGCAGCGTGGTCGCCGTCTCGCCGTCCGCGAGCGGCACCGCCTCCGAGGCGAGCGCGACGACGTCGCGACGCGCCCGGCCCTCGGCCGAGACGCGGTGCACCTGATGGGCGCCGGGGAACGTCGCTTTGCCCTCGGAGAACTTGGCGATGGGACGGCTCACTCCGTTGTCTTCCAGCTCGACGACCTTGTAGACACCGGCGAGCGCCGGCGCGTCGAGCGACGCGACAAGCTCGGTGCCCACGCCGAACGTGTCGATCGGCGCGTTCGCCGCGCGCAGCGCCGCGATCGAGTGTTCGTTGAGATCACCCGACGCGACGATCTTGGCAGATTTTGCGCCATTTTCGTCGAGCACGACCCGTACTTTGCGGCTGAGCGCGTCCATGTCGCCGGAGTCGAGGCGAACGCCGCGCAGCTTGTCGCCCGCGGCCCTGGCAGCGCGAAGCGCACCGCGCGGCGTGTCGTAGGTGTCGATGAGGAGGATGCTCGCGTTGGGAAACGTCGCGACGTAGTTGGCGAAGGCCTGCTCCTCCGAAGGGTGCGCCATCGTCCACATGTGTGCGGCCGTCCCGAGGACGGGCACGCCGTGGCGGCGGCCGGCCTCGACGTTGCTCGTGCCCGAGAACCCGGCGGCGTAGGCCCAGCGCGCCGCATCGATCGCCGAGCTCGGGTGGGTGCGACGAGTTCCGAACTCGACGACGGTGCCGGGGAGCGCGGCTCGCACGATGCGCGCCGCCTTCGACCCGATCATCGTGGCGTGGTTGATGGTCGACAGAAGGAACGTCTCGGCGAGCTGCGCCTCGATGATGGGCGCGCGGATGCGCAGGAGCGGCTCATTCTCGAAAACGACCGTGCCCTCTTCGATGGCCCAGGCATCGCCGGTAAATCGCACCTTCGCCAGGTAGTCGCAGAACGAGACGGTCATGGCGTCGCGGAGCGCCGGCAGCTCGCGCAAAAAGGCGATGTCGGCCTCCTGGAAACGCACCGCGGCGAGCCAGTCGAGCGCCGCGTCGATCCCCATCCCGACGAGGAAGCGTCGGGTCTCGGGGAGGCGGCGGATGAACAGCTCGCAGGTGGCGGTCAGCCCCGACATCCCGCGGTGGAAATATCCGGCCGCCATGGTGAGCTGGTAGAGGTCCGTTTCGAGAGCGCCGTGGATCACGTCGCGACCATCGCACGCGTCCGGCGCGCTCGTCGAGCGGCGCGAGCGCCGGCAGGGCGCTCGTGGTACGCCGCCGCCCGCCGCGGCCCGAGAGCGCGCTCATTCTCGATGGCAAGGGGAACGCAAAGACCGTGAGGTCGCGGTGCTTGACGCCATCGACCCCGCGAAAGAGGTCGGCTCCGGGTTGGCCTTGGCCTTTGGTGAGGACGCCGGTCGCTTGGCTGCTGTCGGTGTGGAACAGCGGCGGACGCGGCTGCTTCGCCACGTCTTCCAAGTAGACGTTCGCGTTTGCACTGCGTGCAGCGGGCCCATGCGCTGGCTCGATTTCGGCTCCTTCGCGTCGTATGCAGCTTTTAGCCAGTGCGCTGGTAGAAGGGTTTCTTGCCGGCCTCGTGATCGGTGGTGTCCATAATGTCGACGATTTCCGGCGCGACCCGGCGAACCATGACCTCGAACCCTTGCCGCAAAGTCACCTGAGAGGCCGCGCACCCTTGGCACCCGCCACTCATCGCGATGAAGAGGTTTCCATCGCGCACGTCGACGATCGAAATCTGCCCGCCATGGCCCGCGATGGAACGGTTGACTTCCTTGTCCAGCAGTTCTTGAACGACCGCGCGAACCTCAGCGTCGGTTCGCCCTCCCGTAATTGCGTTGCGACGAGTCTCGAGGATCGCCGGCACGCCCGTGAGGAGCTGCATTCGGATGACCGCTCCGATGGCCGACTTCAGTCCCGACCACTCGGCGCTCGGCTCCTTCCCGACCGTCACCACGTTCTCGGTCACGAGCACATGGGCAACGCCAGAAAGCGCGAACAACCGCTGGGCAAGGGGCGATCCCCCGGCCCGTTCCTTGTTGTCGAAGAAGAACGGGCCGCCGGGATGCACGGGCCGGCTCACGGTGAACTTGCAGGTGTCGAGATCGGTGAGCAAAGTCCCGGCGCGGATCGTGATCGTCGGGTCGATAGGCAGGAAGTCAGACATCTTCCACAACCCCCGCCGCGCCGCGCTCACCAAGAGCCCGGAGGTTCTTGAACGCATAGATCCCGGTTGAGTGACCGTCGTTCCAGACAAACTGGATGGCGTAGTTGCCCACGCTGGTGATCGTGCGCGGGGCCAGGTCCGGTCGCACGCTCTTGGGATCGAGGAGCGCGCGCCCGCTCATCTCCTCAACGCACATGGCGCAGCGGCAGGCCAGGCGCAGATCCCGGACATCGAAGTCGCTGTTGTGGCCATCCTCCCAGAGCACGGACAGGGTCCGGGCGTCACGCCGGCGGAAGCCAATCGCGGTGGTTCTAGAGCCCGACGTCCGAACGCCGCCCTCTACCCAGGCAGGCTCGCCTTCGTTGGTTTCCCAATTCCATGCGAACACCTTGAG
>Ga0105046_10005557_pt1 | contig 19959 bp, 14 predicted proteins | sample MAT03_FD_78385 | JGI IMG/M metagenome (GOLD analysis project Ga0105046, IMG submission 78385) | Freshwater microbial communities from Lake Fryxell liftoff mats and glacier meltwater in Antarctica - MAT-03 (megahit assembly) | ecosystem: Environmental > Aquatic > Freshwater > Ice > Liftoff... | reverse complement strand
GTTGGCCTGCGTCTCGAGGTACTCCTGCGTATAGGTCGTACGCGTGAGGCTGGTGAGGATGTCCTTGATGGCCACCGCGCCGCCGCGACCGGTCAGGCTGACCCGGCGAAACAGCTTGCCGTCAAGGTCGAGGGCATCCGCGCCGAGGATCGGGCCGCGAAAGTCCGCGAGCAGCATGATGCCGGCCCCGGGATGCACGACCGGCCGCAGCGCCGTGGCCAAATGCGCGTGCAGGCTCGCCACGGTCAGCAGGCGGCGGTCGAGCGCCGCGGGGATCGAGCCGTGGAGGGCGGACAGGAGCTGCGCGCCGAGCAGGCTGTGCTGGGGATTGGGCGCGGCTGCGTCGTCGGCGGGGCACGCCAGGATCGTGACGCCGGATCCGTCGAGTATGGCTTCGGTCGGGTCCACGCCCAGGATCACCAGCTTTTGCTTCGCCGCGCTGCCGCCGAGGATCGCGAGGACCGCCGAGAACCCGACCAGGCAGCCCGGGTCATCGGCTGCGAACGCGTCCTGGGGCACCAGGTACAGCTCCGGGTCGCCGGGGATGCGATGCGCGTGGCCCCTGAAGAGCACCACGAGGCGATCGTCGACCTCGGCCGATCGCGCGAGCTTGCGAAGCGCCCGAATGATCTCACCACGCGAGGGCGCGACCGTGCCGCCAGACACCAGGCCCGTGATGGCGCCAGGGTCCGCGCGCAACTGCGGGATGTCGCGGAAACAATTGATAAAGCCGGTCGCGTCGTTGCGAGCGGTGCGCAGCGGCGCGAAGCCGGCGTCGCGGTCGTAGTCGTCGATGCCGACCGCGAGCACCTTCGTGTGCCCTTGCGCGTGCTGTGCGGCCAGCACCTCGGATTGCCGCTGTGTGAGTCCGGTCGCCACGGGGCTTGCGTGGCTAGCACGCCGGATGATGCGGCGTCTAGCTCTCGAAGGCGTCGACACCGGCCTGGATTTCGCGTCCGCGTAGCGCGACAGCTCGCGCGCGTCGAAGACCCGCTTATAAAAATCGATGGCCCGGGCGGCCTCGGCGATGATGAGGTCGGTTGCTCGAGCAGGCGCTCACGCAGGACGGCGCCATGTGACGGTCCGTGACGGTCCGTGACGGTCCGTGACGGTCCGTGGCGGTCCGTGACGGTCCGTGGCGGTCAGCGGCGGTTTAGCGGCGGCGGCGGGCCAGCCCGAGCAGGCCGAGGCTGGCGAGCGCGAGCAGGCTGTCCTTCGGGGCATGTCCCGAGCGACAGCCGCAGCCGCTGTCGTCCTCGTCGGCGCCGCCGGTCGTCGGGAACACGCTGGTGGGGTTGCCGCTGCCGGCGCTGGGGTCGGTGGTGGCGTCGCGCGGGTCGCTGCCGGTCTCGCTCGCGCTGGTGGTCGGCGTGTCGCTGTCGTCGCCGGTCGAGGCCTCGGCGCCGGAGCTGCTGCTCTCGTCGCCTGTGGTCTGCGGCTCGGGCGGTTCGGGCGGCGGGCTATTGACGCCGATGCACACGGGGGTCGCGGTGGCCATATTGTCGGCGAGGTCGACCGCGACCGCGCCGATGCAGAAGCCGCCGTTGGGGAACGACAGCGGGAATTCGTAGGGCGGGAAGTTGTCGACGCCGCCGTTGATCTCCTTGCCGTTGATCGTGAGGCGGACCTCCTTCATGCCCCAGCCGACGTCTTGCGCGATGATCGTGACTGGCACCTGGATGCCTTCGCCCATGAACTCTTGCTTGTCGAGCGGCTGGGTGATCGTGACGGTCGGCGGGGTCATGTCGGGCGCCGGGTCGAAGGGCGCGCCACAGGTCGCGCTGAAGCCTCCTACCGGCCCGCCGCCGCAGCCCTCCGGCCAGCTCCCAGCGCCGGGCCCGGGGGCGCTCGGGAAGCCCTTGCAGTCGAAGCCGGGCTGCCAACTGCCGTCGGCGTTGTGGCAGGGCGTGAGGTCGACGCCGGACTCCGACTCGAACCAGGGCATGCCCTTATGCATCATCGAGTAGAAGCCGCCGGTCCCGCACGCGCCGCCGTAGGAGGTGATGCCGAACACCCGCCAGGTGCCGTCCGCGACCTGGATGTACACCGGCCCGCCGGAGTCGCCCTGACAGCTATCCTTGCCGTTGCCGCCGATCGAGGCCTCGTCGTTCTGGATCCCGTTGATCGTGGTGACGACCTCGCGCTTGGTCCCGTAGGGCCCGTTGTCGGCGTCGCCGAAGCCGACGATCGTGACCTCCTGGCCCGGCTTGAGCAGCTCGGTCTCGCAGCCCATCAGGATCGGCACGATCGGGACGTCGAGCACCGGCTCCTTGAGCTTGCAAAACGCGAAGTCGGTGCCCGACTGGCCGCCCTGGTAGGTCTTGCAGAAGTCGACCGCGAGCTTGCGCTTGGGCACGTTGAGCGTCTCGCCCATGATCACTTGCTGGTACTGGGACCCGCAGTGCGCCGCGTAGATCACGACCTGGGGATGCACCAGCGTCGCCGAGCACGCGCCCTCCATCGTGACCGCGGTCGGCCACCCGCACGTGACCACTTCCGTGCCGCCGTAGATCGCCTGGGGATCCAGGCTCTGGCTCAGCGGCTCGGGCCCGTCGGCTCGCGCTACACCGGCCAACAGGAGCCCCACGAGGCCACAAGAGAGGGTCAGTCCGAGACGTGCCACCATGGCACCATCGCCCGCGTGATGCGGGAAAGCAAGCTGCCCCGGTCACCGCGTCGCCTCACATCCGCGGGGGGCAGTCGGCACCACATCGTCCTCGGAGCAGACACGCACATCGCGTGAGTTTTGATAATGTGCCGCCCAGGAGAACTTGCGATGATGACGACTGTGCCCGGCCCCTCGCGCTTGTGGATCGCCCTCTTGTTCGCTGCCGGGTGCAGTGACCCTGGCACGGGCGAGACCGCCGGTGGCAGTACGAGCACCGACGGCACCAGCACCGGCGACAGCACCAGCGACAGCGGCGGGTCGCCGACCACCAGCGGGGGCATCGTCACCAGCACTGGCGAGCCGGGGAGCACGGGCGAACCCGGCACGAGCACGGGCGACGACACCGGGCCCGAGGTGCCGGCGGCCTACGAGAAGTGGCTCAAGGTCGAGTTACCTGGGACGGTGTGCGGCAACGGCAGCCAGTACAAGTTCTTCATCAACTACAAGGAGGGCGCCAAGGACGTGATGGTGATGCTCGAGCCGGGCGGCGCGTGTTGGGACTACGCGAGCTGCTCGGGCAAGTCGGACCTGAGCGCCGCGCACCTCGACGGCGTGCCGGACGACCTGATGACGCCCAATGGTGCGAGCGCCAACATCTCGCCGCTAATCCGCCGCGACCTCGGTGCGCCGACGGCCGACTTCAACCTGGTCTACGTGCCCTACTGCACCGGCGACGTGCACACCGGCAACAACGTCATCACCTACGAGGACCCCGAGGGCAAGGGTCCGCCGATCACCTTCCAGCACGCCGGCCACGCCAACGTGCTGGCGATCAGCGAGTGGCTGAGCGTGCAGTTCCCCGCGATCGACCGCCTGTTCCTCACGGGCTGCAGCGCGGGCGGCGCCGGGTCGCTCATCAATTATTACTTCTTTCGCAGCAAGCTCGCGCCGGCGCGCGGCTACCTGATGGACGACTCGGGCCCGATCTTCCCGAGCTCGGGCAAGTCGGCGCTGCTGCACGCGGAGATCCGGAAGTCGTGGAACGTCGACTCGATCTTCACCGAGCTGCCCAAGGAGTACCCGATCACCGATGACTTCGGCGTGCTCAACACCCACCTCGCCGACATGTTCCCGGAGGACCGGCTCAGCACGATCTTCTTCCAGCGCGACTTCAACTACTCGCGCTACTCGTACGAACGCTTCTACCCCGAGGCCAACACCAAAGACGACATCATGGGCTACTGGGCCTCGGACACCAAGCTCCTGGTCAACCTCTACAACACCCGCGACAACCTCGGGTACTACCTGCCCTACTGGCGCTACTTCAACGACAGCCACTGCGTATCGATCGGCGCCTACCTCGACACCGACATCGAGGAGCTGGACATGGACCTCGGCGACTACGTCGATGAGCTGTTCGACGACAACGCCCCGATGGGCCGCTACATGGAGAGCTTCCAGCCCGGCGAGGACGAGTGACGCGCGCCGCGCGATGACGCGCCGCGTCCACCGTCCGCGGCATCGCGCGGTTGACGGTCGCGGCGCGCTGTGTTGCTCTCCCCCCGGGAGCAGCACAGCATGGACCTGAGCGGACGCTGGGAGTTTAGCTTCGACCGCAGCTTGAACGGACTGCTCGTGCCCACGAGCGTCGCCTACGAGCTGATCCTCATCATGCTCGACGACACCAACCTCGTCGGCCGTCTGGTGTTCCCGGCCGACGACCCCAGCCGCTTCCGTGGACTGATCAGCACGACCACGCAGGGCACGCTGCTGTCGCTGCATCAGGTCAACGAACGCACCGGCTACCAGGCGATGTACATCGGTAAGGTCATCGACGCGTCACGCATCGCCGGCATCTTTACCGACCTCGCCGGCCCCGACGGCGACTTTCGCCTGCGCCGCGTTCACTAAGCCGGCGCGCGGCGCCTGGCGCCAGTGAGTCCAAAACTGGCGATGCTCAGCGCGCCGGGCGCAGCACCGGATGTGCGGCTTGCGAGCTTGCCGGCGACGCCGGGCCCGTGGCAAAAGAGACCGGATGACGCAAACGCTCCCCTCTGACTCCCAGGCGTCACGGAGCCCGCTCCCCTGTACCATCGACAGCGCGTCACCATCGGAGCGTGTCGTGCCTCGTACAGACCACAAGCGCGTGGACATCTACTTCTCCGCAGACGTTGAAACGGACGGACCGATCCCGGGGCCGTTCTCGATGTTATCGTTTGCCATGGTTTACGCCGGCCGATTCGACGGCGTATCCTTCGAGCGGCCAAAGACGTTTGACCACACCTTCTACCGCGAGCTGCGACCGATCTCGGATAACTTCGAGCCCGAGGCGCTTCGCGTGAATGGTCTGGATCGGGACCGGCTTTGTCGACTCGGCCACAGCCCCGCCGACGTGATGACCGAAGCCTGCGACTGGATCAACGCGCTCTCCGACGGGGCAAGGCCAGTGCTCGTCGCTTATCCAGTGAGCTTCGACTGGACCTGGCTTTATTGGTACTTCGTTCAATTTTCGCGCAACGGATCGCCTTTCAATCACTCAAGTTGCTTCGATATCAAGACGGCTTTCGCAGTAAAAGCGCACATCCCCGTCACCGAGGCGGGTCGCTCGCGCCTGTTGGCGACCTTACGGTCCGAGAGACGGCATACCCATCATGCCCTCGACGACGCGATCGAGCAGGCCGAGATCTTCGCCAACGTCTTCGAGTGGAGCGGAAGAGATGGGTGACTACCTCGCCAGTCGTCGTGATGCCACGGATGCCAGACTCGAGCGGCTCCGGCAAGATCTACAGGCGGCCCAGGCCATCGCAGGCGATCGAGCCTGTGTCTACTTGACGGGATCGTTCGCGCGCGGGGAGGCCAGTGCCCACAGCGACCTCGATCTCTTCATTATGGGCAAGGGGACCGAAGAGGAGCCCGCGCTTCGTCGCCTGGACGAGATCTGCATCAAGGCGGACTTGATCGAGACCACACGCAAGCCTCATACGTCATTTCATGGAGCCGAAAGCTGCAAGCGAGCCCTTCGCACCGGCGAATCAATTTGGCGACAAGATCTACCAGCTCATACAGTTGCTCGGGCGAGACACCCGGCTCCACCGGCTCCTGTCAGTTTGACCATTTCAGCTTGATCATTTCAGTTTGACCAGGCGCGCCGCGCTCAGCGCTGGCGGCGGGCCTTGAACACGCTGGGGACGCGTTCGATGCGGCCGAGGACGCGGACCAGTTGTTCGTTGCTCGACACCTCGAGCACGGCGGTGACGAGGGCGGTCTGGTCCTTGCGGTTGGTGGTGACGGTCGTCTGGGACATGCTGACGCCGAGGTCGGCGAAGACCTCGCTGATGTCGCGTAGCAGGCCGACGCGGTCGGCGGCCTGGATCGCCACGGTGGTCGGGTAGCGGCTGCGGTTTTGGCCCCACGCGATGTCGATCAGGCGCTCGGGTTCGGGGCTGCTGACGATGTTGGGGCAGGCACGGCGATGGATCGCAATGCCGCGGCCGCGGGTGATGTAGCCGATCACGTCGTCGCCGGGCACGGGGGTGCAGCAGCGGGCCGGATGACTGAGCACGCCGTCGGTGCCATCGATGCTGACGCCGCCGGCGGCCGTGGGTCGAAGCGCCGCCTTGCGGGCCTCGGGGATCGCGGCCTGGATCGCGGCGAGGCGGGCGGCCTCGTCGCGCGCCCCGGCGGCGGCGGTGGCCCGCTCGGCGTCGAGGATACGGGTCGCAACCGTGCTGGTGGTGATGTCCCCGAAGCCGATCCCGGCGAGCAGGTCATCGACGGTGCTGAGCTTCGGGAACAGGGCGACGTAGTCCTCGTGGCGCGGGCGGTCGATGCCGAGGCGACGAAGCTCGCGCTCGAGCGACTCCTTGCCCTGCTGGATCGCGTCCTCGCGGCCCTGCTGGCGAAACCACTGGCGGATCTTCTGGCGCGCGCTCGAGGTGATGACATAGCCGAGCTGGGGGTTGATCCAGTCGCGGCTCGGCTGCTGGGCCTTGTGGGTCAGGATCTCGATCCGGTCGCCGGTCGCCAGCTTGTGGTCCAGGGGCACGATCTGCCCGTTGACCAGCGCGCCGCGGCAGCGATGACCGACGTTGGTGTGGACGCGGTACGCGAAGTCCACCGGCGTCGCGCCGAGCGGCAGGTCGATGACGTCCCCGCCGGGCGTGAAGACGTAGACCTGATCCTGAAAAATATCGGTCTTGAGCGACTCGACGAAGTCTCGCGGGTCTGTGACCTCCTTTTGCCAGTCCATCAACTGGCGTAACCAGTTAAACTTGGCGTCGGCGAGCTTGCCGGCCTTGCGGCTCTCCTTGTAGGCCCAATGCGCGGCGACGCCGTACTCGCCGAATGTGTGCATGTCCTGCGTGCGGATCTGGACCTCGAGCGGACGATTCCCGGGGCCGACGATCGCGGTGTGTAACGACTGATATCCGTTGGCCTTGGGCTTGGCGATGTAATCGTCGAACTCGCCCGAGATCGGGGTCCAGAGGCTATGTACGATGCCGAGCACGGCGTAACAGTTCGGCATCGTGTCGACTAGCACCCGCACGGCGCTGACGTCGTAGATCTCGTCGAAGCCGACCCGCTTGCGCTGCATCTTTTTATAGATGCTGTAGATGTGCTTGGGTCGGCCGCTGATCTTGCCGGTGATGCCGGTCTCGACCAGCTTTTGCTCGAGCACGGTGATCGCCTCGTGGATAAAGCCAGTACGTTCGTCGCGGCGGGCCGCCAGCGCGGCCCCGATCTCGCGGTAGATCTCCGGCTCGAGCTCGCGCAGCGCCAGGTCCTCCAGCTCCCACTTGAGCTGGAAGATGCCGAGGCGATTGGCCAGCGGGGCGTAGATCTCGAGGGTCTCACGGGCGACCTGGCGGCGGACATCGTCCGCGCGCCGCCGCAGGCCTCGCATGTCACGCAGGCGCAGCGCCAGCGCGACGATGACGACGCGCACGTCGGCGGCGACGGCGATGAACATCTTGCGCAGGCTCTCCGCGACTTCGGCGTCGAGGCGGTCCCAGCGGAAGGTCGCGAGGCGCAGCACGCCGTCGACCAGCAGTTGGGTGTCCTCGCCGAGCTGCTCGCGGATCGCATCGAGGCCGAGGCGGCCGTCGATCGCCAGCTCGGCGACCATCGCGGCGGCCAGCGCCGGCGGGTCGAGGCGCAGGTCGGCGAGCAGATCGCAGGCCTCGACGCCGCCCGGTCCAGCCTCGGGGTCGACGGCCACCACCGCCGCGTGCGCGCGTTGCAGCAGCGCGGCGGCCTCCGGGGAGTAGCTGCGGGCGAGCTTGTCGCAGACGCTGGCGAGGTTCGCTTCGGCAGGCTTGACCATGGGCGGCCGCGAGCCTAGCACCCGCGCGCCCGCGAGGTCGATCGTCCGCTACAGTCACGGCGCCGTACGAGCCGCACGGGGACCGGAGATCGCCATGAGCATCGAAGACGATCGCACCGAGTCTGCGAACCTCATCCCGCCGCAGTCCACGCCCGCGACGAGGGATCTGTCGTTGACGGCCGCGGCGTCGCGCCGGTTTAGCGGCCCCGGGGCGCGCGACGGGTCGATCACGCGGCCGCCGCTCGGCGACGAGATGACCGACGCGAGCGACCCGCGGGCGCCGGGCGCGACGCTGCTGCGCGGCGAGATCGTCGATCGTTACGTGATCATCTCGCCGCTCGGGCAAGGCGGCATGGGGGTCGTTTACGCCGCGTACGACCCTGACCTCGACCGCAGGGTCGCGCTCAAGCTGCTGCTCCCGCAGGCCGACGGCGGCACGCACAGCGCCGGTCGGCTGCTGCGCGAGGCCCAGGCGCTGGCCCGACTCGCGCACCCGAACGTGGTCGCCGTACATGACGTCGGCATGCACGGCGAGCAGGTGTGGATCGCCATGGAATTCGTGGCCGGCGTCACGCTCGGCGCGTGGGCCCAGTCGCGGTCGCTACCGTGGCCAGAGGTCGTGCGCGTGCTCGCCGACGCGGCGCGGGGCGTCGCCGCTGCGCACGCGGCGGGCCTGGTCCACCGCGACCTCAAACCCGACAACGTGATGATCGGCGCGGACGGCCGCGTGCGCGTGATGGACTTCGGCCTCGCGCACGGGCGGGCCCTCGCGGACGGCGAGCTCGGCACGACCCTCGGGTCCGGCGGCGAGCCGCACAGCGGGCCGGCCGCGCTCTCGGTGCGTATGACCCAGGTCGGCGCGATCCAGGGCACGCCCGCGTACATGGCCCCGGAGCAGTGGCAGGGCCAGGAGGCGCAGGCGGCCACCGATCAATTCGGGTGGAGCGTGATGGCCTGGGAGCTGCTGTATGGCGCGCGACCGTTCGCCGGTGAGAACCGGGCCGTGCTCGCGGCCGCCGTGATCACCGGCAAGCGCCAGCCGCCGCCGCGCGGCCGATCGATCCCGAAGTGGCTCCGCAAGCTCGTCGAGCGCGGGCTCGCCAGCGATCCGGCGCGGCGCTGGCCGGGCATGGCGGCCCTGCTCGCCCAGCTCGAGCGCGGCCAGGCCCAGTCGCGCGTACGAACCACTGCGTTGGTGCTCGGTGGCTTCGCGCTGCTCGGCCTCGGCGCGCTCGGCTGGCAGCGCTGGCGCCACACGCAGCAGGTCGCCGCGTGCGACGCCGCGGGCCTCGAGATCGGTCTCCAGTGGAACGACGAGGCCCGCGCCAGGCTGCGCTCCGCGTTCGCGGCGACCGGGATGAGCTACGCGGCGATCAGCGCCGACAAGATCATGCCGTGGCTCGACGTGCAGGCCACAGCGCTCGCACAGGGCTACACGCAGGTGTGCATGCACACCGAGGTCGAGCGCGACTGGGACACCGACACGATGGAGCGCGCGCGCTGGTGCCTCGACGAGCGGCGCGAGGCGATGGCCTCGCTGGTCGGCGAGCTGACACAGGCCGACACCGAGACCCTCGACAAGGCGGTGGCCGCCGCCGCCGGCCTGCGCAGCGTCGACCCGTGCCTCGACGCCGACCAACTTCGACGTCATCCGGCGCCGCCCGCCGAGGCGCAGGAGGCCGTCGCTACGCTCCGCGCCCGCCTCGCGCTCGCCGATACGCTGCAATACACCGGCAAGTACGCCCGCGGCCTCGAGGTCGCCAAGGCTGCGCGCGTCGAGGCCGAGGCGCTGGGCTGGGCGCCGTTGACGGCGGCCTTATACATGCGCGAAGGGTCGCTGCTGGAGAAGACGGGGGCCTTCGCGCCGGCCGAGGCGGCGCTGATGGAGAGCCTTGACCGGGCCATCACCTCGAGCGCGTGGGAGGTTGCGAGCGCCGCTGCGACGCAACTGATCATGCTCGGCACCGACCGGGGCCAGTTGGCCGAGGCGCTGCGCTGGGTCGGCCACGCCGAGGCCATCGCGGCGCACACGGACGACGCGGCCGGACTTCACGCGGCGCTGCGCCTCGGCTACCGCGCGACCCTGCACCACCAACTCGGCGAGATCGCAAAGGCGCGGCCGCTCTATGAGCAGGCGATCGCGCTGCGCGAGCAAATGCTGGGTCCCGATCACCCCGAGGTGGCGACCGGCCTGCACAACTTCGCCAACTTCCTGGGCAGCACGGGCTCGTACGCGGAGGCGCGCGCGCTGTTCGAACGGGCCCTCGAGATCCGCGAGCGGGCCTTCGGCCCCGATCACCCGAGCGTTCTTGTGGTCATCTCCGGACTCGCCAGCACCCACCGCGCGCTGGGCGACCCGGCGAAGGCCCGTGCGCTGCAAGAGCTGGCGCTGGCGAGCACGGAGCGGGCGCTGGGCCCTGACCACCCGAGGGTCGCCGGTTGCCTTAACGACCTCGCGGGCACGCTCTCGACCCTCGGCGAGTACCCCCAGGCGCTCGCTATGCAGGAGCGGTCGCTGGACATCACCGAAAAGGTACACGGACCCGATCACCCGGACATCGCGACCCGCGTCAGCAACATCGCGGGCATCCTGCTCGACGCGGGCGAGGCCACCAAGGCGCGGCCGCTGTTCGAGCGGGGCCTGGCGATCTGGGAGAAGAAGCTCGGCCCCGACCACCTGAACGTCGCCATCAGCCTCAACAACCTCGGCGACGTCCACCGCATCGAAGGCGACAACGCAGGTGCGCGCGCGCTGTACCGGCGCAGCCTGGCGATCCGCGAGGACAAGCTCGGACCTGACAACCCCAAGGTCGCGGCGGTCCTGGTCAAGCTCGCCAACCTCGAGCTGGAGGACGAGCACCCGGCCGAGGCGCTCGCGCTGGTCGTCCGGGCGTTCAAGATCTACGACGCCCACGCGGACCTGCTGCCCGGCGAGATCGATGCGCACTTCAATCGGGCGCAGGCGCTGGTCGCCACCGGCGGCGACCGGACCCAGGCCCTCGCGGACGCCGAGTTCGCGCGCAGCGAGACCCACAAGCTCGGCCCCGGCAAGGTCGAGGTGCTCGCCGAGATCGAGGCCTGGCTCGCGAAGCACAACAACTAGCGGCGGCGCTCGTGCAACCACACGCCGATGCCGCCGAACGCGACCCCGAGCACCAGCCCGACGCCGTGCGCCGTGTTGGCGATCGGTCCGACCGCGCCGGTCAGGCACACGACGAACCAGAGGCCCATGAACAGCGCGTTGTTGGTGGCCATGACCATCCCGGCCGAGGGCGCCCAGCGTGACATCACCAGGACGTAGCCGAACAGTCCGAACACGACGCCCGACATGCCGCCGAAGTACGGGCCGCCGACGATGTACTGCGCGTAGTTCGAGCCGACGCCGATCGTGATGACCAGCAGCGCCAGCGCCAGCGTGCCGCGGGCGGCCTCGACCTGCCGGCCGACGTCGATCATCCACATCATGTTGAACAGCAGGTGGAGCAGGCCGAAGTGCACGAAGCAGGGCGTCAGCAGCCGCCAGACCTCGCCGTTTTGGACGTCCTCGAGGCCATGCCAGCCGATCCGCGCGGCGTCGAGGCGCTGCACCGTGGCGATCGTCAGCTTGGCCAGGAGCGGCGACTCGGGCTCGCCGAATCGCGTGTACACGGCGACCACCACGCAAAACGCGACCAGCGCCAGCGCCAGCGGCGTGCCCATGAAGCCGACCCGCGCCGCCGCCGGCACGCTCGAGACCGGGACCACACGGGCCGCGACCTGGGCCGCCTCCGCGGCCTTGCGCGCCTGGGCGTGCAGGGCCTCGGCCTCACGCGAGACGTCGTAGCGCGGGTCCGCGGGCGCGGCGATGAAGCGCGGCAGCTCCTCGCGGACCTCGGCGAGGCGGTCCTCGTCATGGACCCACACGGTGAAGCCCTCGGCCGCGATGTCCATGCGCGTCGAGATCCCCCGCGTCAACAGGAAGTCGGCGAAGCGCCGGGCGTGGAGCTTGTCGCGGATCGTGCCGGCCGAGCGCATGGGATCGATCGTGTTAATAACAGAGCCCGGGCCCGCACGGGACCCTCGCCGGGGAGACCTTGACCGTTCGATCGCGCCGAACTCGCGGATCGCCGCGATCGGTCGACCACGCGTGGTATAAGCCGGCCGCGCATGCGTCCCCTCCTGGCCCTGCTCGCGCTCACGGCCTGCGCGCCCCGGCTGTCACCTGCGACCTCGCTGGCGCTCCACACAGCGCTGCGCACCACGCCGCAGCCCGCCAGCGATGACCCCGAGGCGCCGCGTAGCGACCTCGCCGGGCTCCGGGAGATCGTCGGCGCGGCGCGGGTCGTCGGCCTCGGACAGCCCGGACCCGGCGCGCGCGAGCTGACCCGCCTGCACCACCGCGTACTCCGTCTCCTGGTCGAAGAGACAGGTTTCACCGGCCTCGCCCTCGACATCGACGCCACCGCCGCGCTCGACCTCGACGCCTTCGTACAGGGCCAGGACATCGACCTCGACGCCGCCCTGCTCGCGCCCGGCGACCGCGGCCTCGCCACCGTCGAGATGCGCGCGGTGATGGTGTACCTGCGCGGCCAAAACGCCCGCCCCGGCCGCTCCATCCGCGTGTTCGGCCTGGCACCCGATGACCCCGAGGCCGCCGCCGAGGTCACGCTCGCCTACCTGCAGGTCGTCGATCCGGCGTATGTCCCGAAGGCCAGGTCGTTGCTCGCCGGGACCCAGCAGCTCGGCGTCGACGCCGTGCGCGCGCGCCTCGACGAGCGCCGCGAGGACTACGTCGCGCTGTCCAATGCGCAGCGGTGGAGCACCGCGCGGCAGCAGGCCGAGCTGGTCGCGCAGGCCCGGCGCATGGCCGAGACCTGGGAGTTCGAGGCCGGCGAGTTCGCGCGGGCGCGCAACGCCGAGTGGGCGCTCGCGCAGCTCGGCCCCGGCAAGCTGGTGATCTGGGCCGATAATCGCAGGGTCGCAAGGCAGGTCCCCGGCGCCGCGCCAGCGATGGGCGACTTCCTCAATCAATGGTTGCTCACCGACTATCGTGCGCTCGCCGCCAGCTTCAGCGACGGCTCGCTGCTCGCTGCACATGACCAGCATGACAAGCATGACCAGCATGACAAGCATGACCAGCATGACCAGCACACGCTGTGTGGCATCGCCATCCCGCCGCCGCGCGCGGGCAGCCTCGACGCGGCGCTCGTCAACGCAGGTGCGTTCACCTTGCTCGACCTGCGCGCGCGCGGCGAGCCCGAGCTGCGCAGGCCGCAGGTGCTGCGCTCACTCGCGGGTGGTCGCGCCGAGGACAGCGTGTTGCGGCCGGCGATCGCCTTCGACGCGATCCTCGGGCTGCGTCATGTCCACCCGAGCACCCCGCTCGGCGTCCACGCGGCGCGCTCGACCGCGGGCCGCTGCTACACGCTGATCCCGGCGCCGTAGGGATCGGCCAGCAGCGCCTCGGCGCACGGACGGATCACCGCGCGCACGCAGTGTCGGGAGACACCTGTCATCTCGACGCCGCTCGAGCCCGCGGTGGTAACGCCGCTCGCAGACCAGAGAGATGAAGATAGGGGGCTGGCATCCTCATCAGCATGCGCAGACTTTCGCGAGGCTGTCGAGCGAGCCTGCGATCCACGCACAACGGGATCCGATGATCTCGTCACATGTCTTTTGAGACAGGTCTTTGAGTGTCCCAGTCCGGTAGCGACGGCGCTTGACCGGCCCGATCCGCCCGCCCATGCTCGCGGCATGTCGCGTCTCGCACTCGCCGCGCTCGCGGGCCTGTTCGCCTGCAACCCGGTCACCGGCGGCACTGACGGCGAGCTGCCGCCTGTTTAGCGGCTGCGACTGCGCGCCCAACTGCGAGCACATCAAGCAGGACCCGGTCGCGTGTGCGAGCGCGTGCGCGGCCGCGGGTCAGTGCCGGGAGGACAAGATCAAGGCCGCGGCTCTGGCGATGGAGTGCAGGTCGGCAGCTTCCGCGACGAGCTCGACGCCTGCGCCGAGCCGGGCGGCGAGCGATTCATGTGGCTGGAGGCCCTGTTCCTTGGGCTGACCTGCGAGGGCGCCTTCCCCTGCGAGCAGGGTGAGAGCTGTCACCTGCAATCCGCCGGCATGATCGACGCGCGCCAGTGGACCAAGCTGTGCGCCGCCAGCTTGTTGCCCGGCGCCGGGCTGTACTGCGTCGTCTTCGGACCGTGAACGCCGGTTCGCGCCCCGGCGCGCAAGCGAACGCGGTGACGCAACGGAGACTTTTTGATGATGGGCAGCGGCGGGTCGGCTTGCGAGACTGCGACGCGCGTGAACCTCTGTCCGCCCATCCCCGAGAAATTCTCCCGGCTGCCGCCCCCACCGCCGCGGGCCCCTTACGAGTTCGTTCGCTTCCTGCCCTTCATGTTGGTGCACGTCGCCTGCCTGGGGGCGCTGTGGATCGGTGCGCGGCCGATCGACTGGGTCATCTGCGGGGTGTTGTACTTCGTGCGCACCTTCGGGGTGATGGCTGGATACCACCGCTACTTCTCGCACCGGTCGTTCAAGACCGGGCGCGTGTTCCAGTTCGTGCTCGCCTTCCTGGCCGAGACCACCGGGCAAAAGGGCGTGCTGTGGTGGGCGGCGCATCACCGCAATCACCACAAGTTCTCCGACCTCCCGTGGGACTGGCACTCGCCGGTGCAGAAGGGCTTTTGGCACTCGCACGTCGGGTGGATCGCCGAGCGCGGCACCGAGGTCACCGACTACGATCGCGTCAAGGACTTCGCCAAGTTCCCGGAGATCCAGTGGCTCAATCGCAACTGGTACGTCCCGCCGGTGCTGCTCGGCTTCGCCGTCACGGTCACCTTCGGCTGGCCCGCGCTGTTCACCGGCTTCTTCCTGAGCACCGTGCTCGTGTGGCACGTGACCTTCATCGTCAACTCGCTCTCGCACGTGGTCGGTAAGCGCCGCTTCGAGACCTCCGACACCAGCCGTAACCACTGGCTGATCGCCATCGTCACGCTCGGTGAGGGCTGGCACAACAACCATCACCACTGCATGGGCTCGGCGCGCCAGGGCTTCTACTGGTGGGAGATCGACGTGACCTTCTACCTCCTGCGCGCGCTCGCGTGGGTCGGCCTGGTCTGGGACCTGCGCGAGCCCTCACCCGCGATCCTCGCCGAGGGACGCGCCCGCGACGCGGCCGCGCGCGCCGCCCTCTCCACCGCGACTCCCTAAACGCCGCCGCTCAAAACGCCTGCACAGGCTTTCAGCGCCGCGCGATGACCTGTCTCTCGGGACAGGCCAAAACGCTGTGGAAAAGGGCGAAACTTGCCCCTGCAGCCCGCGAGATGCTAGCGGCGAGGCGTGCCAAGCGACGCAAACCGCCGGACCCGCGCGGGTTCGGCTGCAAGGCCCCAGGGCGGCGCGACCAGCAAGGGCGGCAAGACCCGGCGCGCCGCGACCAAGCTGTCGGTGGCGGCCGCCGAGCACCGCGCGCACCGCCCCGCGAAGCGCCGCGTGAACCGGCGCGTACGCGGCGAGGTCGAGGGCGTACGTCGTCCGCCGCTCGACCCGATGGAGCGCAAGGTTCGCAACCGCACGGTGCTGCTGCTGACGCTGCTGGCGCTGGTGAACGCGTATGTGTTCGTGTGGCGCGAGGGCACCTCGGTGCTCGACCTGGGCGGCCTGCAGCCGACCGTGATCGGTACGCCGACCCACGGCGACGACGGCCCCAGCGGCCCGCTGGGCAGCCACGCGGACCCACCCGAGCGCGCCTGCGGCGGCGACCCGGTGCGCATCTTCGAGGGTCTCCACGACCAGATCTTTCAGACCAGCACGCTCGGCAGCGGTCGCACGCTGCGGCTGTTGCTGCTCGAGCTCGGGGTCGCGGGCGCCGAGATCGACGCGATCGAGGCCGCGATCCGCCCGAGCCTCGACCTCGGGCTGGTCGCCGGCAGCGGCGCGCCGGTGCGGGTCGCCATGGACCGTCGCGGGGGCGTCCAGGGCCTCGAGATCGAGCTCGCCGAGGGCCACCTCGTCCAGGCCTGCCGGGCCGAGGGCGCGATGCAGGTGCGAACGATCCAGCACCCGGTGGTCAGCGACGTCGCGGTCGTGCGGCTCGTGCTGGGCAACGACTCCGACCTGATCCGCGCCGTCGTCGAGGCCGGTGAGCGGCCCGAGCTGGCCGCCCTGATCGCCGAGGTGCTCGCCTACGACGTCGACCTCGTCACCGAGGCACAGCCCCACGACCACATCGACCTGCTCGTCGAGAAGCGGTCGCTCGGCAAGTCGTTCCATCGCTACGGCGCCGTGCTCGCGCTGCGCTTTCGCGGCGCCGCGGGCCGGCACGGCTACTACCGCCACCAGCCCGAGGGCAGCCGCATCGCCGCGTACTACGACGGCGAGGGCCGGCCGCAGCGTCGCAGTTTGCTGCGCTCCCCGTTGCGCTTCCACCCGATCGCGCCCGAGGCTCGCGCCATGATGCCGCCCTCGGTCGAGGTCGTGGCCGGTCGCGCCGGCGCGCTGTACCGCCGCCCCGAGGGCGCCCCCGTGGTCGCGCTCGGCGACGGCGTGGTGCGCATGGCCCAGGACGTCGGCGACAGCGGCGTGGTCGTCGAGCTCGAGCTGCCGGGCGGCGTGGTCGCGCGTCACGCCCACTTGCTGCGCGTGCTCGGCGACCTGCGTCCGGGCGTGAAGGTTCGTCAGGGCCAGTTGATCGGCCTCGCCGGGCACAGCGGCAAGACGGCCACCGACCGCGTGCGACTCGAGCTGTGGCACGAGCAAGACGGCGCCGCGACGATGCTCGACCCGCTGGTCATCGCCCGCAACGACGACCAGCGGCCGCCGGTGATCGGCGCGCCGCTGCGCGAGAAGGCGCTCGACCGCTTCAAGGCCGAGACGGCCCCGTGGCAGCGCGCGCTGCGGCCGATCTCGCCGTGATCGCGGATCGCTGATCGCTGATCGGTCCGGAGACTGCGCGCTGAGCCGGGTTCACTGCGGGCGCAGGACAGTGATCGTGCCGGGCAAGCCCGCCGCCGGTGTCGGCTCAATAGCCGGCGGGCACCTGTCCCGAGAGACAGTGGACCGTGTTCGGCTCGCGGCGTCGCGACCACAGCGCCTCGCGCGGGTCCTCGGGTGAACCCGCCTTGATGCCCTCCGTCACCGACCAGCGCGGCTGCTCGCCGGGACGCAGGCTGTGCAGGCCGCTCTGCCAGCCGGCGATGATGTACGTGTGCCCGGCCGCGCGACAGCCGAGGAAGTCGGTCAGCCGCCGCGCGAAGTCCTGACCGGGCACGGCGCCGAAGGTCTCGCAGGTGCGAAACCACCACAGCGCCTCGGGCCCGACCAGGCGCCCCCGGATCGCCAGCATCGACGCGTGTAACGGGTGACCCGGCGTGAGCGCCTCGGCGTCCAGCAAGTCACGCTCGATGTACGCGCGGCCCCATTTCCCATGCCCCCAAAATTGCAGCTCGGCGATCTCGCGATCCGGCTGCACCTGCGCGACCCACTCGAGCGCCTCGGCCCAACTACGCGCCCCCTGCCAGGCGTGCAGACGCCGCAGCATGTGCCCGTAGAGCAGCGCGCCCGACATCCACGCGTGCGACAGCCCCGGCCGCAACCGCGGCCCGGTGCAGGTCCGATCGTAGATCATCAGGCGCAGGGGCTCGGCGTGCATGAGGGTCGCCAGTGTAGCGCGGAGGCGACGAACAGGCCGGCGCGAACTTGCCCTCACGGGCCGTGGCGCGCTAAACTCGTGGCGTCATGCGGATCGAGCGCCTGCGCCTGAGCAATTTTCGCGGCTTCGCCGAGCTCGACCTCGAGTTCCCGAAGCAGGGCACGACAGTGCTGGTCGGCAACAACGGCGCGGGCAAAACCAGCGTCCTGGACGCGATCGGGTGCCTGCTGCAAGAGGTCTCCTCCAGCATGCAAGAATGGGATGCGGCGACGGGAGAGCCCCTCACAACCTCCGACATACGCATGGGAGCCAAAGATTGCAGTATTGAGTTGTCTGCAACACGCTCAACCGCAGATTCAGCGCCGTTACATCTCCGCTGGGAAGCAACTCTCCCTACTTCTAAGCGAACAGACAACACGCAAGGCCACAGATCCTCGCAAGACGCCGCGGATTTCTTCGGCCCCCCCCATCATCCTCCGTTCGTCATCTACTTTTCGGTGGAAAGAGTCTTTCACGGCGAGTTAAGTCCATGGCTCCTACCCAACATCGAAGATGCGACTAAGGCGCTCAATGCACGAAACCCAATATCGACGGAGTACTTGCACTTCGTGCGGTGGTTCTTCGACCGTGAAAATCTAGAGAATGAACTAATCCGAGATGATCCGAGCTTTCGTGATCCTGAACTCAGCGCTGTTCGATCGGCGATCGAGCGACTCTGCGAGGGTTTCAGTAACCTTCGCATTCGTCGCGCGCGAGTCTCTGCGCAGGCCTCGCGCTCCGAATCATCAACCAAGTTTGTTGTTGACAAGTTCGTGAACGGTCGCAAGGACCTCTTTGAGCTGGACCAGCTCTCGCACGGCGAGCGCGGGTTGCTCGCCCTTGTCGGACTCATCGCCAGCTGTCTGTCGAGACTTCACGCAAACCGCCCCGACCCTCTCGACGGCCTCGGCATCGTGCTCATCGACGAGATCGAGCTGCATCTGCACCCCGGCTGGCAGCGCAACATCATCCCCAGTCTCGAACGGACATTCCCCAGCGTACAGTTCATCGTCACCACGCACTCGCCCCAAGTGCTCAGTCAGATGCGCCCCGAGAACGTCAAGATCATCGAGAATTTCAAGCTGGTCGAGCGCACGCCGCCGACCTACGGGCGCGACTCGAATGCGATCCTTGAGGACGTGATGGGCGTGCCGGAGCGGCCGGCCTTCTCCACCGAGAAATTGGCTGACATCGCCGGCCTGATCGATCAGGAGAACTGGACGACGGCGCGTGAACGCCTAAACAGCCTCGCTCGCGACCTCGGGGCGCTCGACGCCGAGGTCGTCCGCCTGCGCGCGATGATCGACATGCTGGATGACGCGCGGGACGCAGCGAAGTGAAGAAGATCGTCAAGCGCCGTGAGCCGGCCGAGTTGCGCGAGCATCGAAAGCGCGGCGGGGAGTATGACGACGCCCAGGGCCAGTCGCGCTGGAAAGACCGCCTGCGCGAGGCCCTGCTGGCCGAACAGGGCCATCTGTGTTGCTACTGCATGCAGACGATCTCCCCCGACGCCTCGAAGATCGAGCACTTTCGCTGCCAGGAGAACCATCAGGAGCTGGCGCTGCGTTACGACAACCTGCTCGCGGCCTGTCTCGGCGGTCAGGGGTCGCCCGGACATCTTCAGCACTGCGACACGGCCAAGGCCAACCGCGACATATCGATCGATCCGACGGCGAACCCGGAGCTGCACGTCCGCTACACGAGCGACGGCAAGGTCCGCTCGGACGCCCCCTCTGTCCACCACGACTTGACCGAGGTGCTCAGGCTCAACGCGCCGAACCTCGTGCGGGCGCGAAAACAGGTGATAGACAGCCTCGTGCATGAGTTGAGCGTGAGGCTCGGAGCCCGCGGCACCTGGAAGACCGCCGACATCGACACATGGCTGCGACGCTGGAAGGCCCGCGAGGACGATCGCTTCCTCCCCTTCGCCCAGCTCGGCGTGTTCTTCCTCGAAAAATGGCGGCGGCGGGGCGACTGATGCTGCCCTTACCTCGTCGCTGGCCGCGCACGTCGGCGGTGCTGATCGCCATCGCTGGGCGGTCAGCCTCCGCCTGGCCCGCGCGGGCCTGAGCTCAGGGTGATGCGCGGGCGGGCTCGGTCGGCTCGGTCGGTTCGTCATCGGCGCCGAGCTCCGCGAGGACCTCGAGTTCGTCGTCGACCGACTCGACCAGCGCCGGGTTTTGCGGGGGCACCTTCGGCGCGACGGGGCTGGCGTCCTGCCGGGCCTGCCGGCGGTCTTTGCGGATCAGCAGGGCCTCCTCGACCAGGCCGAGCACAATATAGCAGCCGACCAGCAGGATCAGCACCGCCGGCTGCGAGATGCGGACGGCGACGATGATCCCGGACATCAGCAGC
>Ga0105046_10005555_pt1 | contig 19960 bp, 18 predicted proteins | sample MAT03_FD_78385 | JGI IMG/M metagenome (GOLD analysis project Ga0105046, IMG submission 78385) | Freshwater microbial communities from Lake Fryxell liftoff mats and glacier meltwater in Antarctica - MAT-03 (megahit assembly) | ecosystem: Environmental > Aquatic > Freshwater > Ice > Liftoff... | reverse complement strand
TGACCTGCCGCGACCTGCTGTGACTTGACATCAAATGCCGCCACCAATTCATCCAATCCTTTGGGGTCAAACTGAGCTTCGTAACAACGCAATGCGCCGATCTTATCTTCCCATGTAGATGAAATGTCTGCAATATAGTTTGGCTCGCGGGTAAAGTAAAAAGCTACGCCTTTGATAATATGTCCTTCGTAGGCAGAATAAACTGTCGGGTTGGAAGATGCGATTTTGGACAAACCCGCGAACATAACCGCTTCCGACACAGCGAGTCCAGTTTGGATATGGTCGCGATGTGCTTCGTAAGTCAGCCAGGGGTCCGCCGTGAAAATGAAATCGGGTTTGATCATGCGGATGTATTTGAGCAAGTCGCGGCGCACGGCAAAATAATCGTAATTGCCTGCATCGGGATAACCCAGCCAATATTGTTCCTTGACGCCAACGATCTTCGCCGCCGCAAACTGATCGCGTCTCAACGCTTGAGCCGCATCGTCATTTGAAAGTGAAGTATCAACAACGCCCATCAAATCATCGGTGACAGTGAGGTAGTGCAATTCTGCACCGTTCCTTGCGAGTTGAGTGAGAATCCCAGCCGCAGCAATATCATTGTCATCGTAATGCGGCTGGATGCATAAGATACACTTGGCGGAAAAAATGTCCGGTGTGGGTAATATGGTGTCAATTGTCATGGTGATAAAACAAATCAATCTTTTACAATATTGGGAATTTTCGCAGGCAGGTCAAGTACGATGAGCGCAAAGCCAGCATACTCATTATTCTGTGTCCATGGGGCGACGGAGACAAGCTTCTTAACGCCGCCTTTTTCTGCCGTGTAGATTACATGTCGTTTCTGTTTGACCACGTTCATCATCTGGCTTTTGGCAGGTTCATTATGATGGTCAAAAACGTTTCGCCCAATCATTTCCGCCCCACCCTCCTTCTCGTAAATCTGGATCGAGACATCGCTCATTTCGAGGATAATGCCATCCTTATCGCAAACCATGATCTCGGCGGGATAGGTGGCAATCCATTCGCTGTTTGTTGTTTTTATGTTCATCCTTTAACTGCTCCTTTTGCAAGACCACGTACCAGGTACCGCTGTGCCAGTAATGCAAAGATCAAAACTGGAATTAAAACCAGAGTTCCCGAAGCCGCAATTCGTCCCCACAGCACGGATTTGTTGGTCATGAACGAAGTAATGATGACCGGAAGTGTGCGCGCATTGCGTCCTGTAAGGATGACCGCATAGAGAAATTCATTCCAGCAGTATAGGAATGCTAGGATGGCTGTCGCCGCCATGCCAGGGACGACAAGCGGCAGGCTGATGCGCGACAGCGCGCCGAAGCGCGAGCAACCGTCGATCATGGCTGCTTCCTCCAGTTCAATGGGGACGTCGTCGAAGAAGCCGATCATCATCCAGGTACAGAGCGGAATGGTGAAAGTCAGGTACGAGATGATGAGTGACTGGCGTGTGTCTATCCAATCAAGCCTGCTGAACAGCACGTAAAGTGGAACAATGATGGCAATCGGCGGCAGCATCTGGGGGATGAGGGAACTCATTTTCAGCCAGAAATGACCTCGAAAACGAAATCGTGAAAATCCATAGGCGGCAAGTGTCCCCAGGGTTAGTGCAATGGCAGTTGTGGACAGCGCGGTAATAACGCTGTTCAAAAAGTATTTGTTGAAATCAGTCGAAGAGAGCACCTCTTTGTAATTCTTTAACGTTGGCGTGAAACTCCAGACGGGTGGAATAACAAAAGTCAGTTCGGGTTCCTTGAATGAAGTCAAAACAAGATAGACGATGGGGGCTATGGATAGGAAAACCGCCAGAATAACCAGTATATAGATAAAAATTTTTGATAGGCGTTTTACGAGTCGCGGGAAGTTGCTTTGCATGGTGTCCTTACTCCTCCTGCCCAATTGAACGCGCCAGTAGTCCCGCGAAAACGAGCATGATCAACAGCATGATGAATGCAGATGCCGCCGCAACGCCAAGGTTGAATGATTGGAATCCATAACGATATATATAAATACTAACCGTTTCTGTCGCGCGCGCAGGGCCGCCTGCTGTGAGCAGGTAAACAACGTCGAAAATACGGAAGGTATCAATGAAACGCCAGAGCAGGGTGACGAGTATGATCGGTTTTAACAGTGGCAATGTCAGGAAAAAGAATGATTGCAATTCCGAAGCACCGTCCATTTTGGCGGCTTCATAGGGCTCATCCGGGAGCGATTGCAATCCTGCCAGTAACATGAGCGCCACAAACGATGTTGTGTTCCATACGTCCACAAGTACAACGCTTGCCATGGCAACCTTGGGTGAACTAAGCCATTCGATGGGTAGAATGCCCAACCGTCCCAGATAATAATTCACAAGCCCATATTGATAATTCAATAACAAACGCCAGATGAGTCCGATCACCACATTGGTGCACATCATCGGCAGAAGGATCATTGACCGGAAGAGTCCTCTGCCTTTTAATTCCTGATTAAGTAATAACGCCAATCCCATTCCGAGAATAAACTCGAAACTGATGGCAAGAAAAACAAAAGTAAAGGTTATTTTTATTGAGTTGAGGAAATCGGGATTGGAGAAAAGGTCGGTGTAATTTTGAAAACCGATAAATGGAATGCCCTGCTTGAATGTGCGAAGAGTCCATTCGTGGAAACTGAGCCACAAGGCATATCCAAGCGGGTATAAAAGAACAACCGTGAGAACTACAAAAGCAGGCGCGATATAGAATGCAGGCTCAAGCTTACGGATCAGACGGCGATACTTGTTCGATACTTGGCTTTGGGGCAGATTCATCCAGTCTCCATAAAATCTTAGAGTTTGGGAGGAGATGCTCTGGGCTTTTACCAGAGCGATCTCCCCCCTGTTATTGCTTTACTAATATGAATAGACTCTGGTTACTTAATGTATCCGCCTTTTTTCAGGATCACTATAAGTTTGGCAGCCATTTCATCTAAGGCAGTTTGCGGATCTTTTGTACCCGTTACAGCAGAGACAATTCCTTCATTAACAATGGGTAGCATTTCAGGAGAGACGGTGAGGGTCGGGAAGATCGAGCGATATGGCATCACCTCGGCAAGAAGGGCAAATTGTGGAATCTTTTCAACGACAGCAGGATCGCTCAGAGCTTTGATGTTGCCAGGAATGCCACCATTCAGCGCCCATAACTTGGCACCGATTGGGCTGGTCAGCCACTCGATGAATTTATAGGCTTCCTGTTGATTTTGCGAGCAGGCAGGAATTGCCCAACTCCATTGACTTCCGCCGGTATGGCGCTTGATCGTGCCGTCGGGTTGTTTCATGCCGGGTGTAAGCGTATAACCAAGCAGGGGGTTGCCATTTGCGTCGCACAGGCTCTTATCGCAGCTAAGCAAATCCTGCGCAGCAGCCATCCACTGGATACCCATCGCGGCTTTGCCTTTGGACAAAGTCTCAAGGATTTCAACGTAGCCATAGGTGGAAACATCCGGCGGGACGAGTCCATCTTTGAGCAGGTTCGAGTAAAATGTCAGGGCTTTGACGCCAGCTTCATTGTTGATCGCGACGGTATTATCGGCATTCAACAGTTCGCCGCCTTGTCCAAAGAGATAGTACATGAAGTCCCACCAGGCTTCGTCGGGTTTAGCGCCTATTACCGCGCCGTAAACACCGTTGGCAGGATCGTTCAGTAGTTTTGCGTCCGCGTAGAATTCTTCCCATGTTTCAGGAGGAGTTAAACCGGCGGCTTCAAATAGGTCCTTTCGATACCATAACCAGGCAGTGTCGCCTTCCGAGGGCAGAGCGTAGGTTTTTGAGTTGTATGTGAAGAAGCTGGTAGCCATTCCGTAATCTTCAAGGCTGAAATCGGGGCTTACGACATTTGTATCTTCAAAGAACGTATTCAAGTCTTTGAGTCCGTCCGCGGCAACGTATACGGGAACAAAGTCTGACATTGCATAGAACGCATCATAGTCTTTGCCGCAGGTCGCAGTGATGGTATTAAGTTTGTCGAAGTAAGCCTCGCGGGCAACCTCCTCCACGATGACTTCCTTGCCAGTTGCCTTTGTATATTCTTCGATAACTTTGACGAGATTATCGTGTTCGGGACCACTCCATATAGCCACCACAACGGGCTTTGCTTCCATCGCTGGCGGTTCGGTAGCGGCTGGAGCTTCGGTGACTGATGGAGCTTCGACTGGGGCAGGCACTTCTGTGGCGGCAGCGCTACCACAGGCTGATAATATCAGCACAAGCGCAGTGAACAAAGCAAGAACTTTATATCTGGTCATTTCTTTCTCCTTTTACTACAATAGTTTGAGGATGTTTATTGATTTTGAGCATACTTGAAGTTGGAGCAACTTTTGATATTTTCAGGTAGACACCTCCGCATTTATCACCAATATTTCTTATACTGCTCAATAATTAACTCAACCTTTTCCCAGGTCAGGGAACAAAAAAGATTGTCCACTGGAAATAAGATGAATCCACTTCCAGGCGAAAGGACTTCCATTGCCTGGTCAATCGCGGCGCGGATCTCCTCGTCGCTTCCCTGTGTGACCGTGACTGCTGCGTTGACTCCACCCATCAGGCAAATCCTGTCGCCGATCTGTTGTTTCACTTCCTTCAGATTAATCTTGTCTTGAATGGGGTCAATGCCTGTAATGCAATCTATGCCAATTTCGAGCAGGTCTTCCTGCATGGGCTTCCAGTCTTTGGTGATGATATAGCGAAACGGGACGCCTCTTGCGTGGCACTTGTCCACCAACTGCTTGAGTCGCGGCTTGATGAAGCGGCGGAAAGTTGTCGGGGTCCAGAATACTGTCCCTTCATACCATGCCATGTGTACCATGTCGTCAATGCCTGCTTCAAGGACGAGTTCAGTGCGCATCAATTCCCATTCAAGTAAAACGTCGAACAATGCGTCCAGCAATTCGGGCTGACGCTTTTGCCAGCGATAGATATTATTAATCCCGCACAGCCAAACTGCGGAATCGCCCAATGCGCTCCAGCCGCCGTCTATAGCGACGCCCAATCGCTCTGCTTCGCGATGGATCATTTTGGAGCGCTGGTGAAATTCTTCGAGTTGTTCCGGCGTAGGCTTGGCAAGCAGGTGGCGTAATCGTTTTACATCATCAATATCCTTGATGATCGCCTCAGTCTGCCGCGGAAGATTGAAATCACTGAACAGCATAATATCTTTTCCGTGGATCCAATCATTGCTGATCTTGACCGTGATCGATAGGGGACCGTCGGGTGTTTGATACACCTTGTTGAGCAGAGGCTTGTCCCCCTTTTCAGGCGGGGGCAGCTCGGTAACAGTAGCAGTTATTCCCTGCACCAAGTCCGCGTGATACTCCTCGGTGTATCCCAATGGCGGTTCTAATAACAGAGTGTCGTCCACGCCCAGTTTGAGCAGGTATTCAGCGCGTGAAACCTGGTCGCGCCAGTTGAAAGGGAAGTTATCCGCCCCATCGTGCATGTCCCATAAGCGAAGGTATAGCGGGGCATGGTCAACAGGCTGGTGAAGTATGGCAGCGAGAATCCGTTCGCGTGAGTTCATGATTACTCGATGACCAAATCCAAATCAGGGAACACGCCTTTAATGCCAGCGAGTTTACAGAATTCAACAAGCGTGGGAGTAACGTGTCCGTATACTGTCATCCAATGATGCCCGCAGCCGTGCTCGCCAGCCGCATTCCATACTTTCTTGAGCGGCGACTTCAACTCAAAGCGGAGCGGGTTGCCCTCGAAGACCATGCCTGTTTTGACGGCTTCGCCTTCGATTGCGCAAAGCCGATAATTACCTTTGCGTCCGACAAAATTGACATACGTAATGGGTCCAGTTTTTGCGGCGTAACGAATACATACGCCATTGTTTGCGAGTCGCACAGGTTGTAAGTTGTAGCCGTGCTCATCTGCAAGCGATGGAGAGCCGCAGCCGCAATGCGATGAGACAAGCGCATTGTGCTCTTCATCGAATGCCAGCATCTCACCAAAATGGACTGGGTCGTTCGACAACAAGCTCAGCATTAACATACACAGCGTTGAATTTACATCGCCTTCACAGCCCGTTGGGATTCCTTCCTCGTTGAGCCACGCAATTGGCACGCACATCGTCCCCTGACACTGCGGATATGATCCGATCGTGATGGCGCTTAGTCCAAGATCGGCGGTCATTTTTTTGAAGAGTAGATAATTTTTTGCGGTGGCGATTCCGTGCTCCGTTTTAGACATGACCTGTGCCGCGCCTGCAGAGATTTTTCCCCACGCCGCGTCCGCATCCTTGACCTCGATCTTGTTCGCCATTTCCTGAATTTCATCCAGCCCATAGTTGAGCAGGCGTGTACCGAATAACCGCAGTACTTCCATTTCATCAACTGCGGTCGGAGTCATGCCCTCGGTACGCCGCCCGATGACAGCCATACGCGCGCCGCGCAATTTATTTTGGATGGCACATGCTTTTGCAAACACAGCGGCTTCTTCAAATGTTGATTTGTTCTCGATCTCACCATAAAAAAGCCGATGAGGAACTTCGATATCTGCCAGTACATTATTCAATTGCATGGAACCCACAACAGATCCTGTGCGGATGCCAGGGATGGCGCGAATTGCGACTGGCTTGCCAATGACTTGCTGTATCTCAACCGTGTAATGATCGAATGACCAACTGACCACCAGCACGTGAAGCATGTCGATTTTTTTGGATGCGAAGAAATCCGACACGCGCTGACAGGAAGCGGGGTCTTTTACCGCTTCGGGAGCGGCGATCACTTCCATTCCGGCCTTTGTCAGCCCCGCATTGATCTGCTTGAGCTGCTCTTCCCAGTTTTCCCAACCTTCTTCGGGCGGTTCGTAAACGGCGTAACTTCCAACTTTAGGTTGATACATGACGTCTCCTACTTTATCCATTTGGGTAAATTTGTTTTGAGGTGAGCTAACTCTTCATTGCTCAACTGGCGGAACTCACAGTCACTCAAATGTGTATCGCGGTTCTCAACGATGATCAAACTTGCATCGTGACTGGATGTCAGATTGTGCCACACGCCTTTGATCTGGATCTTCTTCATCGCTTCGACGATCTTTACTGTGTTCTGTTTCGAATTCGTCATTTATTGATTCAACATATGCGCTAATGCAAAAGCTAACCCGTGCTTTTTGCAATACATGGGAAGTCCATGCAATGTTTTTTCGACAACATTATGAGGGATGCTGTCCAATGGGATGTTGCACGCCTTGAGCGCTGCTTCCAGTGTAGCCGTATCTTGCTTCTGTAACCCAGCCATGATCATAATCCCTGGTCCTACCAGATCGCCGTGAGGAAGTCCATGGCCCGTAAGATTTTCAACAGCATAAGCAAAGTAATGTTCGCTTCCTTCCTCTGGGCGCGCATGACCGACCTGGTTACATAACTGCACTTCCATCGCAAGACAATCATACAAGGTCTTCAATCCTTCGCGATCCCCGCGACCTGCGGCTTCGGCGCAATCCAGCACGCCACTCAAAATGGATTGCGCATTGTCGTAAACCCACGGAATGAACTCCATTCCAGCGGGGTTTTTTCCACGTTCATGAGCAAACTTCCAGTCCCATGAGCCTGTAGCAATGGACATTACATCTGTGATCCCCGCCGCGCGAATAGTGGCTGGCGCATTTGCGATCACATCCAAGTCAAGGATGAGGTTTTCGGGTGGTTTGGTTTCGATATAAAATACACAACCATCGCGGCGAATTCCAGAAGCTGAGGTGATGAATGCATCTACAGACAAAGCAGTGGGGAGACAGACCATCGGTAAACCAAGTTTTATTGCGAAATATTTTGCGGCATCGGCTGTTAATCCGCCGCCGACGGAATACACAACTTCCGAATCCCTAGGTTCAACTTCCGAAATCACTTTATCCCAATGCGCGGTATTGGCTTCTGTCACTTCGATTTGCGCGGCAATGTTCAAACCGCGCAATTTGTCCTTCACAGCATTCCATGCAGGCGTGGATGTGACCAGCAGGACTGGTCGTTTATCTTCGATTTCGACGAAGGGCATAAGTTCAATTTTCGGGAGGTTCCAGATTTGTTTCATGATCGATTACCTTTCTTCAATGTCAATTCGTTTTTTATTTTCACGGTTGAAAAATAGCAAGCCTTCTTCGGCAAATTTCACATGGACTTTTTCTTTGGGCTGAAGGTGGGAAACACCACTCACGCGCGCAGTAACAGTGCCGCCCTGCCATTCAACTGTGACATATGTGAAAGGTCCAACGGGCTGTACGAGACGTACGGATGCGGGGAAACCTTTTTCGCCAAGCAATACGAATTCAGGACGGACTCCCATATCCACTGCCTGTCTTGGCGGTTTGATCGTGGATGAAACAGGGATGCTCAATTCACCAATTCGATACGATAATTTTTCGCCGCCCGTTTCAAATTCACCAACGAAGATATCGATCTGTGGGTTGCCGATAAAGCGCGCCACGTATTTTGTCGCTGGCTTGGAGTAGATATCTTCGGGCGTGCCATACTGTTCGAGTTGACCTGCGCGCAAGACGGCAATGTGATCGGAAAGAGAGAGCGCCTCCTCCTGGTCGTGAGTTACGAACACGGATGTAACGCCCAGCCGCTGATGTAATTCCTTGATCTCGCCGCGTGTTTTGACCCGAAGGGCCGCATCGAGGTTGGAAAACGGTTCATCAAATAAAAAAATGGACGGTTCGCGGATCACAGCCCGCCCGATGGAAACGCGTTGCTGCTGTCCGCCTGATAATTCGCGGGGGAGGCGGTGAAGCAGTTTGTCCAGCTCCAACATCTCCGCTACTTTTCTGACCTTTTCTTGAATTTCATTCTTTGAACGTTTTCTCAACTGGAGCGAAAAACCAATGTTCTCCTCCACGGTCATATGTGGATAGAGCGCGTAATTTTGAAAGACCATTGCCACATCGCGCTCGAAAGGACCCAGGTCGTTCACAGTCTTGCCATTGATTTTTATCTCACCTGAAGTTACATCTTCAAGCCCTGCGATGGCGTTGAGTAGGGTTGTCTTGCCGCAGCCCGAAGGACCGAGCAGGGTGACGAATTCGCCATCCTCCACGCGCAAATTGAAATTATTGACAACGGTGAAGTCACCAAATTTTTTAATGACGTTTACAAGTTCGAGAGTAGCCATTATGCTTTTACCGCTCCTTCCACAAAGCCTTCCAAAATAAACTTGCGGAAAATTATTGCCAGCGCCACAACTGGGATGCTTGCAAGCACAGCCGATGCGAGCATTTGCCCATACAACGTTTGATATTGACCCGAGAATTCTGCGATCGCAATGGAGGCGGTTTTGACGTGAATGCGGGTGAGAATGATGGCGAAGAAGAATTCGTTCCACGCTTCAATAAAGGCAAATACGCCTGTTGCGAACAGCGGTGGCAGGGAAATGGGCAATACGATGTATCGAAATGTCTGGAATGGAGTTGCGCCATCCACTGCCGCGGCGCGTTCAAGTTCCAGGGGCACGCTTTCGAAGAATCCCTTCAAGATCCAAATGACAATGGGCAGAATGAACGACAGGTAAACGACAATCAGCGCAAAATGTGTATCGATCAAACCAATGCGGCTCATCACTAGAAACAGTGGAATGGCAATCACAATGCCTGGGAACATCTGGGTGGCAAGGATCATCATCAGGATTTTGTTGCTGCCTGGCAAGTTCAAGCGCGCCAGCGCATATGCCGCAGTGGAGCCGATAACGAGTCCAACCGCGCTGGTGAAGAAGGCAATGATAAAAGAGTTGATCAGCCCTGAGAATAAGCCGCGGCTGCTATCGAACACGAGGCGATAATTTTCGAGAGTCATGTTCAACGGGTTCAGGTCTGGCGGGCGTGAGGTCAAAGCTGTCAAGGGAAGCAGGCTTGTGACCACCGCCCAGATCACAGGTCCAAGAGCCAATACCGTGAAAGCTGCCAGGGTCATACGGATGATAAGTCGAGTCGCAGTTTTTTTGAAGGCGCGCATTTTATCCTTCCTTCGCTTGCGTACCCTTTAGGGTAGCGGTCTGACGCGGACGCAAGGCGCGGATGTAAACAAGCGAGAGCATGAACATCATGACGAAGAGTACATTGGCAATCGCCGCACCGTACCCGATGTCAAGATTGCTGAATGTTTCGCGCCACGAAAGATAATTGAGCAGGACTGTACTGTCCGCAGGGCTGCCCTTGGTGAGGACGTAGATGAGGTCAAACACTTTGAGCGCCCAAATGCTTTGCAGAACAGTTGAGATCACAAGTGTTGTTTTGATACCAGGCAAAGTGACATACACAAATTGCTGCCATGTGTTTGCACCATCAAGTCGCGCCGCGCGATACAGATAATTGGGGACATTTTGCAATCCCGCCAACAACAGTAGTGCGATGAACGGCACCGCCTTCCACACATCTGCCAGCAGGATCATGTTGAGCGCCAGCCATGGCTTGCCAAGCCAGATTACATTTTCCTTGACCAGCCCAAGGCTGATCAGAATGTAATTAAGGATGCCATAGTTGGCGTTATAGATCCACTTCCACAGAACTGCATTTGCAACAGGAGCAAGTGCCCAGGGCACAAGCAGCACAACGCGGAAGAAAGCATGTCGTCCGAGCGGGTGGTTAAGGAGTAGCGCCACAATCAAGGCAAGCAGAAGGACAGTGATCACTTCGGTCAACGTGAAATAAATGGATCGCAATAACGCTTCGCGAAAAGTCTGGTTTTTCAGCAGTTCTATGTAATTATTGAATCCATTGAATTGATGAGTGAGTCCCTGCCCAGCAAAACGGATGCGCTGGAATGAAAGCACAAACGATGCCACAATCGGATAGGCAAGGACTGTCAGCAGAACAATCAGCGCAGGCGCGGTGAACCAAAGCCCTAACTTGAATCGTTTACGGTTGTATTCGTTGGTAGTTTGCATGAGCAGCTCGGATCGTCATTGCGAGGGGGGTAATTTTCCACCCGAAGCAATCTCCAAAATGGCAGGGGATTACTTCGGCAGGCTAAAGCCTTCCTCGCAATGACGATGGCAATGCTTATCCGCGCTTCTTCACAATCTCAACTACCTGATCAGACGCGTTCTTGATCGCATCTGCGGCAGATTGTGAGCCAGCCAGCGCCTTTTGGACCTCAACACCTATGGCGGTTGTTACGGCATTGTAATCGGGGGTGACGTAACTGTCATAAGGATGGGTGGCTTGTTCGAGAACGACCGCCGCATTGGGTGCGGCTGCCTGCACTTCGGGATCATTCAACACAGACAGGCGGATGGGGAGCCAGCCCGTATCCAACACCTGACGCTTTTGCACTTCCTTGTCGAGATAGAACTCAATCAAGCTGCGCGCCGCCTCGGGATTGGGGGAGAGTTTGGTGATGGTGTAAGCGTCGGTCCCGTCAATGGAGGCTGAACCCGCTGGTCCTGCAGGAAGAATTGCTGTACTGACTTTTCCAACCACCTTGGAAGATGCGGGATCATTGGCGGGCTTCCACATGAAGGGCCAGTTCATCATCATCGTAGCCTGACCCGCTGCAAACACATTGGTTGCGTCGTTGATACCAACGTAACTGATGGAACCGGGATCGGTGCTTTCCATCAAATCAACCATGAATTGAAGGGAATCAACACCTGCTTCATTGTTGAATGCGGGCTGTCCCTTGTCGTCGTACAGTTTGCCGCCAGCTTGTTGCAGGAAGCACATCCAATAGGAAGCCACGCCCCCAATACCTTCGGGCGCGCCGTAGTTTAACACCCAGCCGTAGCGTCCGCCGCCCGTCATCTGTTTGGCGACGCCTTTGAGATCATCCCAAGTCTTGGGCGCTTCCTTGATGCCTTCCTTCTCAAGATGTTCTATGTTGTAGAACATGGTGAGCAGGGATAGTGTGAAGATCACACCAAGTTTTCTGCCGCCCCAGGTCAGGGTGCTGAAGGATGACTTGGGCAGGTCGGCAATCAGATCGGCAGGCAAGCCGCCTACGAAGTCCACCAGGTAATCGGCAAATTCAGGCACCCAGCCAGACATGTAAATCACGTCATGCACATATTGACCAGACGCAAAATTTGCAGCCATCTTGTCATGCAGTTGAGGCCAAGGCGGTGCTTCGTAAACAACTTCAGTGCCGTTTTCGGCTTTCCACTTGGCAAACGCCTCTTCACTGAATTTTGCAACGCCTGGGGGCGCAGGATCGGGCGCGGCAGGCACAAGCACATTCAACGTACCACCTGCTGACTTTGGTGTACAAGCTGCAAGGAAATTACTCAATGCTACGCTTGCGGCGCCAGCTCCCGCCAACTTAAGAAAATCACGGCGGGATACACGATTTGGATTACGATTTGTATTCATGGTTTCTCCTCATTTGTTTGGATGAAAACAACGCTTCTTTCTCAGCTAACATTTGATCCAGTGCTATATGGGGGAATCACCTCCTTTGCTTGGTTCAGCGTGATTGACTTCCATGGCCAATGCAATACTACCCAAAACACCGGCTCTGTTTCCCAGCGCAGGTGGGACGATGTAGTCATTCATTCTGGCAAGTACCATCTCGTTGACGATATATTCATTCAGCTTTTATTTTTTATTCCATCTCTGCTTTGGTTTCACGCGTTGCGTCACGAATCAATTCAAGCGATTGCGCGAGTAATTCATCTGTATGCATGGCTGAGACGGTGAAATCCGTGTGGAAATACATTCCCTTCTCAATGCACTTACTGAAGAATGCCTTTCTCAACACAGGATCAGTTTTCTCTGTGATATCGTGATAATTTCGAACAGGCTCACGCGTGCCGACATAAATCCCAAATGTGCAGCCAATGCCTTGCACCATGGCAGGGAAGTTTTCTTCGTCAAAAATGGTTTGAACTTGCTTATAAAAATTATCCACGCGCGCCTGCCATGATTTAAAGAAACCTGGCATCTCCATGATTTCCATGGATGCAATACCTGCCGCGCACCCCATCAGGTTACCGGAGAATGTTCCGCCTGCCACAACGGGGTCAGTGGGATCCATGATCTTCATCATGATTTTCTCTTTGCCTGCAATCGCGGCAAGGGGAACGCCGTTGGTCAACGCCTTTCCAAGTAAACATAAATCGGGCATTACGCCGTAATAGCCGTGTCCGCAGGAAAGTCCTGTGCGGAAGCCCGAAAGGATCTCATCGATGATGAAGATGATGCCATGATCATCGCAGATTTTGCGGATGGCTTGCAGGTATTCTGTTGATGAACCGATGCAGCCATTGTTGTAATCAATTGGGTTCATAAGGATAGCCGCGATTTCATGTCCTTTTTCGTATGCGAGCTTTTCAAAGACTTCCACATTGTTCCAGGGAATGACATATAACGTATCATCAATCTTGGATGGAACCCCCGCACTTGAATGCGTAATCTTTGAAAGTTTGTTCCCTGGATTATCGGAATCCACAAAGGCGGCGAGGTTGTTGAGCAGGGCATAGTCGTGTCCACCATGAAAGTGACCATCAATGCGCACGATCTTTTGGCGCCCTGTATATCCGCGTGCGAGACGAATGGAAAGCAAAGTGGCTTCACTGCCTGAGTTTACATACCGTACGCGCTCTGCGCATGGGATATATTGGACAATCTTTTTGGCGAGCTGTGCAGTCAGTGGGTGGTCAAACTCTGCAAAGAAGCCAATGTCAAACACCTTCTGCATGGCTTCCCTAATCTCGGGACGGTTGTGTCCCAGCGTGCAGGCGCCATGTCCCATAAAGAAATCAGTATATTGTCTTCCATCCAAATCGTAGATAAAAAAGCCATCCGCTTTGGAAAGATACATAGGTTGTCCAGTAAACGGGTTGATACGAAAAGACGAAGATACGCCGCCAACGAGAACTTGTTGGGCGTCAGCCCAATAGGTTGCAAAGGAAGAATTCACAATTTACCTCTCTGTCTTTCAAATATTTTTTCAGTCACACTCAAATTGTTTTTGGATGCGCCGCTGAGCTAAAAAACCACTTTTGTCCTATCAACGCTAGTGATGTCATGGCTTCGATGCGCCTTCCAGTTACGGTCATGTGCGCGCCATGCAACTTGGTTTGGATGGCATATACATTGCAAATTTGGGGCTTTAACAAATGCAGCCCTCAAATTTGCAATGATAAAGTCCATGAAAAACCTTGATGTCAACCCGCGCAGGGGACTTCTTCAAATGGATTATTAACAGCGCAACTTCCAACTTTAGGTTGATACATGGAGTCTCCTACTTTACCCATTCAGGTAAATTTGTTTTGAGGTGCGTTAACTCTTCATTGCTCAACTGGCGGAACTCACAGTCATTCAAATGTGTATCGCGGTTCTCAATGATGATCCAACTTGCATCGCGAGTGGATGTCAGGTTGTGCCACACACCTTTGAGGACATTGTAGATGACACCGGGCTTCATCACTGTGATTTGTAACCCTTGCTCATCAATCGTGAATAGGACCGCCTTGCCTTTGGTCAAGACAAAGACTTCATCGGTCTGGTTATGGCGTTCCACTTCACCGATTTTTTCAAGATCGAAGATGGGCTCCCAGTTCAGTATGGAAACCATCCAATCATGGCTGAAGACGAAGGGCTGATAACCAACTCCATTCCATTCATGAACCTCAAGCCCGCGTCCCGTCATTTTGTCAGATCCTTTGCATTTGCCTGAATCTTCTTTACTGCTTCGACGATTTCTATCGCATCCTGTTCTGTGCCGAGCAGTGTGCGGTGGACAAGCCAAACGGTATTTTCGTAGGCATCATCTGTGACAGGGCAAGCCGTGTTCAGGAATTCGTGTTTTTCCATTGCCTGTTCAGACGATAGTTTTTTGCGGTATTCGCCACTTTGAAACACAGCCAGTTTGCGAACAGGTGGATAACTTGCCTGTGTCGGGATTCCTTCCGCGTTAAGGGCTTCGATGAATTTTTCCGTTTTCAATCCGTTGAAAGCCTTTGGGTCGTAGTGAAAGATGTAGCAATAGTTGCCATTGCGCGTCACACGCGGATCGCGTTTTTGTGGACGAATCCCTTCGATTTTTGCCAGTTCGTGATTCAAATATTCGGCGTTCTTTGTCCGTTTGGCTGCTTGCTCGTCAAGACGACTCAACTGCTGACTCAACACCGCGCCCTGCCACTCGCTCAGGCGGTAGTTGGAACCGTTGATGAAGTGGGAATAAAACCATTCGCCTGGCATACGCCCGCAATCGTGTACGGAACGAATACGGATTTCGAGATCGGCATTTTTCGTAATCACAATCCCGCCTTCACCCGCGGTCATCAACTTGCTAGCTTGGAAACTGAACGTGCCACAATCACCCAACGAACCGACCTTTTGTCCCTTCCATTCACTACCGTGGGCATGGGCACTGTCTTCGATCAGGAATAAGTTGTGTTTCTTTGCAATCTCTACCAGACGATCCATGTCACAGGGCATGCCGCCAAGGTGAACGGCAATAATTGCTTTGGTACGCGGTGTAATGGCTTTTTCCACCAGATCGGGGTTGATATTAAATGTTTCGGAGTCAACATCTACCATCACGGGCATGGCGCCTGCAGCGAGAACTGCGCTGGCAGTTGCCACGAAGGTAAAGTCAGGGACAATGACCTCATCGCCAGAACCAACGCCGAGAGCCGCCACCGCAATTTCCAGCGCGGCGGTCCCGTTGGTGCAGGCGATCCCATGTTCAACCTGATGAGCCTTTGCAAAATCCTTTTCAAACTGCAGAGTCTTTGTGCCCGGTGTCCGCCACCAAATGCCGCTGTGCAGAACTTCCATTAGGGCTTTTTCTTCCTTCTCATCGTATTGCGGCCAGCTTGGGAAGTCTTTTGTTTTGACAGGTTTGCCGCCAAGAAGAGCAAGTTTTTCCATGTTAGTTATCCTTTTCGTATAAGAGAATGTGTTGTTAATGCGCCACTTTCACCCAACGATTCTCGCTGACACTTTGCTGGATTGCATCGCAAAGCAATAACTCACGATATCCATCGTTCAGGGTCGGGAATGAAGGGGAGAGGCTAAAATCGCCGTTTGAAATATAGCGATATACATCCGAAAAATGACGTACAAAAGTGTCCGGATAACCTTCAGCATGTCCGCCTGGATAAGCTGCATACGGACGCGCTTCCGGCTGCATTAAAGCAGGATCCTTGAGCAGGATTTCATTGGGCTTTTCCCGAAATCCCATCCATAGCTGATTGGGTTCTTCCTGATGCCATTGGAGCGAACTCTTTGAGCCATTGATCTCCCACCAAAAGGCATTCTTGCGCCCCGCATTGACTTGTGAAAGCGAGATCACGCCTCTTGCGCCATTATTGAACTTCACTAATATCGACGCAAAATCTTCTGTATCGATTTTCACATCCTCAGTTTCAGCAGAAACGCTTAATTTGCTTCCAAACGTTTCAACTGCTTTCACAGGTCGCTTGCGGACAGGAATGAACGTAGCCATGTCAGCCATGACCTCAACGATTTTCAAACCCGTCAGCCAGGTGAGCATATCCATTACGTGTGTTCCAATATCCCCGACCACGCGCAGCGCACCGCCTTCACCCGCCACCAATCTCCAATTCCAGTCAGTGGGAAGGAACAACCAATCCTGACAATATTCTGCGTGAAGAATGCGCGGCTCACCAATTTGTCCTGCAGCAATGCGCGCCCGTGCTTCCTGATTCATCGGATAAAACCGAACACTGTAATTCACAGCCCCCACCAAATTTTTATCTTTCGCCAATTGCACCAACTCAGCCCCTTCCCGGCTTGTGTTTGCAAGTGGTTTTTCCACGATCACATGTTTTCCGGCTTCCAGTAAGGTTTTTGCCATGCTGTAATGCAGGTAATTTGGTGTGCATAGGTGGACAACATTAACATCCTTGTCATTCGCCAGAACATCCAGACTTTCATAAGCCTTTGAAATGCTTATTCGTTTGACAAAGCTGTTTGTTTCATCGCTTGTTACTCCCAACATACCAACTACAGGAATTCCCAAACGACGCAATGCTTCTGTGTGCGTTGCCCCCATAAAGCCTCCGCCAATGATTGCAGTTTGAAGCATAATTTATTCTCCTTATCTCAATATAAACGACGTACTACATAGTAATCTTTAGTTAAATGAAGAATAAGGGAAATCGCGCCCATGACCGTTGCCTTGGCTCCCAAAGCAGATACTTCCAGCCGGGGAATATGCTGGATCACGCCATCCAACCGCTTTAAGATGGGAGGAATAAGCAAGTCTGTAGAATTAGAGACACCTCCACTCAAAATAATGAGCTCGGGGTCAAGAAGTGTTGAAATATCTGCAATGACCATGCTAAGATAATCTGCTGTCTCTTCAACGATTTGAATAGCCCAAGATTCGCCTTTTCGTGCTGCTTCGAAAACTTCACTGGCGGTAAGCAATTCCAGTTCGTACTCCGGTCTGCTTCCGCTTAGTAATCTTTTTGCGCGTTCGGCAATTCCCGTACCCGACACAATATTTTCCATCGCGCCAAACTGGTCATATCGTTTACCAAGCGCACCTACCTCTGGGAGGAAATATCCGACTTCCCCGGCAGCTTCATTATGACCCCGATAAATGACACCATCAATAACAAGTCCTGCACCCATGCCTGTGCCAATAGCCAGCAATAATAGGTTGCTTACGCCTTTACCCGCCCCAAACCACTGTTCGCCTAGAACCGCTAGGTTTACATCATTATCTACAACCACAGGCAAATGAAAACGGTCGGCGATACGTTGTTTCAACGGGAAATCCCGCCACTTTAAACTGGGAGCCCACTCTACCCGACCAGTCTTAACGTGCGTTATGCCAGGAGCGCCAACAGCAATCCCAAGTAGTTTTTGTTCTTTTTCGCTTGCCGATTCAATCAAAGATTGGATCATTTCTGCTACAAGCGCAAAACTTTCCTCCCCTGATGTAGCGTGCTGACTCTTACACACTTCCCCCAAAATTTCACCACCGATATTTGCCAGCGCCCCATAAAGTTTTGTGCCGCCTAAATCTATTCCGATCACAGCGCTGCCACTTTTGTTGTATTCCAACAATTCGCGTGGTCGACCGGCAACTCCTGCTGTTTCCCCGGTTGAGCGTACGAGTCCATCTTTAATAAGCTCTTCTACAATCCGAGTAACAGTCGGCATACTCAATTCCAACAATCGGCTGATTTCCGAACGGGCAATTGGGCTATGCTGGCGAATGAGTTCAAGAATTGCAGAACTATTAACCTGCCTCATTTGTGTGGCATTTATGGTGCGGGGGAGTGGAGTTGGTTTCATATGTTATAATTTATTACTAATAGTTAATAACTAACTATTAGTATAACGTGTAAAACCAAAAAGTCAATAGGAATATGTCATGTATTTTGAATGGAGAGCATTGTGAACCCTTATTTTGCAGATATTCTTGCCCAGCCCGCCGCTTTGCGTAAAGCAATTTCTCAATTTCCACACCCCGTTATTGAAAAGATACAGGAAAAACAGAATAATGGTGATTTTGACCGAATTGTCATGACCGGAATGGGAGCGTCCTATAATGCGGCTTACCCAGCCCTCCTTCAAATTATGGAGGCACCCGTACCGCCGTCTCTGTTAAATAGCGCTGAATTGTCACACTTCCTGAATGGAATGTTGGGAGAAAGAACACTGTTGTGGTTAAATTCCCAATCTGGGCGCAGTGTGGAACTCCTAAACATTCTGGAGAACATCAAAACCAGACCTGTGGCTAGCACCTTGTCTTTCACAAATAATGGCAACAGTCCTCTCGCGTTAGCTACTGATTTTTCCATTCCAATCCAGGCTGGTGAAGAATCGATCATTAGCACAAAAACCTATATCAATATGCTGGCAACCAATCTCTTATCAGCAATTCAACTTGTTGGCGGAGATTTAAGTGCTGCCGTCCGGGATTTACAGTTGGTTGCTGACGAAATGGAAGCCTACTTAACAAATTGGGATTCGCACGTCAAACAGATTGATAACCTTTTAAGCAATGTAAATCGATTGTTCATTCTCGGTCGCGGCCCATCTATGAGCACTGTTTGGAATGGCTCGCTGGTTTGCAAGGAAGCCGCGAAATTTCCCGCTGAAGGGATGATTGCAGCTGATTTCCGTCATGGTCCCCTTGAACTTGTTGCGAAAGATGTCACTGTGATCTTTATCGAAGGTGTACTTCAGACGTCAAAAATCAATAAGGCATTTGCGGAAGAGATCGCCCAGTTTGATGCAAACGTTATTTGGGTTAGCCCAATTCCACACTCTTACCTCCCCACTTTGTTGATCCCGCAAGTGCCTGAATTATTCCTTCCCATTGTAGAAATCCTTCCCATGCAACTGCTCTCGGCGTCCCTTGCAAAGAAACACGGATTAATAGCAGGTCAATTTCATCGTATCGGAAAAGTAACATCGAAAGAGTAGTAGATGGGACGCCGCTGCGCAAACGCCATGTATTTCGAATCACATGGGATGGATAGCGCCACGGGTTTGTCTTATACGATGGGCACGACCCTCTGATGAATGACGCAAGCATCAGCCCTTCCGGGTTTATTCAGGGATTCGTTCAGCGCTTGGAACTAGATGTAAAAGAGCGAGTTGGTAGGATGAGTTGAAGGTCCTGAACCTAGAATCACAAATAAGAAAGGCAAAAAAAACAACATGACCCTCTATTTTGAAATTACTGAACAACCTGAACGGATCAAATCACTTTTAACTTCTCAACGTAAAACGGTCAAGCGGATCGCCTCTGAAATCCAAAAGCGCGACATTCAATATGTCTTCCTCGCTGCACGTGGTACGTCGGATAACGCAGGGCGATATGCAAATTATTTGCTTGGCGCTATGAATGGAATTCCGCTTGCACTGGCGACACCTGTGCTGGCTACATGGTTCATCCGCCCGGATTTGTGCGGTAAACCGAACGTGTAATCTTAACTCAGGGGGCAGCATGCTGGGCGAATTTCTGGATGAGGACGGCTGTCCCATTTTGGCATAAGACAAACCATCGTT
>Ga0105046_10005553_pt1 | contig 19962 bp, 19 predicted proteins | sample MAT03_FD_78385 | JGI IMG/M metagenome (GOLD analysis project Ga0105046, IMG submission 78385) | Freshwater microbial communities from Lake Fryxell liftoff mats and glacier meltwater in Antarctica - MAT-03 (megahit assembly) | ecosystem: Environmental > Aquatic > Freshwater > Ice > Liftoff... | reverse complement strand
GTCGAACTGGTAAGACATCAAAACGGGCTTAACTTAGTGCATATGGACGTAACTACTCAGCCTCTATTTGAGGGAAGAAATGATGGCTGAGTAGTTACAGGGAATGTCCCTTAATTTCATCCCGTCAGCAATCGATTGAAAGTCGAGTATAATAGAACAAATTGGCTAGGGAGATGGTTCAATGAAGTTCATCGAAGCACCGACGACGTTTTATCTCGGACGACGCTATGACCCACAGAAATCGAGCCTGACCGATGATGTGGTCTATTATGATAGCCGTGACTTGACGACCCATGCCGTTGTTTTGGGCATGACCGGCAGCGGTAAGACGGGTTTATGTATCACGATGCTAGAAGAGGCGATCCTCGACGATTTGCCCGCCATCATCATCGACCCCAAAGGCGACATCACCAATCTGTTGTTGACCTTCCCAGAATTTAACGCGACGGAATTTCAACCGTGGGTCAACGTTGACGACGCCCGACGCGCCAATATGGATGTGCCGGAGTTCGCGGGCGATGAGGCTAAACGCTGGAAGGCGGGGCTGGCCGACTGGGGGATTGTGCCTGACCGTGTGCGCTGGATGAAGATGGCGACCAAAGTCAGCATCTTCACGCCGGGGTCGGATTCGGGGCTGCCCATCAGCATTTTGGCGTCACTGGCCGCCCCACGCGAGGGCTGGGTGGGCGCTGAGGAAGGCCACCGCGAAAAGATTAACGCGGTCACGACCGCGTTGCTGGCGCTGATCGGGATTAGCGCCCAGCCTGTGAAAGATGTCGAACACGTCCTAATCGCCAATATTTTTGAGTACAACTGGTCACGCGGAATCTCGCTGACTTTGCACGATCTGATTACACAGGTACAGCGCCCACCCTTCACCCAATTGGGGTCGCTACCCGTCGATCAAGCGATTTCGGAGCGCGTCCGGTCAAAATTGGCGATGGCGCTCAATAACATCATCGCCGCGCCGTCGTTCCAATCGTGGATGAACGGCGAAGCGATGGACATCGAACGCCTGATGTATCAACCGAATGGGCGTCCGCGTGTGTCTGTGTTTTATCTGGCACATCTCAGCGACGCCGAGCGTATGTTCATGATGACGCTGATTTTGGAGAGCATGATTGGCTGGATGCGGACGAAAAGCGGCACGACCAGTTTACGGGCTTTGCTGTATATCGACGAGATGTTTGGTTATTTTCCGCCATACCCCAAAAATCCGCCGACCAAGAATCCGCTGATGACTTTGCTCAAACAAGCGCGTGCGTTCGGATTGGGTTTGATTTTGGCGACTCAGAATCCCGGCGACCTCGATTATAAGGGTTTGACCAACGCCGGGACGTGGTTCATCGGGCGCTTACAGAGCGAACAAGACCGCGAACGGGTCAGGAGCGGTTTGCAAGCCCTCAGCGAAGGCGGCCTCGACATGCGCGAGGTCGAGCAGATGATCGCCAACATCCCGCCACGAGTGTTCGTGATGCGGAATGTCCATGACAGCGACGGCGCAACGATGGTTCACAGCCGCTGGGCGATGAGCTATCTGCGCGGCCCGTTGACCCGTCAACAGGTCAGCGTTTTGATGGCCGAACAGCGCCGTGAGTTGTTTGCCCGCACTGCGCCGCCCGCCGCCCCCATCGGCGCGTATGGCCCACAATCGGCGTATAACGCGCCGCTTCCGGGGATGCCCCCCCCGCCGCCCGTATTAGGCCGGGTGAGTGCGCCGCCACCACCGCCGCTCTCCAGCGGGATTGTGGGCGGCGGCTTCAACGCGCAAACCGCCGCACTTCCTGCCCAAAATGCCCCCCAGCCGACTGCACCGATGTCGTCCACCAACAGCGGGATTGGCGATTTCTTGACGGCGCGGGCGACTCTGCCGACCAGCATCACGCAGTATTTTTATCCGACCACCATCACGGCGCAGCAAGCGGTGATGGGCTGGGAACAGCGCGCCGGAGCGCGGGCGCAAGTCATGACGCAGCCGCGCTTGGTATATCGTCCGGCCTTGTCCGCGCAAGCCTCGGTGCGCTATAACGACAAAAAATCGCAAGCCTATACCTCGCGCAGTTACGCTTATCTCGTGCCAGACCTCGAACGCGCCGGCCTCATCCAATGGGATCAGCACGCGGTCAATGCGGCGGTACAGTCGTTGTTATCACAAGAACCGTTTGATACGACGGCGTTGTTCGGCGAAATCGCGCCCGGACTCAGCGATAGCAAGCGATTGACCGAACTCCGGCGCGATTTTGTGGATATGTTATATGGCACATCTCGCCTGATTGTGCCATATAACCCCAGTTTGGATGTGTATGCCAACCCGGACGAGGATGCGGCCAGTTTCGAGACGCGAGTACGCCAATCCGCCCGTGAAGCGCGTGACGCAGAACTGGATAAGGTCAACCAGAAATACTCGACCAAAATGGACGCGCTGGAAGAAAAATTGCGCCGTCGTCAGACCGATTTACGCTCTGAGGAACAGGAATCTGCCGAGCGTAAGCGCGAGGAAATGTTCACCACCGGGGAGGCCTTGTTAAGCCTGTTCCGTGGGCGCACCAATTACACCTTGTCGCGCATGAGTCGCGCCTCGCGTTTCCGCCGTCAGTCCGGGACAAGTGTCAATGAGGATCGCTTCATGATTGAGCAAATCGAAGATGAGATGACCACACTAGAAGCAGAATACGAGGGCGTGCTGAAGCAGGTCGCGGATAAATGGGCTGCGGTGGCTTCACAGCACCAGCAATACCCGATTTCACCGCTGAAGAAAGACATCTACCTTGAGTTGTTCGGGATTGGTTGGCTGCCGATGTGGGTGATTAACCTCAGCGGCCAAGTCTTGATGCTGCCCGCCTACCAACCGTAGCGGCGGACTGATCATGCCTACGCCTTTTTCGCACCTCGCCGTCGCCCAGCGTTTGCTGAACGACCCCGCCGTCTCTGATGACCATCGGGCGCTGTTGAACCGACAGCGCCCGGCCTTCTTACTGGGCAGCATCGCCGCCGATGCGCGGGTTGAGGCTGGGACACCGCGCTCGGCCACCCATTTCTATCACTATGTCCAAGAGATGGACGATATTCCGCCGTGGCGCGTGATGATGGCGGCTCACCCCAGCCTGTGGACTCCATTTGATGACGCGCACGCCGCTTTCATCGCGGGCTATGTGGCACATTTGGCGATGGACGAAATCTGGTCACGCCTGATGGTCGCGCCGTGCTTTGTCGGCGGGGAGTGGGGCGACAAGCACTTGCGATTCGTCATGTTGCATATCATCTTGATTGTGATGGATGAGCGCGACGAAAAATCCCTAGAAACATGGCAATCTGAGGCGTTAGTGCAGGGCGTCCCGCACGAATGGCTACCGTTTTTGCCCGACCCGAACCTCAAAAACTGGCGTGACCTGATTTACCAGCAAATTATCCCCAATGGGCGCAGCCAGACGTTAGAGATTTTCGGCGGGCGGGCGGGCTTGACCCCGGCGGAACTGCGCGCCTTATTGGACTCGCCAGAATTGATGCACGATTCGCTCTGGCAATATGTCCCACAGGCTTATCTGGCTGAGGTTGAAGCCGCCATCTATGCCCACTGCGTTAGCCAGTTGACGACTTATCTGGACGGGCCGACAGATTTGCCTTGACCTCCAGCGCCGCACACAGCCCCAACATCCACCACCCGACGAAGGCCAGCCTATCCCAGACGGGGATGGCGTCGGTGAGGCCATAAACGGCGTGCGCGATTAAGCCCGCCGTCACCGCGATGACCCACGGGCGCAACGAGTCGTCTTTCCATGCCGCGTACAAGCTGAATCCGGCGCTGGCGTACAGCATCAACCAAATCAACAAGCCCGGCAGACCCAAATCGGTGGCGAACTGTAGTGCCTCGTTATGCGGGTGAGGGGCGAGCGCGTTTTCAAAGCCGGGGGTGGGGTACTCGGCGCGCAGTTGACGATAGAGCGCGATGCCGACCCCGGTTAACGGGTGGTCACGGAACATCTGCACACCGCGTTCCCACATCACACCGCGATGCTCTAAACTGGTCATTTTGGGGCGTCCAGATAATTCCGCCAAAACCTCTGCGCTGGAGGTCGGCGCGATGAAGATGAGCGCGTTGGCCGCGAGGAGTCCGACCAGTATCAGCCCCGTCACCCACGGCCAGATTTTACGTGGCGCAAGCGCGATAGCCAAACCCGCGATTGTGCCAATCAAGCCGGATAAACTCTGTCCAAGAAATAGCCCTGTGAACAGGGCTACGAAAATCAAGATAGAGACGGCGCGCCAACCGCGTTTTATTTGTGAGCGAAGTGCTATCGCAAACACTATCGGCGCAAGTCCTGTGATGACGCCAGCGATTTCGTTGGGATTAAACCCGCCCGCCCAAACCGTGAATGAGCGCGTATCGGGCAGATAGTCTGTCAGGGCGGCAAATCGCGAGGCTTTTCCTTCCCATGTCGTGGCGGTCAGGGCGGCTAGGGCGGTAATTCCGGCTAATAATCCACTGACCCCTATCACGCCGCGCAACGACTCAGACCGGCGCACCCAGCCGATGCCCATCACCATCAGCGCGATGCCCCACAACGGACGATACAACAAAATCATGCCCCGGCTGGGGTAAGGGGAGATGGTGATATTGACCGCGCACAAAAGGATGAGGGCTGCGCCCGCTAAGACGACGGGCGCGGTCAGGCCGATGGGTTGGCGGAGGGTGATGCGTGCCGCCCAAATCATCGGGTAGACGTAAATCAGCCATACCCACGCATCTCGGGTTGGGGTGGGGTAGAAAAACGCGATGAGGATGGCGATGCCCAATGCAGCTTCGAAAAAATCAACCAGACGACTCATATTTTTGACCTTTTTCCTCGCAACCAAACGCATTTTCTTTTGACGTTTCCGCTAGTATATACGTCTGATATGAAATAAATTTGCCCCAGCTTTGCGCTCGCCCTGAAAATGACGAAAATCGGTCTGATGTCGAATTTCAGGATGGCGGGCAGGCTTCGCCCCTACCCTAATCGTCATGTGTAGGGACGACCAACCGGGCGTCCGCCGAAATTTGAGATTTGATGCGTTTGTCCTATGCGCGTTTGCGTTTGTGGAGTGCTTGACAAACCCAACAGACCACGATACAGTCAAATACATAACCCCATATCTTACAAACGTTGAACCGGATAAGTAGGTTATGTTAGGGCATTTCAGAGAGCCGTCGGCTGGTGCGAGACGGTATGACCCCCATCACCGAATGGCCCGGCGAGTTGTATAGGCAAACGCGCAAGCTAGTAGTCTGTACCGGGAGCGCCCCGTTATCATGGCGCAAGCTATCAGCCGCTTTTTGTTGTTTTCGCGGCTCGTATCTGAAAGTGCCTGTGAATGAACCCACAGGAAACAAGGTGGCACCACGGGAACCTCGTCTCGTCCTTGACTGGAGATGAGGTTTTTTGTTGCGTGTCTACCGAACCCTATGGGGAGCATGAACAGCATGGCTTTTTCACCCACCTTGTCGCGTGAACGTGCCGACATCACACCCAGCCGTGAGGCGATGTCGGGCTTGTTTGAACAGGGCGACCTTGTGCCGGTCTATCGGCGTTTGTTAGCCGACCTCGAAACCCCGATGTCCGTCTTCTTGAAATTGCGTGAGGCAGGTAAACCGGCCTTCTTGCTGGAAAGCGTCGAAGGCGGTGAACAAGTCGGGCGCTATTCCTTTTTGGGAGTCGAGCCGCGTGGGCTGCTGACGGTCAAAGACGGGGTGCTGACCCGCATCCTTGACGGCGTGACCACGATACGCGCCCTTGCCCCCGGTGAAGACCCGCTACACGCCGTTAAAGCCGAATTCGATAAAGTTACGCCAGTAGCGATTGACGGGTTGCCGCGTTTGATTGGCGGCGCTGTCGGCTACTTGAGCTATGATGTCGTGCGCTATTTTGAGCGTTTGCCGGACACCGCCGTCTCAGGCTTGGATGTCCCCGAAGCGGGCTTCATGATCCCGGATAGCGTGGTCATTTTCGACCACGCCAAGCACCAACTCACCGTGCTGACCAACGCCCACAACACGGGCAACCCAGAGACGGCTTATCAGGCCGCTATCCGCCGTATTGACTCGGTTTGCGCCGCGCTGGGTCGGTCTATCCCCAGCATCCTGACCAGTTCTGGCGGGGTCAGCCAGCCGCCGACCAGCAACTTCACCCAAGCGGAGTATGAGGAGCGCGTGCTGCGGGCGAAAGAGTACATCGCAGCCGGTGACGCCTTCCAAATCGTCGTCAGTCAACGCCTGACCCAAAAGACCAGCGCATCCTCGATCCAGATTTATCGTGCGCTGCGCGCCACCAATCCCTCTCCGTATATGTTTTACCTTGAGTTCGGCGACTTCACGCTGATGGGCGCGTCGCCGGAGATGCTCGTGCGGTATGAGGACGGCATCGCCAGCACACGCCCCATCGCTGGCACGCGCCCACGCGGTAAAACCGATGCCGAGGACAAGGCGCTGGGCGTTGAATTGTTGGCTGACCCCAAAGAAATCGCCGAACACGTCATGTTGGTAGATTTGGGGCGTAACGACATCGGGCGCGTCTCGCAATACGGCACGGTCAAAGTCACCGACATGATGCGGCTTGAGCGTTACAGCCACGTCATGCACATCGTCAGCGATGTACAGGGCAAGGTCAAGCCGGGCATGAACGCTTTTGACCTCTTGCGCGCTTGCTTCCCGGCTGGGACACTCAGTGGTGCGCCCAAAGTGCGGGCGATGGCGATCATCGAAGAACTGGAAGGTTTACGCCGCAGTTTCTACGGCGGGGCAGTCGGTTATTTCAGCTACGACGGGTCGATGGATATGTGCATCACCATCCGAGCCTTGTTAATGCAAGGCGATACCGTGACCCTGCAAGCGGGCGCGGGCATCGTGGCCGATAGCGACCCCGCCAGCGAATATCAAGAAAGTCTGAACAAGGCACGCGCCGTTTCGGTGGCGATTCAGTACGCCGAACGCGGTTTACTTTAACCCTCTAGGAGAATACAACCATGACTTTCAAACGCATCATTTTTGTCCGCCCCGGCGAAACCGAATGGAATTTGATTGACCGTTGGCAGGGTTGGCTGGATGTCCCCTTGAACGAACACGGCGAATTGCAAGCGCGCCGTTTGGCGAACTTCCTCCGCAATATCGGCGTGCAGTCGTTGTATAGCAGCGATTTGCGCCGTTCCAGCCAAACGGCTGACACCATCGCGGCGGCCTGTGGTTTGACATCAAAGACGGATGGGCGGCTACGCGAGCGCAACATCGGACATTGGCAAGGGATGACTCGTGACGAGGCCGAACTGTGGTTCCCGGATCAATATTTAGCCTATAACACGGATCGCATGGGCTATCGCATCCCGGACGGCGAGTCGCTGTCGGATGTCAAAGCGCGCATGGTTGAGGCGTTCAAGACGATTGAGGCCGACAGCGCCGAGACGATTGTTGTGGTCAGCCACACCGTCTCGATTCGGGCGCTGTTGATGGACATTATCGACGGCTATAACCCCCGCGAAAATCGTCTGCTCAACAGCAGCGTGACGACCATTCAACGTGAGGATGATACGTGGAAAATCGTGGCTGCCAATGATGTTTTGCACCTCGAAGGGTTGTATAGCCGCAACGTGACCGAGCCGGAGGACGCCAAAAGATGATTCTGGTGATTGATAACTACGACAGCTTCACCTACAACCTCGTGCAAGAATTGGGTGAATTGGGCGCAGACTTGCACATCGTCCGCAACGACCAAATTACGCTGGAAGAGATTCGCCAGTTGAACCCGTCGCATATCGTGATTTCGCCGGGGCCGGGGACGCCAGACGACGGCGGCGTGTCGCTATCCGTGATTGAAGCGTTCGGCCCGACCACGCCGATCTTGGGCGTGTGCCTCGGTCATCAGAGCATTGGTCAGGTGTATGGCGGGGTGGTGAAGCGTGCGCCTAAACTGATGCACGGCAAGACCAGCCAAATCCAGCACAATGGCGAGGGACTTTTTGCCGGACTATCCCAAAACTTTCAGGCCACCCGCTACCACTCATTGGTGGTTGAGGAATCGACCTTGCCGGATGTCTTGGAAATCACCGCCCGCAGCGCCGATGGCGAAATCATGGGCGTGCGCCACAAGCATTACCCGGTGGTGGGCGTGCAGTTCCATCCCGAAAGTATCCTGACCCCGGAAGGGATGCAGATTCTCAAAAATTTTATCGCGATGACCCCGGTTGTCGCTTAACCCCAGAGGAACTATCGTGACTGCTCGTAAAATCAGCCTGACGGGGGTCAAACCGTCAGGGACGCCGCACATCGGGAACTATTTGGGCGCGATTAAACCCGCGATTGACCTGTCACACGAGTTTGACGCCTATTACTTCCTCGCGGATTATCACGCGCTGAACACCATGCGCGACCCGAAAGAATTTCGCCACTCGGTCTATGACCTCGCGGCGACGTGGTTGGCGTGTGGATTAGACCCCGAACGGGTGGTGTTCTACCGCCAATCGGACGTGCCGGAGATTTTTGAATTGACATGGATCATCTCGACGGTCACGCCCAAAGGCTTGCTCAACCGCGCCCATGCCTATAAAGCCTCGGTGGATGCCAACGAAACGGCGGGGAATCTGCCGGACGACGGCGTGACGATGGGGCTGTACAACTACCCAGTGTTGATGGCCGCTGACATCCTGATTGCGGACGCCAATTATGTCCCCGTCGGTCAAGATCAGCGCCAGCATATTGAAATCACCCGCGACATCGCCACCAGCTTCAACGCGATTTTTGGCGATGTGCTTGTCCCACCCGAAGGCTTAATTCGGGAGGATGTCGCGCTGATTACCGGCCTCGACGGGCGCAAGATGAGCAAGAGTTATGGCAATGTCCTCCCGCTGATGGCCGACCCGAAAGAACTCCGTAAAGCGGTCATGAAAATTGTCACCGATAGCCGCCAGCCAGAAGAGCCGAAAGACCCAGACGCTGATAACATTTACAGCATCTACAAGCATTTCGCCACGCCAGAACGGTTGGCTGAGGTGCGGGCGTTGTATATCAACGGCGGCTTGGCGTATGGCCGGATGAAGCAAGAACTGTTTGAAACGCTAGAGGCTAACTTTAAGGACGCCCGCGAACGCTATAGCGCGTTGATGGCCGACCCCGACCAGATTGACGCGATTTTGGCGACGGGCGCAGAGCAGATGCACGCTACCGCACAGCGCGTCTTGGGCAAAGTGCGCGCCGCCATTGGTAAGACCACGTTCACAGTCAAAGCGTGATAGGGGAGGGAGAGGAGGACACGATATGAACGCCATGGAAAACCGCAAGATGGATATTCAGCGCGCCATTGACGTGATTGGGCGCTTTGGTCATTTGAACGTGAGCGAAGCCGAGTCCGTCATGCACCAGATCATGACCGGTGAGGCCACCGAAGCCCAAATCGGCGCATACCTGATGGGGTTGCGGATGAAGGGTGAGACCCACGACGAAATTATGGGCAGCGCCCAAGCCATGCGCGCTAATTCTGAAAAAATCCCGACCCGTTACAGCGGGTTTGAACTGCTCGACACCTGTGGCACGGGCGGAGACCGGTCTGGCACGTTCAATATCAGCACGACAGTGGCGTTTGTTGCGGCAGGGGCAGGCGTCCCTGTTGCCAAGCACGGCAATCGCGCCGCTTCCAGCAAATGTGGCAGCGCCGATGTGCTGGCCGAATTGGGCATGAACCTTGATTTGACGCCAGAACAGGTCGGCGCGTGCGTTGACTCGGTGGGCATTGGCTTCTTGTTCGCGGCCAAGCTCCACCCAGCCATGAAATATGTGGTCGGGCCGCGCCGCCAAATGCACGTCCGCACGATTTTCAACATCCTCGGCCCGTTGACCAATCCCGCTGGGGCGCGTTGCCAGTTGATGGGCGTGTTCACCAGCGATTTAACCGAACTGCTGGCGCAAGTGTTGGGCGGCCTCGGTAGCCGGAGCGCGATGGTGGTGTCTGGGTATGGCGGCTTGGATGAGTTGACCACCACTGGGCCGAATACCATCAGCCATTTCCACGACGGCGAATTGCAGACCTACGAACTTGACCCGTTGAAGTTGGGATTCAAAGGCTCGACGATTCACGATTTACTGGGCGGGGATGCCGCCGAAAACGCCCGGATTTTGCGCGGCGTCCTCAGTGGCGAGATTCAAGACGCCAAGCGCGATGTCGTGCTGCTGAACTCGGCGGCGGCGTTAATGGCCGTCAACAAAGTCGGCGATATGTTTGAGGGTATCGCCATCGCCACCCACGCCATTGACAGTGGCGCGGCGTTGGGCAAGTTGGATGCTTTGATTGCGGCCTCGCAAGGGTTTAAGCAGTGAGCGCGGCAAGTTTCGTCAAGACCGGCTCGGTGTTAGACGACATCCTCGCGCACAAGGCAACCGAGATCGAGTCGTTGTGGCTGGATTACGCCGTTTTGCGCGCCGAGGCCGAATCTAACCCGCCCGCCCGTGATTTTGCCGGGGCGCTACGCCGTGAAAATGTCGCGCTGATTGCCGAGGTGAAAAAGGCGTCCCCGTCCAAAGGCTTGCTGATAGCCGACTTTGACGCGGTGGACATCGGGCGGACGTATGCCGACAACGGTGCGGCCTGTATTTCGGTCTTGGTTGACCAGAAGTTTTTTCAGGGGCATATCGCGTATTTGCGCGCCGTGCGCGATGCAGTGGATGTGCCGGTGCTGTACAAAGAGTTCGTGCTTGACGCAGTGCAGGTCGTTCATGCGCGGGCGGCACAGGCCGACGCCGTGCTATTGATTGTCGCGGCATTGACCGACTCGCAGATGGCGGATTTGCACGCGCATATCACCAGTTTGGGGATGGCCGCGCTGGTCGAAGTCCACGACGAGGCCGAGCTGGAGCGCGCCCTGAAGCTTGGCGCATCGCTGATTGGCGTCAATAACCGTGACCTCAAGAGTTTCCATGAGGATGTATCGACCACTGAACGCCTTTCAAAGCAAGTCGGCGCAGACGTCACGCTGGTGGCCGAAAGCGCCATCCGTTCACCGGAAGATGTGGCGCGTATGGGGCGTTGTGGCGCGCACGCCGTTCTGGTAGGCGAGGGACTTATCAAATCGCCTGACCGCGCCGCCGCCGTGCGCGCCTATAGCAATCAGAAACGTGAGGTAGCCCGATGAGCGTCAAGGTCAAAATCTGCGGGATTACGGTGTTGGACGATGCGTTGTTCGCGGCGCGGGCGGGCGCGGACTTCATTGGTCTGAATTTCTATCCCCTGTCCAAGCGGTACATCACCCCGGAAGCAGCCGCGATTTTGGTCGCCGATTTGCGCGCCGAGCTGGCCGATTCTGCGCCGCTGATGGTCGGCGTATTCGTCAATGCTGTGGTCAGCGACATCAGCCAAATTTATCATAGCGCCGGGTTGGACGGGGTTCAACTCAGCGGGGATGAATCGGAGGCCGTGCTGCGCGAACTGCGCGGCCGTAGCTTTAAGGCGATTCGCCCGCCGACTCTGGCGCTGGCGAAAGACGATGTAAGTTATTTTGCGCCGACCTTTCCATCCGATGACCGTCTGCCGTCGGTGTTGTTAGATGCCAGTGTGCCGGGTGAATATGGCGGGACAGGCGTCCCGGCTGAGATTGAACTGTCGCGTTGGGTGAAAAATAATGTCCCGCGCTTGATGTTGGCGGGCGGTCTGACGCCAGAAAATGTGGCGGAGCGTGTCGCGTTAATCCAACCGTGGGGCGTTGATGTCGCCAGCGGGGTTGAGGGCGATAGGCCGGGGCGCAAAGACCCGGACAAAGTGAGATGGTTTGTTCAACAAGCCAAAGGTGAGTAGAGGAATTTTATCGTATGCAGCCGTATATCCAAGCCAACAGCACCAATGTCCCCGATGAACGCGGCTATTTTGGCGAGTTCGGCGGGCGTTATGTCCCTGAAACGCTCGTCCCCGCGCTGGACGAGATGACCGTCGCCTATTTTGGGGCGATGGCCGACCCGGCCTTCCAAGCGGAATTGTCTCATTTGCAATCGACCTATACCGGGCGTCCGACCCCGTTGACTCATGCCAAGCGCCTGAGCGACCAATTGGGCGGGGCGCAAATCTACCTCAAGCGCGAGGATTTGGCGCACACTGGCGCACACAAAATCAATAATGCGCTCGGTCAAGCCCTGCTCGCCAAGCGCATGGGCAAACATCGTGTGGTGGCCGAGACCGGCGCGGGGCAGCACGGCGTCGCCAGCGCCACCGTCTCGGCACTGCTGGGACTTGATTGTCACGTTTATATGGGCAGCGTGGACATCGTGCGTCAACAGATGAACGTCCTACGCATGAAACTACTCGGCGCGGAAGTCATCCCCGTTGAAAGCGGGACTAAGACGCTCAAGGATGCCGTGAATGAGGCCATCCGCGACTGGGTGACGAATGTCCGTGACACGTTCTATATGTTGGGATCGGCGTTGGGGCCACATCCCTATCCACTGATGGTGCGCGATTTCCAGAGCGTGATTGGCACGGAGGCGCGCCGTCAAATCTTGGAACAGGCCGGGCGGCTGCCGGATGTGTGCATGGCGTGCGTCGGCGGCGGCAGCAACGCCATCGGGTTGTTCCACGCCTTCCGCGACGATGAAAATGTCGATTTAATCGGGGTTGAGGCGGGCGGCCACGGCATCGCGGGCGGCGAACACGCGGCGCGTTTTGCTGACCCGAACATCGGGCGTCCGGGGATTTTGCACGGGGCGCGTTCGTTCCTCATGCAGACTCCAGACGGCCAAGTCGTCAATACGCACAGCGTTTCGGCAGGTTTAGATTATGCCAGCGTCGGGCCGGAACATGCTTTCTTGCGCCAAAACGAACGCGCCCACTATACCTACGCCACCGACCAAGAAGCTTTATTGGCGCTGCAAACCCTCAGCCGGACAGAGGGCATCATCCCGGCGCTGGAAAGCTCACACGCCATCGCCGAGGCGCTTAAACTTGCGCCGACATTGCCCAAGTCGTCGATTTTGCTGATTAACCTGTCTGGGCGGGGTGACAAAGACCTCGATACCGTCATGCGCGAATTGGACATCAAATGACCGAACCCTTCATCTTCGAAGCGGCCTCGGCTCTGCTGGTCAATCAAGCGGGTCAGGTTTTGCTGCAATTGCGCGACGATAAACCAAATTTGGCCTTTGCCGGGATGTGGACGTTTTTCGGCGGCGCGGTAGAAGATGGCGAGACGCACGAGCAGGCCGTCCACCGTGAGCTTGAGGAAGAACTCGGCTTGACCGGCCTGACTCTGCGCCATTGGACGGTTCAAATCAGGCCGTCCGCCGTTGACCCTGAACAGATCGTCATCCACAACCACATCTATGTCGGACGGTTAAAAGTTGAGCCGTCTACGCTGAAATTGGGCGAAGGGCAGGCGATGGCCTTGTTTGACCGGGCGGCTGGGGAGGTGTTGGAGTTGGCTTTTTGGCAACACGAACCGCTGAAACAGTTTTTCCAAGAGTTGGCTACGGGCAGATTGGAGATTCCCGAATGACGGATTTAACGCGAGAACTCACCGGACAGGCCGCGATTGCCGCCATGTTCGCCCAGACAAAATCCGAGGGGCGCGGCGCGTTTTTGCCGTTCGCCATGATGGGTTATCCCACGCTTGCGGAGTCGCTTGACGCGGTGGAGGCCATGAGCAAATTGGGCGTGGATGGGTTTGAAATCGGCGTGCCGTTCAGCGACCCGCTGGCCGACGGCCCAGTGATTCAGCACGCCTCGCAGACCGCGCTCGACAATGGCGTGAGCGTTCAGACCGGACTCGACGCGGTGCGCGAATTGCGACGACGCGGCGTGACTCAGCCGATGATGTTTTTCAGCTATATCAACCCGTTACTGGCGTATGGTGCAGACAAGTTCGCGCAAGAGTTGTTGGATGCGGGCGCGGACGGCTTGATTTGCCCAGATTTGCCACCGGAAGAAGCGCACCTGTTCGACGCGCTGGGCAAGCACGGGCTGGCCTTGATCTTCTTTGCCGCGCCGACCAGCAATGACGCCCGCCTCGCGTTGGTCGCGCAGAAGGCCAGCGGCTTCATCTATGTGGTCAGCGTGACCGGCACAACCGGCGCACGGCGCGAATTGCCCGCCGACATCGGCGAGTATATCGGGCGCGTGCGGGCGCAGACCGATTTACCGTTGGTATGGGGATTCGGTGTCAGCACCCCGGAGCAAGCCGCGCAAGTCGCCAAACATGTCGAAGGCTTCATCGTCGCCAGCGCGTTAATCAAAGTTGCGCCACAAGGCGTTGGCGCGGTGGCGAAATTAGCTGGAGAAATTCGTGCAGCCTTGTAAAAACCCGAACAATCGGAATCCCATTTCGCCCATTCACCAAACAATCCACGGACTTTTAAGGAGTTGATGCCTGCACCCTTGCCGACTGTTCAAACCCGCGTTATGCTCTCTGCATCGACCTGAGTGAGAGGGTTTTTTGTCGCGTGAACACTTTCAACCGCACCTACGCCTATTATACCTTTAAAGGCCATACTGGGGCGTTTGGAGCGTTGATCGCTGCGCGGCAATTGACTTAACCTCATAAAGGGTTGTCGTAGGCCGAAACCTGAAAAGGTGCAGAGCATAACGCTCTGCACCTTTTTTGTTTGCCTGAGCAGTATTCAAACAGAAGGGGTATTCGAGACATGGGGCATCAGGTTATGCGGGTGCGTGGGGTGCGTGGCGCGACGACGGCTGCGGACAACACGCCAGAGGCCATCTCAGACGCGGTGATGGAATTGATGATCGAATTATTGCGCGCCAACGAGATTCAAGAAGAGGACATCGCCAGCATCTTTTTTACCAGCACGCCGGACTTGAACGCGGCTTTCCCCGCGATTGGGGCGCGGCGAGTCGGGTTAGCCAAAGTCGCACTGCTGGGGATGATTGAGATTGATGTGCCGGACGCGGTAAAGCGATGTGTGCGCGTGCTGATTCACTGGAACACCGAAAAATCATTGGACGAACTCGTCCATGTCTATCTGCGCGGAGCGGTGGTGCTGCGGCCAGATTTCGCGGCCAAACATGCCGCTATACAAGAATCGGAAGTGATCGGCTAGAAGTTTGCAGTTGGAAGTGACCGTCATAAACAGGGGGATGAAATGATTGTCTTGATGCAGCCGGGGGCGAACGGGGTACACATCGCAGGGGTGCGTGAACAGGTCGCCTTTGACGGGTACGAGGCGCACGTTTGGCATGGAACGCGCACCATTATGGCGGTGGTCGGCCAAAGTTCTAAACCGCTACTGCCGGAAACCTACTCGACTTTGCCGGGAGTGGAAAAAGTCACGCAGGTCAAAGTACCGTATACGCTCGCCAGCCGCCAATTTCACGCCGAGGACACCCAAATCAAGCTGAACGGCGCTCTGATGGGCGGTAATAAGGTTTTGGTGATCGCAGGGCCGTGTTCGGTTGAGGGACGCGAGGCGATTATTGAAGCGGCTCACGCGGTCAAAGAAGCCGGGGCGACGGCGCTGCGCGGTGGGGCGTTCAAGCCGCGTTCATCTCCTTACAGTTTTCAGGGCTATGGCGAACTCGGCTTGCAATGGTTGGCCGAAGCGCGTGAGCAGACCGGGCTGCCTATCGTCACTGAAGTGATGGATCCGCACCTCGTCGATTTGGTCTGCCAATACGCCGACGTGCTGCAAGTCGGGGCGCGCAACATGCAAAACTTCACGTTGCTCAACGCCGTCGGTGAGGCGCGCAAGCCGGTCTTGCTCAAGCGGGGGATGAGCAGCACGGTTGAGGATTTGCTGATGGCCGCCGAATACATTTTGGCGAAAGGCAATCACGAGGTTATGCTGTGCGAGCGCGGCATCCGCACGTTTGAGACCTCGACTCGCAACACATTCGATGTCAACGCCATTCCGGTCTTGAAGCACCTCTCACATCTGCCGGTTATCGCTGATCCCAGCCACGCCGTCGGTAAGTCCGAATATGTCGAGGCCATCGCACGCTCCGCAGTAGCGGCGGGCGCTGACGGCCTGATTATCGAAGTCCACCCCGACCCCGCCAATGCCATGAGCGACGGACGCCAGAGCTTGAATCCGGCGGCCTTTGCCCAGATGATTGAGTCCGTCCGGCGCGTGGCGCAAGCAGTGGGGCGGTCAGCGTAACGACACCATGGGCTTTAGCTCTAAACAGACGGTCATCGTCGGGTTAGGTTTGATGGGCGCATCGCTGGCATTAGCACTGCGCCCGCATGTCGAGCATTTGGTCGCGGTTGAGCCAGACGCGGCCAGTCGCGACTTGGCAGTCGCACGTAAAATCGTTGACGAGGCGACGGATGATTTGCGCGCCGCCGTCAAAGGCGCTGATGCGGTGATTTTGTGCGCGCCAGTCCGCGTGATTCTTTCACTGGTGCGCGATAAAATCGGGTCGTGGATGCGCTCGAATACTTTGCTGATCGACATCGGCAGCACCAAACAGGATATTTGCGAGGCCATGGGGCGGTTGCCGATTGGGATTCAAGCGGTGGGCGGCCACCCGATGACCGGTAAAGAGGTCAGCGGATTGGACGGCGCAGACCCATTCCTGTACGCCAATCGCCCGTGGGTGATTTGCCCGACCCGGCGGACGACGCCTGCCGCACGCGGGCGGGCGCTGGCTCTGCTGGAAGCCGTCGGCGCAATCCCAATTGAAATGGACGCCCAGCGTCATGATAAAGTGGTGGCGGCCATCAGTCATCTGCCGTATTTGTTGAGCGCGTCGTTGGTGGCAACCGTGCGCCAGTTCTCAGAGAAAGACCCCGGCGTGTGGGATTTGGCGGCGGGCGGTTTTCGGGATACGTCGCGACTGGCCGGGCAAGATATTCAGATGATGAGCGACATCCTCAGCACCAATACGCAAGCGGTGGCGACGCTCTTGGCGATGTTCCGCGTGCAGTTGGGGCTGTTAGAGACGATGTTGATTTCACGCGACGAAAGTCACTTGGTAGACGCGCTCATCCCCATCCGGGAGGCGCGCACCGATTGGTACGCAAATTACGAGAAACGGACGAATTCCAATGGCAAAGCTTGATAAACGTTGGCGGGTGCGTTCTGGTGCGCCGCTGCAAGGCACGACCCCCGTCCCGGGCGATAAATCACTCTCACACCGCGTTGTGATGTTCGGCGCGCTGGCGCAAGGTGTGAGCCATGTGCGCGGCTGGCTGGCGGCGGGCGATACCGAAGCCTCACTTTCCAGCATCCGCAAATTGGGCATCAAAATTGACCGTCACGACCTGAACACACTGACCATTCACGGCGGGACGTTGCAGAAACCTGACGGCGCGTTGGATTTGGTCAACGCTGGGACAGGGATTCGCCTGATTGCCGGGATTATGGTCGGTCAAAAGTTCCCGTCGGTGTTGGACGGCAGTTCTCAGCTACGTCGCCGCCCGATGAAGCGGATTATCGAACCATTGGCGCGCATGGGCGCGAATATCGTTTCTGACGACGGCAAAGCACCCTTGACCATCACGCCCGCTCACTTAATCGGCATCCATTACGACATGCCGATGGCCTCTGCACAGGTCAAGAGCGCGGTGTTATTAGCTGGCTTGTTCGCAGAGGGTGAGACGGTGGTGACTCAGCCGGGACCCGCCCGCGACCACACCGAGAAGATGTTGACCGCGATGGGCGCGGACATCACCGTTGACGGCAATTTGACGCGCATCAGGCCGGGGGCGCTGCTCAGGCCGTTTGACACCACCGTGCCGGGCGATGCGTCGTCCGCCGCCTTCTTGATTGTGGCCGCCACGATTGTCCCCAACAGCGATGTGACGCTGACCGGGGTTAATCTTAACGAGACGCGCACCGGCATTATTGACGTGCTGAAACAGATGGGCGCTGACATCACTGTGACCGAAACGGGCTTAGAGGCCGGTGAACCGGTTGGCACGATTCGCGTCAAGTACGCCCAACTCAAAGCGGTTGAAGTCGGCGGGGAAGTGGTCGTGCGGATGATTGACGAGTTTCCGGTGTTCATGGTGGCGGCGCTGTCGGCCGTCGGTGAGACGGTGGTGCGTGATGCTCAAGAATTGCGCGTGAAGGAAACAGACCGAATCGCGGTGATGGCGAACGAACTCCGCAAGCTGGGCGCTGAAGTGACCGAGACCTCGGACGGTTTCCGAATCCGCGGGTCGCAAAATCTCATCGGCGCGGTGACGGACGGCCACGACGACCACCGGATTGCGATGAGCATGGCGGTAGCGGGCTGGGTCGCGTCCGGCGAGACCACGGTTTTGGACGCGGCTTGCGCGGGCGACTCGTTTCCGGGTTTTGCCAAAATTATGGCGCACCTCAAGGCCGACATCACTGAATATGAGCCGGAGACGGCATGACTCAGCGCGTCGGGATTATCGGGTGGCCGCTGACCACAACCTTTAGCCCAGCCATGCACAATGCCGCGTTCAAGGCGTTGGGCATGGATTGGGTGTATGACAAGATGGCGATTCCGTCCGATATTGTGCGCTTGGGGATTCTGGAGCCGCAGCGCCACGGCTATGTCGGGCTGAACGTGACCATCCCGCATAAGGAAGAGGCCATGCGTCACGTCATGCCGGATGATTTGGCGCGGGCGGTGGGCGCGGTCAATACGATTGATTTGCGGACGATGACCGGCACAAATACCGATGTCGGGGGTTTTATCACCGATTTGACCGTCAACGGGGTCGAATTAGCGGGCAAGCGCGTGTTGGTTTTGGGCGCGGGCGGCGCGGCGCGGGCGGCGGTGGTTGGTTTGACTCAGGCGGGCGCGTCCGTCGTTGTCGTCAATCGCAGCCTTGAGCGCGCACGGACGATGGTCGCCAATCTGTCACTCTCGAATCTGACGCTGAAGGCTGACGCGCTCACGCTGGATGAGGCCGTCGAATCCGGCTCTATTGACCTGATTGTGAACTCGACCCCGGCGGGCATGTTCCCGAATGTAGACGAGTCGCCGTGGGTGCTTGGCGTCCCGTTTCCGCAGGGCGTGACGGTCTACGACATGATTTATCGCCCCGCGCAGACCGGTCTGATGCGCCAAGCCGAGGACAATGGCGGGCGCGGAATCGGTGGGTTGGGGATGCTGGTCTATCAGGGCGCGGCGGCCTTCAAACTCTGGACAGGGGTCGAGCCGCCTATAGAGGTCATGTTCGCTGCCGCACGGCAAGAGTTGCAAAGTCAGTGATGCGTGATGAGTTGGGGCTATACTTGTCTGTAAGCAGAACGTGATACAGGAGTTTTGGGATGGACACACAATCAACCCTAACCACGAACAAGAATCTGATGGCGATGGAGGAATGGCTTGAACTCTTCGCCTATGAACCTTTTGAATTTGTTGATGGGGAGAAAATACCCATGAGTGCATCTGTTGCCGGTTCTAGCTATACCGCTGGTATTATCTACAAATCGCTAATTCGTGTGGTTGATTTACAAAATCTGGGCGAGGTCATGTCTGAAGCCTCCTTCGCATTTGTAAAATCACCTCAATGGGTACGCAAATCTCTCATTCCTGACCTCGCTTTTGTTGGCGCAGATAAACTCGCAAACTACCGAGCAGAAACCCCTGATTGGAAAACACTGCCGTATACCCTCATCCCCGATCTTGTGGTTGAGATTGTTTCTCCAACAGACCGTAAATCAGATGTACGGCGTAAGGTGACACGCTATCTTGAAGAAGGTATCTCGCTGGTCTGGGTGGTGGATTACATCAATGAAGTTGTTGATGTTTTCACCGCGCACGGCGGGCATGAACTTCGACGCGGCGATACCTTAACTGCGGGGGACATCATCCCGGGTTTTGAACTCACACTGGAGACGCTTTTCGCATGACGACACTTCGATCTGGTTTGTCCCTGACTAGCGCCGATTGAGGTATGTTCGCAACCGCACGACAAAAACTCAGTAAGCAGTGATGGGTGATGAGTTGGGGCTATACTTGTCACTAAGCAAAAGGTGGCAGAGGAGTTTCAAGATGGACGCACCATTAACAGAAACCAAACTCATGT
>Ga0105046_10005552_pt1 | contig 19963 bp, 13 predicted proteins | sample MAT03_FD_78385 | JGI IMG/M metagenome (GOLD analysis project Ga0105046, IMG submission 78385) | Freshwater microbial communities from Lake Fryxell liftoff mats and glacier meltwater in Antarctica - MAT-03 (megahit assembly) | ecosystem: Environmental > Aquatic > Freshwater > Ice > Liftoff... | reverse complement strand
GGGCTCGCCAAGCTCTTCAGCTCGATGGGCGAGCCGGTCGAGTCGACGATGCGGATGGAGGTCTCGGGGCGCGGGAGCCGCGCGACCAACCGATGCCGCCCGCCCGACAGGCGCACGCGCGCGCCGAAGCGCGGCCACACTGCCCACTCGCTCGGGAGACGCTCGAGCACCACCCGATCGTCGATGAGGACAGCGTGCGCGGCCTGCACGACGACGATGATCTCGGTTTCGTGCCGCAGCTCGAAGAAGGTCTCGACGTCGTGGACGCCTTCACCCCCAGGCTCGGTGGCAGCGAGCCGACAGCCGCGCCGAACGGCCGGGATGACGCGCGGCACCTCGGCGCGGTCCGGGGAAGCAGGAAAGAAGAGCGGCCAGGTGCCCGGCGCTTCCGCCGGCGTGGATCGCATCAGATCGGCGATCACGCCGCGGCCGAACGGCCCGGCGAAACGCGCTTCACCGACGCAGCCGAGGGAGCGGGCCACGACGTCGCCGAGCGCGTCGGGCGGCGCGGGCTCGCCCTTGGCGGCGGCCGCGATCCGCTGGGGCGCAAGGCCGTCCAGGCTCCACAGCTCGACGGCGTCGGCATGCGCGCGAAAGCCGATGTGCGCGGGCTCTCTCACCGCCGCCTCGATGCTGGCGCGGGCGAACGACCAGAGGCCGGGCACGCTCGGACGAAGATCGAGGAGGCGTCCCGACGCGTACCACGCGATCATCTCGCCTTCGGGGATGTCCAGCGATCGGGCCGCGTCGAGCGCGCCGACGTAGCCCATCGCGGCCTCGCGGAGGCGCCCGTGCTGCTCGTCGAACACCGCGACGGCGAGGCGGGCGAACGGACCACGTTTGGCGATCGGGATCTCGGTGATGCGCTTGCGCGCGAGGTTCGCCTGCGGATCGGACCCGCCGGGGACGAACATCTCTGCCAGGAGCCAGCGGCCGTGCGCCTCGCCCCCACCGCCGTCGCGGGCGAGGGCGCGCGCCATGTCGATCGGGTCCTCGGGCGGCGGCGGTCCCGCGCAGCCCACGAGGGGTAGAGCCGCGGTCGCAAGCGCAAGCACCCACGCGACCAGGCGCGACCGAGAGGAGGCGACGACCGGCCTTCGCCGCATCGATCTCACCCGATGGTCGCAGGAGCCGCGACGGCCGCTCCGGCCATCGCGCCGAGCTGCGCGAGCAGCACCTGCTGCTCGATGGCGCGAGGCGAAGGCGAAGGCGCGGCCGACGCGTGCCGCAACCGCAGGTCGGCGATCTCCTCCTGGGCGAGAACCAGCGCACGCTCGAGCTCGCGCATCGTCGCGTCCGGTGTGGAAGGCACCCGCAAACGCTTCACCTCGTGCTCGAGCTGCGCGATCTTGAGGCTCTGTCCGACCAGGTCGGCGTGCGCCTTGGCAGCGCGCTCGGCGAGCCCCGCATCGACGGGCGCTGGCGCTGAAGTCGTGATGACCGGAGCGGCAGCCACAGGAGCGACGATTGTCGCGGCGAGAGCGTTTGCGCCTGCCTGAGCGACACGCGCGCCGCCGTTGGGCGGGGTGCCGCGTTCCGGACCACTGGATCCAGAGACGCCGCCACTCGAGGGGCCTGACGCCGGCGGGGGAAACGGCGCGATGACGCGCGCCGCCCCCAGATCCTGCAAGAGCTCTTTGCCGATGCGCAGCCCTTCGCGCAGCTCGGCGCGCAGCTTGGAGATCTCGCGCCCGCGATCGCGGAGCGCAGACTCGAGCCGATCGACCTCCTCCTCCTGGGCGCGCGCGGCCGATGCGCCGCCTTCGCTGCGAGACAGCGCTTCGGCGGTGGTCGCGCGCGCTTCCAGCACGGCTTGCTCCGATTCGAGTGCGATGCGCGCGGCTGCGGCCTCGCTTGCGCGGACCTCCGCGACCTTCGCGCGGGCGTCGGCTTCCTTCGCGCGGGCGTCGGCTTCCTTCGCGCGGGCGTCGGCTTCCTTCGTTCGGAGGCCCGCCTCGGTCGCACGGACGCCGGCCTCGGTCGCTCGGACGCCGGCCTCGGTCGCTCGGACGGTGGCTTCTTTCGCACGGACGAAAGCCTCGGTCGCTCGGACCTCGGCGGCCTCGCTGCGCTTCTCCGCATCGGTGATCTTGCGTGCGCCTTCGGTGAGCGCGCGTTCCAGCTGGATCGCGCGCGCCTCGGCCCGCTCGAGCGCGATCCGCATCTCATTGCCGCTCTGTTCGGCCGTCGCCCGTCGCGCATCGCTCGCGCCGCGCGTGGCGCGCAGCTGAGCGAGCTCGGGCTCCGCCGCAGCGAGGCGCGCCTCGATCGCTTCGCGCTGCTCCAGGGTGGTGACGAGCTTGCGCTCCGCTTCGGCGGCGCGCGCCTCGCGTTCGGCCACGCGAGCTTCGGCGCGGGTCGCGCGCGCCTCGGCGTCGAGGAGGCGCTGCTTGATGCGCTCGCGGTCGAGGGTCGCCGGCTCGATGGTGGCCGGCTCGATCGTCGGAGGCGGAAGGACCTCGCGGCGCTCCTCCTCCAGCTCGGCGACACGCAACCGCAGTCGGGTCAGCTCGTTGCGAGCCTCCTCGAGCCCAGCGAACGCCACGAGGTCGGCGCGACCCCGCTTGTCGGGATCGTGCAGGCCTTCGGGCCGGATCGTGACGGCTGCGCTCTCCGAGACGGGAGCGGACTGCACGAGAGGCTTCTCGGTGACCAGCGTGCCGCCGACGCCACGGGGGCGAGTGCGGCGCTCGTCCTCGAGCTGCTTGTTGAGACGGGCGGCGCGCTCGCGTTGGCGGCGCAGCTCGTCGTCGAGCTCGCGCAGCTCGGTCGACAGGCGCTCGGCTCGCACGTGGGTGTCAGCCGCGCGCGCCTCGGCCTCTCGCATACGACCCACCGCGGCGATGAGCTCGCGTTCGGCGTCGGCGAGGCGCGTCGCGATGGCGTCGCGGTCGCGCGCGGCGAGCGACGACGCCTCGGAGGCCTCTTGCAGGCGCCGCAGCTCGAGCTCGAGCTCGCGCGAGCGCGCCTCGAGCATGGCCCGATTGCCCTCCAGCTCGTGGCGCCGCAGCGTCGTCGGCTCGCCGCCGGCGAGACCCGCGGCCACTGCGGCGAGGGGGAGCTCGACCAGCGCGTACGACTCGACCTCGTGGCGGCGTTCACTCGCGACGACGACGTACCATTCGGGCGACTCCGGCTCGTCGAGCAAGGTCGCGTCGACCGTCACCTCCGGCTCGTCGGCCGAGAAATCGACGATGGCGTAGCCCACGAACGGGGCCTGGCCGAGCATCTTGACCTCGGGGAACTGGAGCGAGACCAGGTCGTAGAGGTCGTAATAGGAGGGACCGCTCTGCACGACGGCGCCCGCGCGAACCAGCCAGCGCGGCGCATCGGGGTTGCGCGAGGCGATGATGGCCACACCCGTCGGCGACAGCATCCGCCGGATGCGGCGAACAGCGTCGGCCGCGTCGGCGAGATCGGCGAGATCGGGGACGACGACGACGTCGAAGGCGCCGTCGCGGATCCCCAGGTCGTCGCTCAGCGCCGCGAAGACAGGTCGGGGCGCCGAGACACGACCACCGCGGGCCGCGGCCTCGACCGCGCGCGATGCATCCGGATCGTAGCCGTGGACGAGGCGTGCGCCCCGATCGACCAGGGACTCCACGAGGCCGATTGTCGTGTCGCCGAGGACGGCGACACGCCTGCCGTGAACCAGGTCCTCCAGCCAGGGGACCAGCGTGGTGGCCGGGTGGAGGGGGAGCGCGGCCTTCTGCGGTTCGCTCATTCTGGCCCGGCTCTACCACGGCCCCGTCTCGGCGGGCGGGTAGCTGGGACCGGCCCTGACCGGCTCAGTCCTCGGCCTGGGTCGGACGGTCGGGGTGGCCGGGACGGACGCCCGGCTTGCGTCGCTTGCTCGCGGGGACTACCCGCCCCGACATGGCGATCGAGATTCGAGAGGTCGGCAGCGACAAGAAGCGGAAGCGCGACTTCCTCGATGTGGTGTCGAGCATCTACCGGGCGGACCCGAGCTACGTGCGGCCTCTCGACATGGAGATCGAGGGGATGATCGATCAGAAGAAGAACCCGTTCTTCGACCACGGGGAGGCCACGACCTTCGTCGCTTACCGGGACGGCGGGGCGGTTGGGCGCATCAGCGCGCAGATCGATTTCGATCACCTCGCAAAGTACCAGGACGAAGCGGGTTTCTTCGGCTTCTTCGACACGGTCGACGATCCCGAGGTGGCCGCGGCCCTGCTCCGCGAGGCCGAGCGCTGGCTCGGCGCACGCGGGATGAAGAAGTCGCGTGGTCCCCTCAATCTCAACATCAACGGCGAGCTGGGCTGCCTGGTCGACGGCTTCGACACCCCGCCGATGATCATGATGACCCACCACATGCCTTACCAGGGCGGCCTGGCCGAGAAAGCGGGCTACACCAAGCTCAAGGACTTCTTCGCCTGGAGCTACGACGTGGGCGAGGTGCCGAAGCGCGCACAGAAAGCACACGACGAGATCGCTGCGTTGCCAGAGATCACGGTGCGCCCGGTCGACAAGCGCGACGTGCTCGGCGACGTCCGCATCATCATGGACATCTTCAATGACGCCTGGAGCGACAACTGGGGCTTCGTCCCGGCGACCGAGCGCGAGATCTTGAAGACTGCCGACGACATGAAGCTGATCCTCATGCCGGAGATCACCAACATCGTGATGATCGACGGCGAGCCCGCGGCGGTCGCCGTCGGCCTGCCCGACATCAACGAAGTCATCCGCGATCTAAACGGCAAGCTCGGACCGGTCGGCATCGCCAAGGTCCTGTGGCGACTCAAGGTGCGCGGTCCGCGGCGCGGCCGGCTCTTCATCCTCGGCATCAAGAAGAAGTGGCGCAACGTGCGCAAGTACGCCGGCCTCTCGGCCTACCTCTACGTCCGGATGAACCGCGCCGCCGACATCCTCGGCATGAAGGAGAGCGAGCTGTCCTGGACAGTGGAGGACAATGCGCCCATCAACGTCGGAATCAAGCTGATGGGCGGCCGGGTCTACAAGACGTACCGCGTGTTCGAGCGACCCATCGCGTGAGAGCCTGGTCGTCGATCGCGTTCGTCGCCGGCTCGCTCGCGCTGGCCTCGGTGGCAGGCGCCGCCGATGCCCCAGGCGCCGCTGCGCCTCCAGCCGCTTCGCCTGGCGCGACACCTGCACCGGCGCCAGCTCCCGCTGCGCCGGTGCTCCGCGGCCATCCAGTCGTGGTCATCGCGCTCGGCGAAGGAAGCCACGCGTCCGCGGAGGTGCTTGCACGCGAGGTCTACTACGATCCGGCGTTCCGAGCGCCGGTCGACCTGCCCACCGCCGAGGTCCTCCTGGGCGGTCCGGCGGATCCCGCCGAGCGGCGAACCGCCGAACCCGCGCGCGTCCTCGATGTCGCCAAGCTGCGCGCGTCGCTGGACCCTGACCTGACATCGCCCGCGACCATCCTGGCCTTGCGCGCGTTCGCCGCCGAGCGAGGATTGAAGGCCATCATCGCGGTGGTCCGCGCTCCTGGAGCGCCTGGCCCGCGTGCACGCATCATCCTGGTCGACGGTGGCGATGCGGGCGTCGAGCTGGTCGGCGACGACGCCAGCGGAACAGGCCCAGCGAAATGGCCCGGAGCCACCAACGCGCTGCGCGCGATCCTCGGTCACGACACCCCAGGCGCATCGCGGCCCGCCGCTCCCGCACCCGTTGCGCCTCGCACGTCCCCGTCGCCAGACCCCGCACGGCCTGGCCCGACGACCGCGCATGCGAAGGGCGGGCCGAAGGCCATCGCCTCACCAGCCGACGCCACCGCCGCCGCGGAAGACGCCTTCTACGAGCGGCCCTGGTTCTGGGTGGCCCTGGGCGCGTTCACCGTTGCGGGTGTCACCGCGCTCGTGGTCACGCAGACCGGCGCCGACGAACCGAGTGACTCCGTGCGATTTCGTGCGACGATTCCACAAGCTAGCTTCAACCTTCCCTGAGTCTCACTCCGTAGTCGCCCGCCGTGATCCGCGTCCGCTCCATCGTTCCCGCCCTGGCGTCCGCCGTGCGTCGGCTTCCGCGGGCGAGCGCATTTGCGTTGCCCGCCGTTGCGCTCGCGCTGCTCACCCCGGCGGCCGCCCACGCCGACGCGCCCCCCGACGTCCCCGAGGTCGAGGGTCGCACGCCCGGTCTGCCGCCGGCGTACCTCCTTTACGAGGGCGAAGGCGTGAGCGTGGCCTATCATCCAGCGGCGCGCGAGCGCGTGCGGGCGTTGCTTCCACGGCTCGAGTCCATGCGCGATCGCCTTCGCGCGACGCTGGGCGCGCACGTCCTCGAACAAGTGGAGATCCGGGTCGCAGCGCTGTCGGCCGAGATGGCGCACCTGTCGCCCGGGGACACCGCTGCGCGATCGCGCGTCGCGGTGTTCCGCGCGCAGAAGCTCGTGGTCGTCACCGCAGAAGAGAGTCAGGACGGCGATGGGCTCGACGAGCTCGTCTCGCACGGCCTGGCCCACCTCGCACTGGGCGAGGCGACGCGCGGGCGACGCGTACCGGGGTGGTTCGACGAGGGATTCGCCGACGCGACGTCCGGCACCGAAGCACGCGCTCGGCTGGAGGCGCTGGCTGTCGCCGCTCTGCGCCACGAGATTCCCTCGATCGACGGGCTCGACCGGAGCGATCCGAGCACGTCTCCCATCGAGCGGCGCGCGGTCGCAGCAGATTTGGTCTCGTGGATCCGCGAACGCAACGGTGGCGCAGGCGCCGCGGTCTTCGCCGTGACGCTGGCCGAGGGCTCATCGTCGCGCGCCGCGCTGGAGACGGCAGCCGGGTCCACCGTCGACGAGATCGAACGCGGCCATCGCGAGACCCTCGGACGACGCTTCGGCTTCGCGCCCGTATTGCTGGTCGCCGCGATCGCCTGGCTCGTCATCGCCACGATCTCCCTGGCCCGGCGCGGCCGGCGCGCCATCGGTCCCGGCCGCGAGGACGCACCGCCCGAGCGCACGGCCCCCGTATCGCGCGACAAGCGCACCCCCGCCTCGCCGATCCCAGCGCGCGCGATGCGCGATGCCGACGGCGCGCCGGTCGAGCCCGGCGTGCCGAAGGTGCGACGCTCCGGCGGCTGGCACACGCTTCACTGACGCTCAAACCAAGAGCTTGTTGCGTGTCTCGTCGCGTCGATCTCCGGGGTGTCTTGCGTGCTGCTGCGGCGCTCGTTGCGGGCGCCGCGATCGTTCGCTTGATCGACGGCTTCCTCGGGTCGATCCCGGCGGCTGGCGCAGTGCTAGGCGCATTCGCGGTCGACCTGGTCGCAGGCAGGGTCGGCGTGCGCTGGTCGGAAGAGGGCAAGCCGCCGTGGGCGCGCGATCTGCGGCTCGGCGCGACGCGGGGCGCGAGCGCGGCGCTCGTCGTCGTCCTGGTGGGCATCATTGCAGGTTGGGCATCGGTCGCGCTCGGCTCGCCCGGTCCGACCCTCGCTTTCGCCCTCGCGCGCGTGTTCGGCGAGTCCTGCCGCGACGTCATGCTCTTGATCGGCATCCCGATCACGCTCGGGCTTCGCGCCAGGGTCCCTGCCTCGTTTCTCGTGGCGTTCGCGGCGGCGGCCGCTGCAGCGCCGCTTTCGCTCGCCGAGCACGCCGACCCCGCGGCGATCGCCTCAGCTGCCGCAATGGCTGCCCTCGGCGCTCGTCTCCTCCTCGCCACGCGCGGCGTGACGGCTGCGACGGCCGCGCACGCGGCCTGGCTCCTCGCGCTGGGCCCCCTCTCCCGCGGTGGCCTGCTCGACGTCGTCTGGCGCGTCGGCGATCCGGGACCGCCGCCACATGCCGAGGGCGCAATCGCGTGGGTGGGTGTCGCGGTGGTCACGGCCGTTGCGATCTTCGGCGTGCCTGGCATGCCGCGGCAGGATGATGCGCCGCTCAAGATGTGACCGGAAATGCGGACCGAGCCCCGCAAAGAGGCGCCGTCAGCCGCAAGGCGAGGGAGCATTTTCGGTCACATCTTCAGCTCCCGACGCGCATGACCTTGCGAGCGCTCGCTGGCTCCTCGATCTCCTCGAAGTCGGCGTCCACCACGCGCACCGGCTCGGCGGGAGGCGCGACGCGCGCTCCGGACGGACGCTCCGCCTCGATGCGCAGGCCCCAGCCAGCGTTCCACGAGCGCCCCGGCGGCGCGAGGCGCGGGAAGCCGAAGACCAGCTCGCCCTGCTCGGTGACGTCGAGCGTCACGTCATCCGGTCGTTCTTTTGCCATCCGGGTGAGAAGGGCATCGGCGTCTTCCGTCGGGACGCCCAGGGCCGATGCGGCTTCATGCGCTCGCAACGCACCGCCGCGATTGGCGGCCAGAGCGAAGAGCGCCTGCATGCGCGTGCTCTCCTCCTTCTTGGCACCATCCCGATCGAGCTTCTTGCCGCCCAGGAGCAAGGGCAGCGCGATCAGCAGGGTCAGCAGGAAGGCGAGGCCGCCGGCAATCCAAGAGGCGGGGCTGTTCGGGAAGATCCACCCGAACAACGCGCTGACGACCAGCGCGGTGAAACCACCGAAGCCGAGCGCGACCCAGCCGAAGACCCGCGCCACCAGGCCACCGACCCGCGAAGGTTTGCCGGCATAGGTGACCGATCCGGCGCTCCACGGGGTCCGAGGGGCACCGCAAGCGACGCACCGCGCGGACGTCCCCCGAAAGACGAGAGGCGCGTTCTGACCGCAGTGGGGGCACATGGCGTCAGCCGAAGGTGCGACCCCCTACCGGTCACGTCAAGCAACCCCGAACGTGGGCTCGTGTCAAGGTCGCGAACGCGAGGGTCTTCTTCGGTGGCGGGTCGCCGCCGTGGTACAGCCGCCGGGCGCCGGGGGGCAAACGTGATCGCCGTGACGTCGTGGGCAGGGAAGACGTCCGGGTGCCGCCACCTGCGCCTTCGGGCTTCGGTGTGGGCATCCTTGATGCGCAACTCAGTCGGTCGTGCGAAGACCAAGCAGGGGAGAGCCTGAGATGGCGGAGTGCCGTCCCGTCAAGCCTTCCGAGCAGCTGGCGGCCTCGTCGCGTTACGAGCTCATCCTCAGGCTTGCCCGGGGCGGGATGGGCTCGGTCTTCCTCGGGATCGACCGAGACGACTCGACGCAGCTCCGCGCGATCAAGCGAGCCCACCCGCACCTGCTGGGCGACCCATCGTTCCGGAAGATGTTCGTGCGCGAGGCGCGTCTGGCGTTGCAGATCGACGCGGTCAACGCCATCGGCGTCCTCGACGTCGACGACTCCGACGGTGAGCTCGTCATGGTCATGCGCTACGTCGAGGGTCCGCCGCTCACGAGCCTGCTGGACTTGACGAAGTACGAGGGGGTGGACCTGCGGCGACGCGCCGTGCTGAGGGTGATCGTCGACGCGGCGCGCGGGCTCGACGTGGCCCACAAGCTGCGCGACGAAGCGGACAGGCCGCTCGGGATCGTTCATCGCGACGTCTCGCCGCACAACATCCTCGTGTCGATCTCGGGCGTTGCGAGCATCGTCGACTTCGGTGTCGCCAAGGCCATGAGCGAGGTCGAGGCGACCCACACGGCAACCAACGTCATCAAAGGCAAGTTCGCGTTCATGGCGCCGGAGTACCTGCGAAACCGGATCGCGGGGCCGCGCTCGGATGTCTTTTCGCTCGGCGTCGTGGCGTGGGAAGCGCTGGCGGCAGCTCCGTTGTTTCGCACCGACAACGATGCTGACACAGCGGCGAAGCTCCTCTCGTCGGAGGAGGCGCCGTCCCTCGACGAGGTCATCGTCGGCCTGGCCCCCGAGATCGCGGACGTGCTGGCGCGGGCGCTGCGCAAGAAGCCCGAGGAGCGCTTCGCCACAGCCGGCGACTTCGCCGACGCGCTGGAGGCGGCCGCGGAAAGCGCCGCCTCGCTGGCCGAGGTAGGCGAGCTCGCCGCGATGGTGCGGCGCGTCTTCGGCGCCGAGCTCGCAGCGCGCCGGGAGATGTTCGCCACGGCGCTCCGCGCCCGGGAGGAAGCCAAGGCGGTGGAGGCGACGCTACCGATGCAGTCGGTCCTCCGCATGTCGCAGCGGCCACCTCCGGTCGACATCGCGGCGCAACTCGACCAGCCGGTGTCGCATGCGAAGACGACGATGCGCATCAGCTCCGGCCTGCTCGAGGCCGGTCGGCAAAGCCCGTCGGTCGCCCCGCCGCCGAGCGAATCCCCACCCGCGCTGCCGGTTCCGGCGTCGCTTCAGCACCCGCCCGAGCCGACGCGCGAGGCGCGACCAGCGAGCCCAACGCCGCGTGGGCTCGCGATGGCTGTCGGCGCGCTCGCTGCTGCCTGCGTGGTGGCCGTCGCCTTCCTTGCGCTGCGACGCTCGGGCGACGATCCGGCCAATGTGTCGACGGGCGCACCGCCGAAGGTCTCGGCCGACGCGCTCGCCGAACCGGTCGCCACGGCGACAACAGCGCCGACCGCTAGCTCCGCGCCGACGCCGAGCGCTGCGCCGGTCGAGAGCGCAGCGACCGCGCCGAGCTCCGCGCCGGCGGAGAGCTCCGCGCCGGCGGGGACCGCAGCGGCGGCCGGAAGCACCGCGACCCCGGCTTCGGCCTCTGCTGCGCCTAACGCGTCCTCGCCCAAGGCAGCATCCAGCGCGGCGCCACCCGCACCTGCCGCACCGCCGCGAAAGCCTGCGCCGCCGCGTCCCAAGCCGAATGCGTCCCCGAAATTCAATCCCCAGGAAATCTGAACGCGGGCCGTCGACGCTCTGGCCCTTTCAAGTGCTCGGGAAGCGCATCGAGCTGCGCGCGCAGCGCCTCATCGGTCCGCCTTCGGTGAGGGGCCGACGATGACCCATCGACGAATGCAGCGCGGACCGGCCCTCAGTCGACCACGCAACCCGCATCCCGCTGGGCGGCGCCGATCGCATCCGCGGCCTTCTGCGCAGGCCCGGCGACCAGCGCGTCGACCCGATCGACAGCGGTGCGCTTGGCCGCGCGCGCCCGGTCGAGATCACTCGTGCGTGCGTTGATCATCGTTTCGTCGCACGTGTCGAGCGCGAACGCGCAGCGCATCAGCGCCTCCTCCGCCGCCTTCGCTTGCCCGACCGCAATCGTGCAGCGCGCCAGCTCCTCGCGCGCGGTCGCCGCGGCAGCAGCCGGGTCGACCGTGACGATGCCGCGCTGCTTGAGGACTGCGCCCATGTCGGAAACGGCATCGCGATAGGCGGCGACCGATCGGGGCATGGAGTCGATGAGATCGGCCGACGCGGTGACGCCGACTCCGATGTCGACGATCCCTTCGTCGCGCAGATCACCGAGGATCCGCGTGCTCGCGCGCTGGGCGAACGCCGCGAGATCGACGGACGCCGAAGCGCGCTTGGCGGCCCCCACCTTGGCGCGACCCAGCTCGCGAAGTGCAGGAGCGACGGCCTCGTCGCGCTTGGCGAGAGCCTCCTTCACCCGCGGATGATCGAGCGCATCGACATGCTCGACGAGCACCCGCACGAGCTTTTGCCACGCCTCGCCCGAGCCGCCGGCGCGCACCTGCGCAGCCGCTTGATCCAGTGCCTTTTCGATCTCGGGCAGGGCGAGGGCGGCGCGCGCATCGTCCTCGGCGACCACGCGTAGCTCGGGGAACCGCGCGGCGAAGGATCGGTCGTCGCCGAAGCGCAGCGTACCGACGCGCACGACTGGGCCGCCCGACTCCTCGAACACCTTGGCGAAGACGAGCTCCCCATCCTTGCAGTCGCGTCGCGCCTGAACGACCTGCTTGCCGCTGGTGACCGGCTCGCCGCACAGGCGCAACAGCGCGCCGCGCTCTTCACCGAGCGCGAGCGGACCGCCAGGTCCGCGTGCCGCATCGACGGCGCCGAGCGGGACCGGGGCCATGCGCTTTCCGGCGCCCGACATCACCGCGAGAATCGATAGCGCCGTCGGCCACGTGACGTTCTGGCCGCTTCCGAAGCAACGCGCGGCGTAGGCCTCGGCCCCGGGGACGGCGTCTTCGCATTGACGACGCGACTCGCAGCGCGCGCTCTTGGCGATATCGATGAAAAGGTCGCCGCACGAGCGCTGGTCGATCGCGTAGCCACTCGCCCCTTCGGCGCGATCGACCGCGCGTTCGAGCAGGCGGCGCACCAGTGGCGTCCCCGCCTCGACCGCGCACGAAGCGGCCCACCGTTCCACCAGCGGGCGGCACTTCTGGGCGTCCGAGCATTGGTCGCGCAGGATCGATGTCGCGCGGCGACCGCAGTCGGTTGCCGGCTTGGCAGCGCGCACATCGAAGGTCGAAACGAGCTTGGCCACCGCCTCGTCGCGATTGTGCGACACCTCGGGGCACCGCAGCTGCCACTCGTGCGCCAGCGATGCAGCGTGCTCGCAGAGCGAGGTCTGGCAAGGCTCCTCGCGCGTCAGCGCGATGTAGACCGCCTCGCATTCGCGCACGTGATCTCCGGCGACGCTCTTGGCGATGTCGGTCCACTCTGGTGTGAGCGGCGTCTTCGACCAGGCCTTGGCTTCGGAAGTCTCGACCGGCCTACCCGGGTCGGCGCCGCACGCTGCGAACAGCGTCCAGATCGTGGCGAGGGCGGCGAGGGGACTGCGTGTCGCCCGAGCCACGAGCGTCACCGGAAGAGAGTCATCGCAACCGCCATCGTCACGAGGCCGACGACGACCCCGACGCCCGCCGCGAGCGCGATGATCCCCTTCTGGGGAAAGGTGGGGCCCATCTCGTTCGAGCGAACGAGGGCGGCCGGCGCCATCGGCGGCGCGGGGAGTGAGAACTGCGGGCGCCGCGTCACCGTCGTCGGCTCCGAGGGATCGCCGCCTCCCCCGAACGGCGAGCCGGGCTCGCGGTAGCGCGGGCCGTCGGGGTTGCCGTAGCGGTGGGATCGGATGTCGGCGAGCGCCGTCTCGAGCTGCGCGGCGAGGGAGCCGGCGGTCGGAACGCGCTCGTCGCGATCGCGGCGGAGGCAGCTGTCCACCACCGACGCGAGCCCCGCGGGAAGCTCTTTGTTGCGCGTGGAGATGGGGTCCACGTCCTGGGTGAGGATGCGGACCATCAGCGCGTTGTAGTTCGGCGCCTCGTGCGGGAGCGTTCCGGAGAGCGCCTCGTACATGACGACCCCGAGCGCCCAAACGTCCGCGCGGCCGTCGAGATCCTCGCGCCCCGACGCCTGCTCGGGCGCCATGTACGCCGGCGAGCCGACGACGGTCCCGGTGCGGGTCAGCGTGAAGTTGTTGCCCGACTCGAACACCTTGCTGATGCCGAAATCGAGGATCTTGGCGACGAGTCGGCCGTCCGTTTCGCGATGGAGGAAGATGTTCGCCGGCTTGAGATCCCGGTGGATGATCCCCTGCTGGTGCGCGAGGTGCAGCGCCTTGGCGGCCCCCACGAACAGCTCGGCGCCGAGTTCGGCCTCGACCATCCCGTCGCGTGCGAGGCGGGCGTCGAGCCCCTCGCCTTCGAGCAGCTCGAAGACCAGGAAGGGCGAACCGTCCTCGGCCTGACCGAGATCGAAAATCTGCACGATGCTCGTGCTGCGGACGCGTCCCGAAGCCTTGGCTTCGTTGAAGAATCGCTGCAGCGCCACTGCGTCTTCCGCGACGTCGGGGCGCATGATCTTCAGCGCGACGTCGCGGTCGATCAGCTCGTTCTTCGCCGACCAGACCGAGCCGCTCGCCCCGGATCCGAGCAGCTTGTTCAGCCGATAGCGGGACTGGATGAGGTCGCCGGAGATCACGGATGGGGGCTTGAGCCCAAAGGTCGGGCTCTCGTCGGCATGCATACACCAACCGATCGTCCAAAAGAAGACGGCTCCAGGGATTTCCCCTGGAGCCGCTCTTCAGTCGCTCACTGAAAGTGAATTTCAGCAGTCGTAGTAGAGATAAAACTCGTAGGGAACGGGCCGCAACCGGACGGGCCCAATCTCGCGCTCCCGCTTGAAATCCACCCAGGTGGTCAGCAGGTCGCGCGTGAAGACGTCGCCCTTGAGGAGGAAGTCGTGGTCCTTTTCCAGTGCCTCGATCGATTCCTCGAGTGTGCCCGGCATGTGGGGGACGCCCTTCAGCTCCTCGGGTGACAGCGAGTAGATGTCCTTGTCGAGCGGGTCACCCGGGTCGATCCGGTTGGTCACGCCGTCGAGGCCGGCCATCATCATCGCGGAAAACGCGAGGTACGGGTTGCAGGTCGCATCCGGGAAGCGGACCTCGATGCGCCGAGCCTTGCTCGAGTTGCCCTGAGCGATGGGGATGCGGATGGAGGCGGAGCGGTTGCGGCTCGAGTACGCCAGGTTCACCGGGGCCTCATAGCCAGGCACCAGACGGCGGTAGCTGTTGGTCGTCGGGTTGGTGAATGCGGCGAGGGCCTTGGCGTGCTTGAGGATGCCGCCGATGTAGTAGAGGCCCATCTCAGACAGTCCGGCGTAGCCGTCGCCGGCGAAGAGGTTCTTGCCGTCCTTCCACAACGACTGGTGGCAGTGCATGCCGCTGCCGTTGTCTCCGAAGACCGGCTTCGGCATGAACGTCGCGCTCTTGCCGTGGGCACGCGTGACGTTCTTCACCGTGTATTTGAACCACAGGAGATCGTCCGCCATCTTGGCGAGCGTGTTGTAGCGGATGCCGATCTCGCACTGACCGGGGCCGGCGACCTCGTGGTGGCCGACCTCGGTGACGATGCCGGTCTCCTCGAGGGTCGCCATGATGTCCTGGCGCAGATCCCCGAGCGTGTCGTTCGGCGGCACCGGGAAGTAGCCTTCCTTCGGGCGGATCTTGTGGCCGAGGTTGGGGCCGTTGCGGCTGTCTTCCTCGCGCTTGGTGTTCCAGGACGCCTCGTCGCTGTCGATCTCGTAGAAGGCGCCGCGCTGCTGGTTGTCGTAGCGGACCGAGTCGAAGACGAAGAACTCGGCTTCGGGGCCGAAGTACGCCGTGTCGGCGAGGCCAGTCGAACGCAGGTGGGCCTCGGCCTTGAGTGCGACGTATCGGGGGTCACGGCCGTACGGCTGGGCCGTGATCGGGTCGGTGACTTTGCACAAGATGCTGAGCGTCGGCCGCTCATAGAACGGGTCCATCTTCGCGGTGTCCGCGATCGGGGTGATCGTCATGTCCGACGCGTTGATCGGCTGCCAACCGCGAACGGACGACCCGTCGAAGCCGATGCCATCCTCGAAAAGCGTATCGTCGAGACGCGAGACGGGCAGCGTCGTGTGCTGCCACGTCCCGGGGAGATCGCAGAATTTGAGGTCGACGAACTGCACTTCGTGCTTCTTCGCCAGGTCGATCACGTCGCTCGGCTTCACCAGGTCCTCCTCTCGGGGACCGATCCGGTCCCCCACCCAACACTGCAAATGCAACCAACCGAAAATCAGATCGCGTCTTCGCCGCGCTCGCCGGTGCGGATGCGGACCGCTTCCTCCACCGGCGTGACGAAGATCTTCCCGTCGCCGATCTTTCCCGTTCGAGCGGTCTTTTCGATCGCGTCGATGGCGCTCTGGACGAGCGCATCGGGGACGACGACGTCGATCTTCACCTTGGGAACGAAGTCGACGACATAGGCGGAGCCTCGGTAGACCTCTTTCTTGCCACCGGTTCGGCCGAAGCCCTTCACCTCGGTGACGGTCATGCCCTGAACTCCGACCTCGGCAAGGGCGTCCTTCACTTCATCGAGCTTGAACGGCTTGATAATGGCTTCGATCTTCTTCACGGCAGCCCTCCCGCCCCGGTCCAGCTCCGCTCCATCGTCGCGAAACGCAAGCGGCCGACAGGCAAGCAGAGCGGGGTTGGTAGCGCCCCTCCGGTTTCGGGAACGTTTCGGCCTCGAACCGCGTCGCGCCGTTGTCCAGCGAGGGAATCCCGCATAGGCTCGCCCGCACTATTTCGTGCAGGGTCCTCCCTCGGAGGATCCACGGAGGCCACACGCGGGAGTGGGCGGTCCGGCAGGCGCGGCAGCTCCCACATGCCCACAACCAACAAGGCCAAGCTCCCGCTCGGTTTCCTGATCGCCGCGAAGTATCGGGTCACGCGCGAGCTCGGTCGCGGGGGCATGGCCGCGGTCTACGAGGCTGAGAACGTCGACATCGGCAAACGCGTGGCCATCAAGGTCCTCGCCGCGGAGCTGACATCGAGCGCGATCGTGGTCGAGCGCTTTCTGCGCGAAGCGCGCGCCGCCGCAGCGATTCGTAGCCCGTACATCTGCGACGTCTACGACTCGGGCCGACTCGACGACGGGCGCCCCTTTCTCGTGCTCGAGCTGCTCGAGGGCGAGTCGCTCTACGAGAGGATGACGCACGAGAGGACGATCGAGGTCGCGACGACCCTGTCGGTCACGACCCAGACCTGTCGCGGCCTCACGCGAGCGCACGCCGCGAGCATCGTCCATCGCGATCTGAAACCGGAAAACCTCTTCCTGACCAAGGACGAGGACCACGCGCTGCTCACCAAGATCCTGGATTTCGGCCTCGCCAAGTTCTACGCGCCGGTCGACGAGGGCGAGGCGCAGGCGCGGCTCACCCGCGAGGGCGCCGTGTTCGGAACGCCCGCGTACATGAGCCCGGAGCAGGTCCGTGGTCAGGGCGCGGTCGATCACCGAGCCGACCTCTGGGCCCTCGCGTGCATCGTCTACGAATGCCTCACGGCGCGCACCGTTTGGTCGACGGAGCAGGGCGTCGCCATGACGTTCGCGCAGATCGCGAGCGCCAAGCTCCCCGATCCGCTGCGCTTCCGCCCCGATCTGCCGGGCTCGTTCCAGGCCTGGTTCTACAAGGGCCTGCATCGCGACATCGATCACCGCTTCCAGACCGCGAAGGAGCTGGCGGACGAGCTTGCCCACGCGCTCGCGCCGAGTCGCCACCACGAGGTCTCGACGCCAGGCACCAACTCGGACGACGCGCCGCGGCTCCAGCTCGCCGACGTCGAGTTCGACCAGAGCCGGCACACGCAGGACTCGGCAGTCACCCAAAAGCTCTCCGGCGCCGCGATCTCGGCGATGCAGTCGGCGCGCAACGCGCCGCCGCGGCCTCCGGCGGAGTCGAGCGCCGACGTCGCCGTCTTCATGAGCGAGCCAGCGCCCGCCCCGCGAAGCTCGCGCGCCTACTTCGCCGCGCCCGAAGCACGCGAGCAGCTCAGTACGAGCGGCGCCATCCATCCCGCGCCCACCAGTGGAGATGCGCCGCGAACCGAGCTGCCCTCGTCGGAGCCCAAGGGCGGCGGCGGGCGCGCCATCGCGTGGCTCGCCGGGCTCGCACTGCTCGGGGCCGGGGTCTACGGCGGGTGGAACCTACTGAACCCCACGGGCGGTGCGGCCACAGTCGCATCGACCGCGCTTCAGCCCAGCGCATCCGGCAAGGTCGCGGCCTCGGCGCCGGTGCCGGCGAGCTCGGTGCGAAGCGACGCCGGGCTTCCCTTCCGACCGCTCATCTCCGAGGCGCAGGAGGCCATCGCCGCCGGCGACCTCGTCAAGGGCGCCGAGCGGATGGAGCGGGCGTTCGAGATGGGTGGGCACGGCCTGCCGCGCACGATGAAAGAGCACCTGGCCCAGGCGCTCGAGGCGAGCACCAAAGGCGCAACATGCAAGCTGCGCGGCCTGGGTCGCCCGCGAACGTACGATCTCGCCTCAGAGAAGGTGCGGATCATCGCCGCCAGCCGCCCCTCCATCGCCGTCGGCCCGCAGGGCCCGGTCGTCGTGTGGACGGAGCAGCGGGACAACGTCGAGGGCGCATTCACTGTCTCACTCGACGAGAGCCTGCGCGCCCGCAGCGACGCCATCGGCGTCACGCCCGAGGGTCAGGCGATCGGCCGGCCCGAGCTGGTCCGCTCTGGCGACAAGATGGTGCTGACCTACTGGGACGCGACGGGTCCGGAAGCCGGCGTGCACGTCCGCTGGCTCGACGCGGCGGGCCGGATCGCCGGGCCCCCGATCAAGGTCGCCAACAACATACTCGGCGTCTCCTGGCCTGCGCTCACGCCGATGGGCGAAGGCTTCGTCGCCGTCTGGGTGGAATCGACCGATCGCAACACCGAAGACCTCTTCGCACGTCGCCTCGACCACGATCTCCAGGTGGACGGCGAGCCGTTCCGTCTGACGATGCTGCGCCCCAGCCCGCCCATCAAGTCGCGCGCGCGCTTCCCAGCGACGGTCGCCCACCGCGGCGCCCTGCACGTCGCCTTCCGCCTCGAGCGCGAAGCGGACCGGCGCATCCAGCATCTGGTGATCCCCGATGCCGAGGTGAAAGCGCCGAAGGAGCTGTCGGCCTTCCCGCAAGGGACCACGGCGCCGGCACAGGCCCAGCAGCAGGACCAGACCCTCGGCAAGATGGAGCTCATCAACACCGATCGCGGCCGCGCCGATCAGCCGAGCATCGCTTGCGGCGACACGACCTGCTTCCTCGCGTGGAACGACGAGGGTGGCGACGGCTGGGCCGCCTACTTCGACAAGGGATCGCCGATGCCGCTGTGGCGCAAACGCTTTGCGCGTGCAGCGAAACACCCGGCGGTGGCGATGGCCAAGGACGGCGCGGCGCAGCTTTTCTGGTTCGAAGGCTCGAAGGTCATGACGAGCCCGATCGATCGCGATGGGACCACCAGCCCCTCCAAGATCGCGCGGGTGAGCGGCGACCAGCCCCTCCCCAGCGTCGCCCCCGGCAGCAAGCCCGGCGAGTGGTACATGGCCTGGCTCGACTACGAAGCGGGGCACCTCGAGCCTTACGTGGCGCGCGTCGGGTGCCCGTGAGACGCGCCGTGGTGACCCCGGCGCATGCCGCAGGCCCCGAGACGTAAGCGAAGTCGCGGACGCGAGAATGCTCCACATACCTCCGCGCGCAGAGCTCCGCCGGACGCCGATCGAAACCGAGCGTCTCCTCCTCCTTCCCGTCGACGGAACGGACGGAGAGGAGCTGTGGTTCGCCGTCAACAGCTCGCGCGCGACGCTGCAACCCTGGCTTCCGTGGGTCCAGTACCACACCGATCCCCCTGCCAGCGGACGCTTCGCGGAAGCATGCGCCGCCGACTGGGACCAGGGGCGCGCGGTGCGGTTCGTGATCCGCGAGCGCGGCAGCCGCGCCATCGCCGGCATCGTCGGTCTCGAGGGTTGCATGCATCTCCATCGTTCGTGCGAGCTCGGGTACTGGCTGAAGCACGATGCGACGCGGCGTGGCTTGATGACCGAAGCGTCGCGCGCCACGCTCGACTTCGCTTTTCGTCGCATGGGAGCCCATCGAATTCGCGTCGCCGCGGCCACCCAGAACCACGACTCGCTGCGCGTCATCTCCCGGCTCGGCTTCAAGTTCGAGGGCATCGCCCGGCAGGCCGAGTGGTGCGACAGCCGCTGGCTCGACCACGCGACGTTCTCGCTGCTCGCCTCGGAGCGCTGATCGGACCGGGAAGAGTGCGATGGTGGCGCGGGGTGACCAGGGGACGGCTGCCGGCGCGACGCGTCGCGTGTGGCCGCTCGCGCCGCTCGCACCGCTGATCGTGCTGGTCGCCGGGCTGGCCATGGCGCTGGCCCTCGTCGTCTCCGGCGTAGCCGAGCTGCGACGGACCAGCGATGCCGAGGCCCGCGAGCATGCCGGCACGCTCGCGCTCGTCCTCGCCGCGCGCCTTCGCTCGGTCGCCCTCGAGGATCGCGCCGAGCTGCTGTCGCGCGCCGCCCGTGGCGCCGACATCGAGCTCTTGCTGGTCGAGCAGGACGGACAGGTCGTCGTCGATCGCACGGTGAGCGCTCCGGCACCCGACGAGGTAGTCCGCATGCTCGTCGCCGGCGACGGCGTAGCGGCCGGCGAATCGGGGCGGAGCATGTTCGCCGCGCGCCCGCTGCCGCCACCCCTGGAGCACCTGTCGGTGATCAGCCTCGCGCCCGCGCCCATCACGCCGCCTGGCGCGGTGGATCTCGCGCGCGCCGTCGCCGTCCTCACCGTCGTGCTCCTCGGCATCGCCGCGATCGTGTCGTTCACCTTCGTTCGGGCTGCGCGTGACGACGTCGCCTACGCCACGCGGCGCGTGCTCGCGATGGCGCATCCGGATTCGGTGCCGACCGGCGAGCCGATCCCCATCCGCATGTTGGATCAGGTTGCGGCGATCACCG
>Ga0105046_10005551_pt1 | contig 19964 bp, 19 predicted proteins | sample MAT03_FD_78385 | JGI IMG/M metagenome (GOLD analysis project Ga0105046, IMG submission 78385) | Freshwater microbial communities from Lake Fryxell liftoff mats and glacier meltwater in Antarctica - MAT-03 (megahit assembly) | ecosystem: Environmental > Aquatic > Freshwater > Ice > Liftoff... | reverse complement strand
GGTCGTCCGCCGCGGGCCTCTGCGACCCCATGACCTGGTGACCGCGCCCCACCCCGGCTTCCCGACTGACATGCAGGCGCAGATGATGGTGCTCCTCACGCTCGCCGAGGGGCGCTCGCGGGTGGTCGAGACCATCTTCGAAAACCGCTTCATGCACGTCCCCGAGCTCGCGCGCATGGGCGCCCACATCGAGGTCGACGGCAACACCGCAACCGTGTTCGGGCCGACTCGCTACACGGGCGCGCAAGTCATGGCGACCGACCTGCGCGCCAGCGCATCGCTGGTGATCGCCGGCCTGGTCTGTGACGACGGCGAGACGGACGTTTTGCGGGTCTATCACCTCGATCGCGGCTACGACCGGATGGAGGACAAGCTTCGCGCCGTGGGTGCCGACTGCGAGCGAATCAAGGGCGCCAGCAACTGATTTTCGCTCGCGCAGCGACTCAATGCGCGGTCGCGCACGATCGCGCATTCAGCGCGGCGTGAGGCGCGCAGCGCCCTGACGGTGACGCCATGGCGACGCCGACGGCGGGCGAGCAGCGCCGTCGCGGTGAGGCGATTCGGCAGCTTCGCGGCGTGAAATAGGCGCAGATCCACGCCGGGTCCGGGACGTGCTTGTGGAAGCACTCCATGACCGGCAGAGCTCCCCGAGCGCACACCGAAAGGTCGCTCAACAGGCACGCTCCACGGAAGGGATCGTCACAGACGCCGCTTACTCAGTCAGCCATGAGGATCCACACCGCTCCGGGTCGACTGGGTACGGGCCTCGCGCATGCCGCGATGGTGGGGGCGCTGGCGCTGGGATGCGTTCGGATGACGGATGCTCCGGCGCGGGCGGGGCTCGTCGCGCCGGCGGCGCCGCCCATCAACACGCCGCCGCGCGTCGCGGAGGATCCACAGGGGCCACCGCGAACCGACCGTGTGGTGCTCCTGGTGATCGACGGCGCGCGGTGGCAGGACGTGTTCTCCGGCGTCGACCCGGCTCGCGCACAGCGCTCCGGGATGACCGAGGAGCAGATCGTGGGCGCGGAGGAGCTCACGCCGAACCTGCACGCTCTGGCGCAGCGCGGGGTCGCCCTCGGTGGGGAAGGCTCGCCCTTCCTGTCCAGTGGACCGAACTTCGTGTCGCTGCCCGGCTACGTGGAGATCCTCACCGGACGCCCCGCGACGTGCTGGGAGAACGACTGCCCGGCGGACGGCGCGGCCACCCTCGTCGACGACTTCCGGGCGATGCCCGGGGCGACCGACGCCAACATCGTGATGCTCTCGTCGTGGGATCGCCTCGCGAACGTCACCGGCTCCGCGCCAGACCGCGCGACGATCTCCACGGGACGCAAGACGGGGCACAACCTGGATGCGCTGCGCGCCGATCCGCAGGGAGCGTTCTTTTACGATCGTGGCCGCGATTCAGCGCCCGCGCCTGGATACGGTGACTACCGCCCCGACGGCGCGACTGCCGACCTCGCCGTGCACTTGCTGCATGCAACGCAGCCGAAGTTTCTCTTCTTGAGCCTGGGCGACCCCGACGAGCGCGCGCACCAGGGCGACTACCCTGGCTACCTCGCCGCGCTCCGTGCCGCCGACGCGACGCTCGGCCGGCTCGTCGCGGAGATCGCTTCGTGGGGGGAGGCAGGTCGCCATGTGACGGTCGCGGTGACCGCCGACCATGGCCGTTGCGATAACTTCAACGAGCACGGAAGTCACTGCGCGGAGAGCGCGCGCACGTTTCTCGTGATGGGAGGCGGCGCCGTCCCGCGCAAGGGCCTCGTCGCGCTGAAGGAGGAACGGCATCTGCGCGACATCGCCCCGACCCTGCTCGCGCTCGCCCAGGTGCCCTCGAGCACCAAGTCGGGCGAAGGCACGAAGGATCTCGGAGCCCCCATTGCGGAGATCACAGCACCGCGTGATCAGCGGGTCGCGGGCGCCCTACAGGGTGCCCCCCCGGGCGCCGCGTCGACCCCATGACGTGATAGCGTCGCCGCCCCGCGCTCGAGCCATCGAGCCGCGTTGGAGGGAGACTGCGCGTGAAGATCCACGAGTATCAGGCCAAGCAGGTTTTCGCCCGCTACGGCATTCCGGTCCCGAAGGGCGAGGTCGCCTTCAAAGTCGAAGAGGTCGCTGGCATTACGGAGCGCCTGATCGCGGAGACCAAGATCCCCGTGGTGGTGGTCAAGGCGCAGGTCCACGCGGGGGGTCGCGGCAAGGGCGGCGGCGTCAAGGTCGTCAAGGGCGGCCCGAAGGAAGCGACCGAGGTCGCCTCCAAGCTGATGGGCATGCAGCTCATCACCAAGCAGACGGGCGCCGAAGGCACCAAGGTCCGCCGCCTCTACATCGAGCAGGGCCTCGACATCGACCGCGAGGTCTACGTCGCGCTGCTGGTCGACCGCGAGAAGCGTCGCGTCGCCATCATGGGCTCGCCGGCGGGCGGCATGGACATCGAAGAGGTGGCTGAGCACCAGCCTGAGAAGCTCCTCACGCTGCACATCGATCCGATGCTTGGCCTCGCGCCGTATCAGGCGCGAGAAATGGCCTTCTTCCTCGGCCTCGGCAGCTCGAAAGAGTCGCTCGGCGCGACCGCGAAGATCCTCGACGCGCTCTACAAGTGCTTCATCGCCGAAGACTGCTCGATGATCGAGATCAACCCCCTCGTCATCACCAAGTCGGGTCAGATCGTTGCCCTCGACGGCAAGGTCACCTTCGACGAAAGCGCCGAGTTTCGACACAAGGCGCAGTTCGCCGAGCTGCGGGACAAGGACGAGGAAGACGCGATCGAGCTGCAGGCAAAGGACGCCGGCCTCTCCTACGTCGCCCTCGACGGCAACATCGGCTGTCTCGTCAACGGGGCCGGCCTCGCGATGTCGACGATGGACATCATCCAGCACGCCGGCGGAACGCCCGCGAACTTCCTCGACGTCGGCGGCGGCGCCAACCAGGAGCAGGTCACGAAGGCCTTCGGGATGATCCTTTCTTCACCCCAGGTGAAGGGCATCTTCGTGAACATCTTCGGCGGCATCATGCGCTGCGACGTCATCGCCAACGGCGTCGTCGCGGCGACCAAGGAGCTCGGGCTGAAGGTGCCGCTCGTCGTGCGCCTCGAGGGCACGAACGTCGAGCTTGGGCGCAAGATCCTCGACGAGAGCGGGCTCGCCATCCAGAGCGCGAGCTCGATGGAAGACGGCGCCCAGAAGATCGTGGCCGCCGTGCGCGGCGCCGCCTGAGAGGAGGACCAGAGCCATGAGCATTCTCGTCGACAAGAACACTCGGGTCCTCTTTCAGGGCATCACCGGCGAAGCCGGCAGCCTCCACGCCAAGGCCTGCATCGCCTACGGGACGCAGGTCGTCGCCGGCGTCACGCCAGGCCGCGGCGGTCAAAAGTTTCTTTCTGGCCATCAAGGGATTGATGGTCGCGAGGGCAGCGTCCCCATCTACGACACGGTCGCCGAGGCCGTGAAGCAGCAGGGCGCCGAGGTCGCGTGCATCTTCGTTCCGCCCCCCGGCGCGGCCGACGCGATCTGCGAAGCGGCGGCCGCCGGCTGCCGTCTCGTCGTCTGCATCACCGAAGGCACGCCGGTCATCGACATGATCCGCGCGCGACGCTTCATCGACACCCTCAAGGCCGAGGGCCACGATCTCGAGCTGCTTGGCCCCAACTGCCCCGGCATCATCACGCCGGGGGACGGCGAGGGCAGCAAGGGCGGCTGCAAGATTGGCATCATGCCAGGTCACATCCACAAGAAAGGACGCATCGGCGTCCTGTCCAAGTCAGGCACCCTGACCTACGAAGCGGTCGGTCAACTGTCGGCGATGGGTGTCGGTCAGTCGACCTGTGTCGGCATCGGCGGCGATCCGGTCGCCGGGCTCGACTTCATCGACGTGCTCAAGCGCTTCAACGACGACGACGAGACCGAAGGCGTGATCCTCATCGGCGAGATCGGTGGCAGCGCCGAGCAGCGAGCGGCCGCGTGGATCAAGGCAAACATGAAGAAGCCGGTCGCAGCCTTCGTCGCGGGCGCCACCGCCCCCGAAGGAAAGCGAATGGGCCACGCGGGAGCGATCATCTCGGGCGGCAAGGGTACCGCGGCGGAGAAGTTCGCTGCCTTCGAAGAGGCGGGCGTTGCCATCTCCAAGAGCCCGGCAGACATGGCGAAGACGCTCATGTCCGCTCTCGGCCGCTGAGCTGCGCGCACCCTGTCACGAACGCAGACCGCGAGAGTTGGATTCGTGGTGAGCACGCCCCTGTCGCGCCGAGAGCGCGGCGGGGGTGTGGTCTTTTGTCGCTCGTCTCTTATGATGGGCGCCAAGGTACTTCTGCCATGCATGTTCTCGTCGTCGAAGACGAGCCCGCGCTCGGGCGAAGCATCGCGCGGATCTTTCGTGAGCGAGGCTACGGCGCCGACACCGTCCTCTCGTCACGCGCGAAGAGCTGATGAACGCCGGCTGGGGTCCCTCGCACGCCGTGAGCGACAACGCCTTCGACACGTCGCTCGGTCGCCTGCGCCGGCGTCTCGGTCGCTTCGGTCACGCCGTTCGGAGCGTGCGCGGGCGCGGCGTCGCTCTCATCGCCAGCTCCTCCCAAGAGGCGATGTTCGCGCACGAAGTCAGCGTTGGATGGGCTCCCACGGAGTAGACGCTCGCTACTTCGAGGGCGCCCGACTTCGCCCACGTCGCCGAGGAGCTGCGGCTGAAGAGGCTCGAGCTGAACCGGGCCGAGACCCGGGTGCACAACTTCATCGAGCTCGTCGCCTCCGGGCCGCAACCTGTAAGTCCGCCTTTCACGTTGGCGCACTGCGAGCACATCGCTCAATGAGCCAAAGCGCCCGAAAGCCCACGTCCGCCAGAGCGTGCACGCAGGAATTGACCCGGAGTGGACGGAGTTCCACGGGGGGCATGTTCACCCCACCGGTCACGCGTCCGTCCCCAACCACGTCACCGGCGCCAAAAAAGGCAGGCTTCGCTCCTCGATTGAGCGACCAGCCCACACGCTGACCATCCTCATGGGGACCGACGAGAACGCCTCGAACCTCGATCGGAGTTCCTCGCCCGCATGTCGCGCAAGTTCGGCGGGACGCGCCTCGGACGGCAGGAGCTTGGGGGGAGATACTCGTGGACAATCCAGATGCACTATTTTAGCGCTCGATCATCGAAGCGACCAGGGTGGAGGAGGTTCGATCACTTCGATGACGTGTCTCCGCCCGACGCTGCGGTAGTGAATCGCGACGGTGTTCACTCCGCCATACGCGTCGAGCAACTCGAAGTGGAGCGGCGGGTTGGCGGCGAGGCCGGCTCCCCAATACGGGCGGATGGCCGCCTTGCCGCGCAGGACGGCCGTAGCGGAGAAGCCGCGCTCGGCAATCAACGGCGAGCGCATCTCAAAGTCATCATCGCAAAGAGCGAAGACGCGTTCGAACTCTCCGCTGTTCCATGCGGCAATCCACTCCGCAGCGAAAGCGCGTGCAAAGGCGACGTCGATGGCAGGGGACATCGCGCCATACTAACGCAGCCGGGCCAGATGCCACCCGCACCGCGACACGCGATGGCGTCACGCGACAGGGTGTACGTCCGCAATTGACATCGATCGCCGGGACTTTTGCGCAGCCGAAAAGGCGACGACGTTGTTCAGAATGGTGACCTGCACTTGAAATGTCGCGGCGAGAAGTGCCCACGCCTGGTCGAAGCGACCACTCTGGGACCATCCACGCATGGTCAGAATGCCTTGGCCGCCTTCGTGTGCCCAGCGCATGCCGCTCTGCTTTCAGTCTGTGCGCGACGAGCGTCTTGCAGGCGGCCTCGACGAGTTCCTCGTCGATGACCGCTGCGAACAGCCCGTCTGTTCCGAACTCGGAGAAGGACTCCGTATCCCATTGCTCAACGAACGCGAAGCCGCGGAACTCGCGCTCCACGCCATCGTAGTGGCCATGGTGGTAGGCATACTTTACGACGCCACGCGTCTTCGCGATCTCGTCGTACGTCTCGACCCGTGCGACGAGGTTGATCGGGAACGGTAACTTCGTGAGCCATGGGCGGCCCTTGCGTCGATCGTCGAGGTAGTACGAAGTCGAAGAGCGATAGGCGAACTTCACACGCCGGCCTGAGCCATTATCGCCAAGCACGAGCCCAACGAGCTCATCAAAGAGGACCGCCCTTCGCAGGCAGCCTCGGCTCATCGTGCCAGCTTGCGGATGCTCGCGGTGGGCGCCCAGCCTTCGTAGGAGCCCCAACGAACGCGGACCCTGCCCTCGCCCCCCCGCTCGCCCCCGCCCTCGGCCCCAGAGCCGCCCACCTCGACCCGCGCGCCTTCCGGAACGTTGGGCGCATCCACCCGCGCGCCACCATCGTCAGTGAGGAGGACCTCGCTCGCCACCACGACGCCGAACCCGCGATCGTGAACCAGCACGCCCGACCACCAGGCCGCGGGGGCGAAGAGAGCGAGGCCCAGCGCCCCCAGCGGCAGCGCCAGCACGCCGGTGACGCGCGCCGGTCCAGGCGGCCGCCGCCGCAGCCAGAGGCCGAACGAAAGCACGAGTGACGAGGCGAGAGCCAGCGCGGCCCACGCGCGAGGGGTGGCAAGCTCGACCAGCAAGCGATCGGGCGGATCGCCGACGGCGATCTCGTCCTTGCCGCGGTGCGAGCGCCTTCGCGACACTTCACCGCGAACCTGCTCGAGCGCCGCTGCCGCGCTCGCGTCGTCGGGCCGCAGCAGGCGCGCCTCTTCGAAGCCGGCGGCGGCGCGACCGAGATCGCCGACCTGCGGACGCGGCCCGCGGGCACGACGCGCATAAGCGATGCCGCGATCGAAGCTGGCGTCGGGGTGCACGAAGCCGCGATCAGCAAGCGACTCCAGCGCGGTGATCGCGCTTTCGACGTCCTCGGCCTCGAGCGCGGCGGCGGCCCGCGCGAACAGCTCCTCGTCGGTGTCGGCGGCGCGCGCGGAGCCAGCGAAGGTCAGCGCCAACGTCAGGCTAAGTGCCCGGCCGATCGCGAGGCCGAACCGCTGATGCCAACCGGCCGGGATCGCCCCTCTCACGATTCGCCGCCGCGCCGTGCGGCCTGTGCGGCCTCCTTCGCAAGGGCGCGATCGAGATCGCGCGCGCGATCGACCAGGCCGGCGCGCTTGGCGGCGTCGGCACTCGGGTCGAAGCGCAGCGACTCGGCATCGCCGAGGACGCCGACGGCGCGCTCGGCGACGGCGTCGTCGACGCCCACCGCGGCCAGCTCGGCCCGCAGATCGCGCAGCAGCACGCCGCGCGCGCGCACCCCGGTGTGCGCTTCGAGACTCGCGTAAATCGCGCGCTCCACGGCGCCCGCCACGTCCTTGTCGGTCGCCCCATCGGTCGCCCCCTCGGCCGCGCGTGCCGCGTCGAGCGCTTCCTTGACGCGGGTGGTTGGGGCGTCACGCCGTGCCGCTGCGCGCCTCTTTGCAGCACGCGCCGCGCCGCCTGCGCCGAACACGAAGACCATGAGGAGCGGCGGCGACGCCAGCGCCAGCGCCAGCGGCAAGACGGGAACGCGCTTGGCACGGGCGGGAGTGAAGGACGACAGCTCGGTGCGAGGCGCCGGCAACTTGGCCAGCGGATCGTCAGCCTTCGCCGCGCTCGGCGATGCGCTCGCTGCCGGGTCGGGCGTGATGCTCTTGCCCTCGACACGAATGCCGCCGAGATCCACGGAAGGGGTGGCGTATTCCTTCTTCGTGGGATCCCATACAGGCAGGTCGACCTTGCCAAGCTCGACGTAGCCGCCGCGGACCACCTTGCCGAGGTATCGGAAGGTGCGCGACCCGCCGACGCGTCCGCCGCGTGTCGTCTGATCGAGCGTCTTTTCCGGGTCGAACCAATCGATACCCGCGATCTTCGGCATGCGTACCGCCGCGGGCAAGTTGCCCTCGCCCTTGAGGCGCACGGTGACCGCGAAGGTTCCGCCGACCTTCACGTCGCGCGGCTTCACCTCGGCATCGATCTCGAACGTGCCGACATCGCCCACCACGTACCCCGGTGGGCGATCGAGCGACGGCGGCTCGCGAACGTCGATGACGATGTCCTCGCTCTCCTCGAGCACGCGCGAGCCGATGCGCCGCCCGCGGAAGCGCCCGGTGATCGAGCCGGTGGAGAGCTTGCCTGCGCGGAGCGGGAAGATCGCAACGCGATCGAGGAGACGTACCGTGAAGAGGCGCCCGCCGATCTGCGCGGTACGCGGCGTCGACGTACCCGGGTCGCGCACCAGGGGAATGCGCAAAAAATCGCGAAGCGGCGGGTCGGTGCGCTCGTTCATGTCGATGTCGACCGAGTGGTAGACGTAGAACGACAGCGTCACCTGCTCGCCGACGACGGCGGTCGTCTTGTCCACGATGCCGCGCAGGAAGAAGTTCGTCTTGCCGCCCGGTGGTGCGGCCATGCCCAGATCCTTGGAGGCTAGGGCCGCGGGCTCGTCGTCTTCCATCGGGGTGCCGAACGGCCATTGCAACCCCTGCTGCGCAGGCGGCGGCCGCGAGGACGGACCCGAGCCGCCCGGCAGGCCCTGCCCGGCCGGCACCACGATCACCGTGACGGCGTTGCCACGAAGGCGCTCGCCCTGCACGGTCACGCTCGGCGGACCGATCTTGTAGGTGCCCGGGTCCTGCGCCTTGATCGTCCAGCGCGCGCGATACTCCGACTGCATCGAGCGACGGCCGTTCACGCTCACCGAGTTGGTGAAGAACGAGACGCTCGGCTGCGAACCGGCCAGACCGATGGGCGGCGTGAGCGAGGGATTCTCGGCGCGGACCGGGCCGTCATCGCTGACGATGCGCAGCTCGACGACGAACGGCTCGCCCGCTTCGGCACGCTGCGGAGCGGACACCGAAAGCTGGACGGTCCCAGCTTGTGCCCACGCGCGGCCGACCCACGTCGGCAACGCGACGCCCACCAGCACCATCAGCACGACCAGCGTCGCCGTGGCCCATGCGCTCGGACGACGGCCGCCGATCATTTATCCTCCATCGTTCGTCGGCCCCGGCCTGCGCGACGCTTCGCCTCCTGCTCCTGGTAGGTCGGCGCCTCCTCGAACTGATCGAGCACGCGCTCGCCCTGCTTGCGATCCGGATCCTTGGGCTCACCGTTGGGGTCGTCCTGGGCCTCGCCGGACGGCGGCTCGCCGTTCTGATCCTTGGGATCCTGATCGCCGGCGTCGGGCTCGTCATCGCCGGCGTCGGGCTCGCCGTCTTGCGGATCGCCTCCGCCGTCGGGACCGGCGTCGGGCTCGCCGGCATCGCCATCTTGCGAATCGCCGCCGTCGGGTCCAGCGTCGGCCTGGTCTTCTCCGTCATCGCCGCCGTCGGGGCCCGCGTCGGGCTCGGCGTCCGGACCGGCGTCCGGCTCGGCGTCGGGACCGGCGTCCGGCTCGGCATCGGGCTCGGCGTCCGGCTCGGCGTCCGGCTCCGCATCTGGAGGTCCGGCGTCCTTCTGCTCCTCGATCCTCCGGAGCGCGATCGAGCGGTTCCACGCGGCGTCGCGACCGACCTGGTCGACCTCGGCATCGTTGTCGAGGCCCGGCACGATCTTGAGCGCGTTGTCGTAACTCTTGACCGCCTCTTCGTACTTGCGGCGCAAAAATTCGAGGTTGCCGGCGAGGTACCAAGCGCGAGCCCGCAGCTCGGCGACGGTCGCCGGGTCGGAGGCGATCGCCTTGACCACAACGAGCGCACAATCGATCTGGAGGCTGCGGCCTGTGTCCTCCTCGCTCGGCGCCTCACTCGGATCGGGCGGGCCGGGCGTGCGGCCCTCCTCCTCGTCGCCGAAGGCCTTGCCGTAGCGTTCGCCGACACGGAAGAGTGTCAGCCCGAGATCGAACGACCCATCGGGCCGCTTGCGGACCATGTCGGTCAGTCCGAGGCCTTCCTTGGAGCACGGACCGGTCCCCAGGTAGCGCGTGAGCACCTCGGCTGCCGGCGCAAGCTCGCCCGCGTCGTAGTGTGCGATCGCCTGGTCGACCTCGGGCGAATGATGGGTGAGCGGATCGTTTGGATCCCAACCTTGGCAGCCTGCGCCAGCCAGATGCACGACGCCCGCGGCGGCAGCGAGACCGAGGACTATCGCGAGCGCCGAGCGCCCGTGACGGAGGACCTTCTGCCTATTCACCGTCCGACTCCCCGCTCGCCCGCCCCAGGGGCACAGGGCGCGTCTTTTCGTCGGCGGCGACCGGGACGGTGGCGCCTTCGCTCGGCGATGCCGGGCGCGCGCCGCGCTTGGCCTGGGCCGCCCAGGGCGATGCGTCCAGCTGGACGGCCAGCGCACCCAGACCTGCGCCGACGCCGGCGCCCAGGTCGCTCGGGATCCGCGGCGAGATATTCATCGCGCGTCGCGGGGGGGGCGGCGGCAGGGCGACCGGGCGCCGCGACGGAGCTTCGAAGAGGAGCGCCTCGAGAAAGAGGAGAAGCAGCGCGATGGAGAGCGGGACGAAGTAGACGTCGGCGTAGACCGTCTCGATCCGCTCGGCGTCCTCGCTCGTGCGCTGCGCCTTGAGCTTGGCGGCGAGATCCTCGATGCCGGTCTTGCCTTGCTCGGCGCGGATGATCGTGCCGCCCGGCGTCGCTGCAGCGATCGACGCGAGCTGCGCCTCGCCCTCCGGGGTCAGCTCGGTCGTCATGAGCTGGCCGTCGTCGGAACGACGCCACCCGAGCACCGCGCCATCGGGGCCGACCTCGGGGATGCGCTCGGGCGTGCGCCCGCCGATCTGGACGACGTGGATGGTGATGCTCTGGCTGCCGATGCCCTTGGCGACCGAGATGGGCGAGCCCTCGAGATCCTCGCCGTCGGTGACGAGCACGATGATCTTCTTGTGCTTCTCTGCGATGGGATCGCGCGCATAGAGGTCGCGCGCCATGGTGAGAGCGCGGCCGATCGCCGTGCCGCCGATCGGCATGTCGTTGGGCTCGAGCTGCCTGAGGAACTGCGCGACGGCCGCGCCGTCGGCCGAGATGGGAAAGCCCATTGGCTCGCCAGCAAAGGCCACGGCTCCGAAGCGAACGCCGGGCAGCTCCTTCACCAGGCGCGTGAGCTCGGCCTTGGCGCGGAAGATCCGCGAGGGCTCCACATCCTTGGCGTACATGCTCTTCGACAGATCGAGCACCAGGATCACATCGACGTTGGTCGCCGGGACGAGACGCGTGCCCTTGCCGTACTGAGGTCGCGCCGCCGCGAAGAACGCCAGCGCCGCCGCCGTCACCAGCAGCACGCCCTTCCACGCGCGGCGGGTCGCCGCCTCGTGGGTCACCAGCGCAGCGACGCGCGCCGCATCCCCGAACGTGGTGCGCGCACGCGTTGCACGGAGCCCCGTGAAGACGAGCAGCGCGGCGATGAGCAACGCACCGACTGCACCGAAGAGAAAGAGAGGCGCGCCGAAGGTCACGGGAACCTCCGCAGCAAGAACGCCCGGAGGAGGACCTCGAGCCCGAGCAGCAACACGCCCGGCACGAGCAGCAGATGGAACAGCTCGGTGAACGACGAGCGCGCCGCCTCGAACCGCGTTTTTTCGAGCTGATCGAGAACCGCGTGCATGCTTTGCGCGAGTTCCTTGCCGTCCGTCGCAACGTACGAGCTGCCGCCGGTCGTCTTGGAGATCCGCTGGAGCAGCTCGGGGTTCACCGGGAACTTCTGGCGGACGTAGCGAGGTTGACCGAACAGATCGACGCCCTCTTGCACGTCGACCTCGGCGCCGTTGCCCAGCTGGATCGTGTAGACCTTCACCGAGTGATCGGCGGCGAGCTTCGCCGCAAAATCCGGCGAGACGCTGCCCGCGTTGGAGTCACCGTCGGTCAGGAGGATGACGACCTTGGTCGCCGCGTCGCTGCGACGAAGGCGGGCGACCGAGGTCGCCAGCGCATCGCCGATGGCGGTGCCGCTGCCGTCGATCACGCTGAGCGTGAGCTTGGAGACGAGCTGCGAGAGCAGGTGGTAGTCGAGCGTGGGCGGCGACAGGATGAACGCGCTCTTGCCGAAGACGACGGCGCCCAGCCGATCCGTCTTGCGCCTCGCGATGAAGTCGCGAACCACGATCTTCGCGGTGTCGAGGCGGGTGAGCCGACCTGCGGGCGGAGGTTGCCCGGAGACGAGATCGGGGACGCCGGGCAACGCGCCGGGGTCGCCGTCGAGCACCGCGCGCATCGACCCCGACAGATCGATCGTGAGGATGATGTCGATCCCCTCGTCGCTGCCGCGATCTTCTTCGAGCACCGCGACCGGGCGACACAGCGCGCCGATGATGAAGATGGCCGCGATGGGACGCAGCGCGCCAGGCACGTCGCGCAGCCACACCCGCACGCCGCGCGGCCCCTTCGCGAGCGCCGAGACCGTGCCGATGCGCAGGCGCGGCCGGCGCGTGTCGGTGCCGACGGTCGTGGCCCAGAGGAGGAGCGGGACGGCGATCAGCGCCAGCGCAAACCACGGCGACTGCCAGCTCACGTCGAGCCACTCCCAGCCGAACTGCCGGCCGAACTGGGAGGCCGGCCACGCCACGGCGCAGCCGAAGGCGATCAGCATCGCGCCCGCCAGGATCGCGAAACGAGCGAAGCCCTTCACGGTCGCGCCTCGCGCTCGCGGATCTTGCGAGCGCCGCGCGGTCCTCCATCGCTTTCGTCACGACCCTTGCCCGGGGGTTGGGGCCGATCGGCGCGCGGCTTGGTCAGCGCCGGCGTCGTCCACCGCACGATGGACTCGGCGCGCCCAAGGAGCGACACGCAGTCCTCCGCGGCGGGATGCACGCGGGCGAACTTCACGAGGTCGCATTCGTCGAGGAAGCTGCCGATGCCGCCCATCTCGGGCACCGGCGGGCGCACCCTGCGCAGCAGCCCCTTCATCTCGTGGGTCGTCGTCTCCAGCCCATCGAAGCCGTAGCGCGCGCCGAGGTACTTGCGGAGGCAGTCGCTCACCTGGTCGAAGACCTCGTCGGTCTTGCCTTCGGCGATCTGCCCGGAGCGACGGATGCGATCGAGCTCGGCGAGCGCGGCGACCCAGGGCAACACGGGGGTGGGCGCGATGACCTTCTTCGGTCGCTTCGCCGCGCGCCGGAGCATCCAGAAGAGCAGCGTGCCAAGCACGAGACCCACGCCGATCGCGATGAGCGCCTGCTCCAGCTCGTCCCAGTGCTCGCGTTGCGGACGCGGCGGCGGGTTGGGCTTGGGCAAAGGCTTCGCCTCGTTGGCAGTCGGATCCTCCACCAGGATGTCGTGGGCCGCCGTGCAGAGGGTCGACAGGTCGCCGTTGGCGCGAGCAATCGCGATCGGCAGCGGCGGCAGGCGCAACAGGTGCCGCCCCGGCTCCTCGGGGAGCAGCAGCAGCGGGATCGACACGGTCGTGCGCAGACCGGTGTCGATCTCCTCGATCGCGACGCGGGGAGGCGCGCCGCCGTCGGTCTCCGGGAGCTGGAAGCCGTTGCGCTCGAGCGCGCGCGCCGCATCGCTCCCGCGCTGCAGCTTGAACCCTTCGGGCAGGACGGTCTCGCCCTTGCCATGCTCGATGGTGACGGTGAGCTCGGCCGCCCAGCCCGAGGTGCCGTTCTTGGGCAGCGCATCCTTCATCGTCGGGCGCGATGCGCCGCTGGCCAGGTGCTCGACGCAGACGGCGCGCGTGCCGCTGGTGCCGCCGCTGGCCTTGCCGCTGGGTGGCGGAGCGGGGGAAGCGCCCGACGTCGACGGAGGGATCGGCGTCGTCTGCGTCTGCGTCGTCTGGGCCGCGGCATCGGGCACATCGAACGCCGAGGCGATCGCGAGGGCCGCGATCATTCCAAATCCGACCGCCCCGGCGGGGACGAGCGCGCGCCGCGCCGTCGTGATCATCGGCGACCTCGCCGGCGCGCCCGTCGCGCGAAGAGCGCGCGGATCGGGGCGACGATGCTCTGGTCTGTCCGCACCACCACGTGATCGAGCGCGAGGCGCTGGAAGAGCTTCTCCCGATCGCGACGCAGGGCCGCCATCGCCTCCTTGTAATGGTTGCGAACCGCCGCGTCGGACGTGTCGACCAGCACCTCTTCGCCTGTCTCCAGGTCTTCGAACGACGCGAGACCGACGTCAGGCAGCTCCTCGTCGCGCGGATCGACGATGAGGATCGGGATGACATCGTGTTTGGCCGCGGCGAGCGCGAGCGCCCGTTCGAAGCCGCCAGCGAAGAAGTCGCTCACCAGGAACGCCACGCTCTTGCGCTTGGTGACGCGCACCAGCGTCTCCAGCGCAACGCTGAGATCGGTGCCGGTGCGCGTTGGCACGTGACCCAGCACCTCGCGCACCACGCGCATGACGTGTTTCTGGCCCTTCTTCGGCGGGACGAGCAGCTCGACGATATCGGTCGCCAGCACCAGGCCGACCCGATCGTTGTTCGTTATCGCGCTGAACGAGCAGAGCGCCGCGACCTCGGCGGCGACCTGCGACTTGGGCGCGCGCCGCGTGCCCCATCGCTCGCTCTCCGAGACGTCGACGACGATCATCACCGTCATCTCGCGCTCCTCGGTGAACACCTTCACGTACGGCTCGTCCATGCGGGCCGAGACGTTCCAGTCGATGAAGCGCGTGTCGTCGCCCGGCGAGTACCCGCGCACCTCGCGGAAGCTCAGCCCCTGCCCCTTGAAGACGGAGTGGTAGCCGCCGGAGAGCTGATCGGTCGCGAGGTGCTTGGTGCGGATCGACAGCGCGCGCAGCTGGCGCAGCAGCTCCACCGGCGCGGGTGCGCCGTCACCGAAGGCGCGCGGCTCGGCCTTGGCCTTCGCCGCTGCGGGGCTCACGGGACCTCGACGACCTCGAACACGCGCCGCACGACCTGGTCTGCCGTGACGCTCTCGGCTTCAGCCTCGTAGGTGAGCACGACGCGGTGGCGCATGACGTCCGGTCCGACCGCCTTGATGTCCTCCGGGGTGACATAGCCGCGATGACGCAAGAACGCGTGGGCGCGCCCCGCCAGTGCGAGCGCGATCGAGGCGCGCGGGCTCGCGCCGTATTCGACCAGGCTGGCAAGCTCGCGCAGACCGCGCTGCGCCGGCTCGCGCGTCGCGAAGACCACCGAGACGATGTAGTCCTTCACGCGATCGTCCATGTAGACGTCGCGCACGACGGAGCGGGCCTTGAGCAGCTTGTCCGCCTCGACGACCTTGTTCGCCGTCGGCGCGCGTGTGCCGGTGGCGCGGTCGACGATGACGCGCTCCTCCTGGCGGGTGGGGTAGCCCACTTTGATCATCAGCATGAAGCGATCGACCTGCGCCTCGGGCAGGCGATACGTACCCTCCTGCTCGATGGGGTTCTGCGTCGCCATGACGATGAACGGATCGGGCAGCTTGTAGCTGGTGTCGCCGATCGTGACCTGCTTCTCCTGCATCGCCTCGAGCAGCGCGCTCTGCACCTTGGCCGGCGCGCGGTTGATCTCGTCGGCGAGCACGAGGTTCGCGAACACCGGGCCGAGCTTGGAGGTGAACTCGCCCTTGTTGTGGTTGTAGACGACGGTGCCCACCACGTCAGCGGGCAGCAGATCCGGCGTGAACTGGATGCGCGAAAACTTGCCGTCGATGGCGTCGCAAAGCGTCTTGACGCTGAGGGTCTTGGCGAGACCGGGCACGCCTTCGAGCAGGATGTGACCACCGGCCAGGAGGCCGATGAGGATCCGCTCGAGCATGTAGGTCTGGCCAACGATGACCTTGCCGACCTCGTTCAGGAGGTCGTCGAGGAACGCGCTCTCTTCGGCGACGAGCTCGTTCAATGCGCGGACGTCGTGCATGACCAGCCGTCTAGCATGACCTCGGCGCCGATGCGGCAGCGCGGCGGAAGCTATCGGCTCAAGGAACGGGGGCGGTGGCGGTCAGCAGCGCCTGGCCCCGGCACTTGCCGTAGAGTTGCCAGATGTCGACACGGTACTCGCCCGGCAGGTCGATCTTGAACTGCACGGGGGGCGAGCTCTGCGGCTTGCCGGTCGGAAGGTCGCGCAACACGCGCTCCACGATGACCTTGCCATCGGGCGCCTTGATTCGCACCGTGAACGGCGGCTCCGACTCGTCCAGCGTCCGGAACGCGAGCGAGACAGCGTCGCCAACCTTGAAGGTCGAGGCACCGCAGATCGTCTCGATGTTGCCAGAGCTTTCGATGCCCACGCGACCCCTGCGAACGAGGTAACGCCCTAGACGCCGATCCCGAAGAGAACCGCCAGAGCGTGCTTCATTCTAGGTTGGGGTGCGATGCCAGGCGAATTTACGGGGAATTTCCGCCCTGGCATCGGTGCCCTGAAGTCGCGACGACGTCAGGGAGGGGGCGGCGCCGGCGACTCCGGCGTGCCCTTTTCCTTGCTGTCGCCGTCCCAATCGCCACCGCCCACCTCGGTCGGGCTGCTCCCGCCGATGCTGTCCGGGTCGGGGTTGACGTTGCGCTGCTTGACTCCGTCGATCTCGCCGCCCAGCTCGCTCTCGCCCTTGCCGATCTGCCCAGCGACGTTGTCGTCGACGTTGGTGCCGGCGGGGCGGGCGTAGACCATGTATCCGCGGCCGGTGACCTTGGCGCCCGGCCCGATGACGCCGACCGCGTACTCGGTCCAGCCGAACTTGAAGAGGTTGCCGGTGACCTCGCCGTGGACATCGGCCCAGCGGCTCTTGTCCGGGCGCTGCCACTTGCCGCTGACGCTGTTCCCTTGCTGGACGAGGTGGATGTAGCCGTAGAGCGGGCTGTAGTAGACGCCGGTCCACTCGGCGCTCTCGGGCATGTCACCCGCCTTGACGTTGGCGACCTTCGGGCCGCTGCTGCCACCGCCACAGCCCACAGCCGCGATCGTCATCGCAGCGAGAGCGACCCCGCAGAACCACCGTCGACCCGTCATGACCGCGCACGTTACCACGGGCTCGATATCGAAAGAAAACCGGGAAAACCGAGACGACGTCAGGCCGCGAGCGCCTTTGCCGCTGCGGCGATGGCCGCGTCGATGTCGGCGTCTTCGTGGGCGCCGCTGACGAAGGCCGCCTCGAATTGCGCCGGGGGCCAGTAGATGCCGCTCTCCAGCATGGAGCCGTGAAAGGTGCCGAAGCGCTTGCGGTCGGCCCTGTTGGCGTCGTTCCAGCTCTTGATGGGGCCAGGCGCGAAGAAGAGCGTGATCATCGAGCCGACCCGCTGCACGGTCGCCTGGCCCTCCAGCTTGGCGGCGGCGATCGCCTCGTTGAGGCCCTTCTCGAGTCGAGCGCTCGACGCTTCGATCTTCGCGTAGAGGGCGGGCAAGAGCAGCTCGAGAGTCGCGAGGCCGGCGGAGACGGCGATGGGATTTCCGCTCAGGGTGCCGGCCTGGTAGACGCTGCCCATCGGTGCGACGACGTCCATGATCTCGCGCTTTCCGCCGTAGACCGCGAGCGGCATGCCGCCGCCGACGATCTTGCCGAGGCAGGTCATGTCGGCCTGGAGCCCGTAGAGCTGCTGCGCGCCGCCCTTGGCCAAGCGGCATCCGGTCATGACCTCGTCGAAGATCGAGACGGCGCCCGACGCCTTGCAGAGATCGATAATGGCCTGCAGGTAGCCCGGCTCCGGCGCGACGCAGCCCATGTTGCCGACGACCGGCTCCACGATGACGGCGGCGATCTCGTGGCCTCGCTTGGCGAACAGCTCGGTGAGACCAGCGGTGTCGTTGAACGCAAGGACGATGGTGTCCTTCGCGGCGCCTTCGGGAACGCCGGCGGAGTCGGGGGCGCCGACGCCGAACGTCGCGAGGCCGCTACCTGCTTTGACCAGCAAGCAATCGGCATGACCGTGATAGCAGCCCTCGAATTTGACGATGGCCGATCGCTTGGTGAAGCCGCGCGCCGCGCGGATGGCGCTCATCGTCGCTTCGGTGCCGCTCGAGGTGCAGCGCAGCTTCTCGATACCTGGATAGATCGCGCGGATCGCCTCGGCGAAGGTGACCTCGAGCTCGGTCGGCGCGCCGTACGACAGGCCGCGAATCGCCGCGTCCTGGACGGCCTTCACCACGGCGGGGTGCGCGTGGCCGAGGATCATCGGGCCCCACGAGCCGATGAAGTCGACGTACTTGCGGCCGTCGGCGCCGGTGAGGTACGCGCCGGACGCCTCCTTGATGAAGATGGGGTCGCCACCCACCGCGCGGAATGCGCGAACGGGGCTGTTCACGCCCCCGGGAAGGAGCTCCTGGGCGCGGCGAAAGAGGGCGCTCGAGACGGCGTCGGACATGCCGATGCGTCTACACCAGCCGCTCGGCGGCAGCGACTCGCACCCCGCGAGCCGATCCACCGGGTGTCGCGGCCGTCGACGCCGCGAGCCGTGACTTGGCGGAGCGAGCCAGTGATTTGGCCGAAGAGTGGGGCCCGCGCGACGGCCCTGGCATGATAGGACCGAGGTCCGACGATCGCACCATGCCCGCGCTGCCTCCCGCACTTCCTGGCTCGAACGTAGGAACCGAAACACCGGTCGACCGGGCCCTTGCGCTCTGCCTTGCGGGCGAGCGGGATACCGCGCTCCGCTGGGCTGCTGCGATCGTTCGCGAGGATCCGCAGGCGGCCACCGCGCTCCTGCTTTGCGGGCGCCTTCTGGGCGAGGTCGGTCGCCAAGAAGTCGCCCGCGAGGCGCTTAAAGTCGCGGTCGAGCGCGCCGTCGATCTCGAGAACCTCCCCCTCGCGGTGGCTGCCGCGCGCGAGATGGAGAAGTGGGGCGGCGACCCCAAGGGCTGCCTCGACGCCATCGCCGAGGCATTCGCCTGCGACTCGGCTCGGCAGGGCGAGGGCGCGTCGCCACCGGTGGTGCTGCCGCCAGCGTCGGCCTTCCAGCCACTGCCTTCTGCGCTGTCGGGCGTAGCGCTGACCAACAAGTCCACCGAGATCATCCACCTCGCCAAGCGCAAGCTCGACGAGCACAAGGATCGCCCCGGCCTGCGCTCGCTCCCCCTCTTCGGCGAGCTCGATCGCGAGAGCCTCCGTGGCTTCATCGACGCAATGACCCCGGTGTGGCTGTCGTCCGGCACCTTCGTCGTACGCCAGGACGAGGAGGGTGCCGACGCCTACTTCGTCGCGCGCGGAGGCCTCGAGGCACAGCGCATCAAGGGTTCCGAGGTCGTGCATCTCGCCCAGATCGTTGCCGGCGATCTGTTCGGGGAGATGGCGCTGCTCTCCCGGTCTCCGCGCACTGCGAGCGTCCAGGCCACGCGGCCGAGCGTCGTCCTGCGCGTCGACAAGGACACGCTCGACGCGATGGCCGAGGAGCATCCGGCGATCGCCGAACGCCTCGCGCTGCACTGTCGCGATCGCATGGTCGAGAACCTTTTGCGCACGAGTGCCGTTCTCAAGGCCGTCCCCACGAAGGACCACGGCGCCCTCGTCTCGAAGTTCCAGGTGCGGGTCTACGAAAAAAACGACGCGCTCATCGTCCAGGACGAGACGGCCACGGCGCTGTTTCTCGTCGCATCGGGCGGCGTCGCGGTGGTCCGCCGCGACGGCGACGGCGATCCCCTCCTCCTGCGCACGCTCGGCCCCGGCGACGTCGTGGGCGAGGTCGCGATGATCCTGCGGCGCAAGTCGAACGCCAACGTCGTCGCCCTCCACCCGACCGTCACGCTCGCCCTGCCCTCGGCCGACTTCCTGTCGCTGGTGCGCGAGCACCCCGCCATCCTCGCTGGGCTCTATCTCCTGTCGGTGGAGCGCGACGAGGAGACCGCCTCGATCCTCAGCGGCGAGACCGACGTCGCCGACGAGAGCGACCTCGAGATCAGCTGAGGGCGAACGTCTCCGCGAGCGTCCAACTGCCGGAATCCAGGCGGTACACCTCCAGTGTCTCGAGCGTCGTGCTCAGGAGCCAGACGTGGCGGACGCCCTCTCGCCGGTAGACGCGCAGCGTCGGTCTCGCCGGCACCCTGGTCGAGGCGGAGCGTGGCCACGACCTGCTCCGCGATCCGTGCGCAGTCGCGGCATCCATCCGGCGCTTCGCCGAGGCGGGCCCGGTGCACGTCGGTCTCTTCGCCTACGCCGCGGGCGCCAGCCGCGAG
>Ga0105046_10005549_pt1 | contig 19969 bp, 11 predicted proteins | sample MAT03_FD_78385 | JGI IMG/M metagenome (GOLD analysis project Ga0105046, IMG submission 78385) | Freshwater microbial communities from Lake Fryxell liftoff mats and glacier meltwater in Antarctica - MAT-03 (megahit assembly) | ecosystem: Environmental > Aquatic > Freshwater > Ice > Liftoff... | reverse complement strand
GGCCGCTTGGAACAAAAAGTACAAAGAGTATTTAGATATTGATGTTCCGGATGATAGAAACGGAGTGCTTCAGGATGTTCATTGGTCGCATGGTAGTTTTGGTTATTTTCCAACATATTCAATAGGCAGTTTTTATGCTGCACAGTTCTTTAATCAGGCAAAAAAGGAGCTTCCTGACCTGACAGGTCAAATAGAGTCGGGGAACTTATTGCCGTTATTAAATTGGCTCCGGGAAAAAATTCATCAACATGGAAGGATTTACACATCAGCAGAATTATGTCGTTTGGTAACCGGTAAAGAGCTTGATTTCAATGGTTTCATGGGATATGCCCGTGAAAAATATGATTCGATTTATGGTATTTAAAAGTTCTTTTTAACAACAAATTGACTACCTTTATTGGCTCTATTCTTGTCTGTATTTTCAAAAAAAAAAATTATGAAATCACTAATCATTTATCCCGCAATAGCAATAATTCTAATTGCCGGAGCCTGTAAATCACCTAAAGAAACGGCATCTTCACCGGAGGCTCCTCCTCGTGTAGTCCAACCACTGGCGGAATCGTCATCAAATTCCGGTTCAACCTCTATTAATTCAACAGCTATGCACGAAGAAGTTATTGCGGCTGATGGCGAAAAGCAAGCCCAAAATAATTACCGATTTATTGTATCCTTTATTTCAATTGGTGAAGGAACTGATAGGAATGGCCGTGAAACGATGGATAGCGTTTTGGCTTCCTGGGAAAAGAAAAAAGGCACTCCCGTTACTTTTGAAAGTGTGCCTTGGGGCAGAGAAGGGGAGGTAGATTTCTGCTTCAACCTTAAGGGGTTAAGTGCTAAAGAGCAGGAATTATTTGTGGCCGATATGAAATCTGCATTTAATGGTCGTTCTTTAATTCAAATGTCTGAAAATCAGCCATGTGTGCATAAAAGATAAGCGTTTGCTACTCCCCGTAATTTTTCCTTAACTTTGCACATCTTAAAAAAGGTAAAAAACATGAACGAATTTGGATTGAAATCCCCTGATGCGAGTGTAGCAGACCTGGGATTAAAAAATGTTTCAGCAGCATATTGGAATCTTACCCCTGCTGAATTAATTGAAGAAACTATTATCAGAGGAGAAGGCGAACTCACCGATACCGGAGCCCTCGCAGTTGATACCGGCGAATTTACAGGACGTTCTCCTAAAGACAAATTTATTGTTTGTGATGCCGAAACTGAGAAGTCAGTTTGGTGGGGAGATATCAATATCAAATTTGATTCTGATAAATTCGATCGTTTGTATAATCGTGTAACTGCCTATCTCACCGGTCGTGAAGTATATGTGCGCGACTGTTATGCTTGTGCCGATCCTGAATTTAGACTGAATGTAAGAGTGGTTACTGAAACTCCATGGCAGAATTTGTTTGCCAATAATTTATTTCTTCGTCCTACCGGTGAGGAAATACTAACGATGAAATCTGAATGGACTGTAGTTTCTGCTCCCGGATTTCGTGCCGTTCCTGAACTTGATGGCACACGCCAGCATAATTTCGCAGTATTAAATTTCACAAAGAAAATTATTCTTATTGGTGGAACCGGGTATACCGGTGAAATTAAAAAAGGAATTTTTTCAGTGTTGAATTATGTGTTACCTCAACACCGCAATGCGTTGTCGATGCATTGTTCGGCCAACGAAGGTAAAAATGGTGATGTTGCCATATTCTTTGGTTTATCAGGAACAGGAAAAACTACTCTTTCTGCCGATCCTCAGCGTGCCCTTATCGGGGATGATGAACATGGATGGTCAGATAAAACTGTTTTCAATTTTGAAGGTGGATGCTATGCGAAGTGTGTGAATTTATCTGCCGAAAAAGAACCACAGATATATAACGCAATTCGTTTTGGTTCGATGCTGGAGAATATCGATTTTTATGAAGGGACAACTACTGTCGATTACGATAGTACTTCTAAAACAGAAAACACCCGTGTTGCTTATCCGGTGAATTTTATTGATAATGCAAAACCTATTTCTATAGGTAAAGCACCTAAAAATATTTTCTTCCTTACGGCTGATGCATTTGGTGTGTTACCTCCAATTTCAAAATTAGATGCAGGTCAGGCGATGTATCATTTTATTTCGGGTTACACTGCAAAAGTTGCAGGAACCGAAATGGGAATTACGGAACCTACTACTACTTTTTCAGCTTGTTTTGGAAAAGCATTTTTACCATTACATCCGGCAAAATACGCTGAGTTGTTAGGTAAGAAACTTAAAGAAAGCAATGCGAAAGTTTGGCTGGTTAATACCGGATGGTCGGGTGGTGCTTACGGAGTTGGCTCACGAATTAAGTTAGCTTACACTCGTGCACTTATCACTGCTGCCATGAATGGTGATTTAGATAATGTTGAATTTGATACTTTGCCGGTATTTGGATTAAAATTCCCGAATACTTGTCCTAATGTACCCTCCGAAATATTAAACCCTCGTCAGGCTTGGTCCGATAAATCTGCTTACGATGCAAAAGCAAATGATCTCGCTTCTTCATTCGTGAAAAACTTTAGTCAGTACGCCGATGGATCTTCAGCTGAAATAATGGCTGCTGCACCTAAGGTGGAAGTGGTAGCCTGATATCAATATTCTTTTATAAAGCCTCTGTTCTGAATATGAACAGAGGCTTTTTTATTTTGCGCAATTCAGGTTTATCAATTATAATTTGCAAGTTCCGAACATGCTTGGTAGTAGGAAGTTTTAGTTGAATAGAAAAAGTATCTATTACTAAGAGAAATCTGAAGGAAGCTGAAAGCAATAAACAACAATGATCGGATACATCTAAGGGAGAGAAAAGCAAATTGATTATAGGCAATGGTATGGAGGATGATTATTTAACTTAAATTGCACCTGATATTGTCAGACTATTTAAATGATCAGAATCCGAATTTTTCTTACTACATTTCTTTCGATGGCCATTCTTCTCGCATCAGCGCAGGAGAAAAGCATTACATTAAAACATATTACTGTCGAAGATGGACTCTCTGACAACCAAGTTACCTGTATTCTCAGGGATAATTTCGGCTTTATTTGGGTTGGAACCAAAGACGGACTGAACCGTTTTGACGGCAACGAGTTTTACGTTTTTAAAAATAATCCTGACAATCCTAATTCAATTTGCGGAAACAATATCAAGTGTATTGAATTGGGTGCTGATTCATTGCTATGGATTGGAACAACCAATAATGGATTTTGCAGTTATGATTCAAAAACCGGAAAATTTGAAACATATAATAAGGACAATTCACTTTTAGTAAGCAACAGTGTTAATGACCTTTGTTTTGATGCACCTAAAAACATTTTATGGATTGGCCTCAATAATTTTGGATTGCAAACATTTGATTTAAAAACCAAACGCATAAGCAATAATCCCAAAGTTATATCAGGAAACACTTATTATGATATTGAACATAAGGATACGATAGCCTATTATGCAGGCATTGGTGAATCACTGAAGCGCATTGAATTTATCGGAAAATTTAAAACCGATGTACAAAAAGCTGGAGCCACAATAAACAAAATACTAATTGGCTCCGACAAAAATATATGGTGTGGAGCATGGGACAATGGACTGCATCAGTTTAATGCAAATGCACAATTTATAAAAACTTATTTTTTTGATGGTAGTAATAACTTGAAACAATCAGGTGATGAAATTATAAGCGTTGCAGAGGACGAGAACAATATTTTATGGTGCGGTACCAAATCTTCAGGTGTTCTTTTTTTTGACCTTAATACAAAAAAATTTACAAAGCAAATTAAGTTTTCTGTACCATTATCATCACGCATAAATTATATTTATAAAGATAATTTTAATCGTATGTGGTTGGCGACAGAAGCAGGGCTGTATGTTTATGACCCTTTGCAAAATCAACTTCAAACAGTCATACTTCCCGTACCGGATGGCGTTACATCCTGCAAGGTAAATGACAGAATTATCTTGCCAAGCGGTAAAGAATTTATTGCAACTCAATGCGGATTGTTCTTTAAAAACAAGTTGGATAAAAATTATTCGTACAAAGAAATATTTTACCGTAAAGAAAAACAAGAGTTGACAAGCATTTTTCTTTCTGAACAAAATATAATTTATATAGGCACTAACAGAACCGTTTTTACACTTGACACCAACACCATTCAATTTTCAACAATAGTTACAAACAAGGAAACGCAAAAAGAAGACTTTTATTTTAAACCGGTTTCGCGCGTTAATTCAATAACAGCAATAAAGCATAATAGCCAATCGTACATTGCAGTTTCTTTTTATGGGCACTACACTGCACTCATTAATCCTGTCAGGAAAAATATTGTTTACCTTTTACCGGATACATTGAACAAAGCAATATTTTTTGACAACCTGCCACGTAAACTATTTGTGGACTCCAAAAATAATTTTTGGTTTTGTGGCGCTACGAATGGTGTAACCAAATTGTTGATGCCTGAGGGAAATTCGATTGACTCCTATGAAAGAGGCGATTCTCTTATAGGCAAAATCTATATTAAGCATAAAAACTGGGGCAAAATAAATTCAGGAAATTTAAAAAATATTAATAATGCATTCGACATCATTGAAAATAATGATGGCTCCTTTTGGGTGAGTACGCAAGGCAATGGTCTTGTGAAATTTTTTCCTGAAAGTGATTCACTGCCGTTTATTTCTTATGCCAATAATTCGAATTCGTTGCAGGGTTTAGCAAAAGCCAGTGACGGGAATCTATGGATTATTACTTCTGCCGGATTATTGCATTTCAACACTCATATAAAACGTTACAAGCTATTTGATGCCAGCAACGGACTTATGCCAAATGTTAGCGGATATTTTTTTCAAGATAATAAAAGTAATAGAGCGAGCACTTTGGCTGCAGGGTTTGACGGGGGATTTGTGTCTTTTAATTCGCAATACATACTCACTGATAAGGAGAAGCCAAATGTTGTAGTAAGCCGTCTTTGGGTAATGGATGGCTCAATGGATTCACTTTTGTTTGATAAAATACAACTAAGTCACAACAATAATTTTTTAAAACTCTATATGTCATCCAATTGTTTTTCGAATAACGAACAAGTTACGTATCAATACCAATTGGAAGGGATAGATGATATTTGGCGAAGTAACCAAAATAATTCATTGGTAACCTACACAAGCCTTCCGCCAGGAAATTTTCTGTTCCGATATAAATCCATTAACAGTGATGGTTTGGAGAGTGATATTAAATCCTTAGCCATTGTAATAAAATCTCCTTTTTACAAAACATGGTACTTCTATCTGCTAATAACTGCTGCTATTATATCTTTGATTTTTGTGATTTATAAAATCCGCATTAATCAGGTTTTAAAATTGCAGACTGTGCGCAATAAAATTGCCCGTGATTTGCATGATGATATTGGTTCTACTCTTGGAAGTATAAACCTGTATAGCCAAATTGCAAACGTAAAGTTGCAACAAAATGAACTAGAGGAAATAAAAACCATCTTAAATAAAATAGGAATATCATCTCGTGAAATAATTGATAAGACAGGGGATGCAGTTTGGGCAGTAAAAGCATCCAATGACTCGCTTAAAAATTTAGTCTTGCGAATGGAAAGCTTTGCCGCAACATTACTTGGCTCAGCAAATATTAACTTTACCATTGATTACAATGAAATTGATTTTGAAATGAAGTTAGAAATGATTCAGCGAAAAAATATATTTCTGATTTTTAAAGAAGCTATACATAACATTATAAAATACGCAAATTGTTCGGAGGTAAGAATTAACATAAAAAGAATTGCCAAGAAAATTCATATAGAAATAAAAGATAACGGAAAAGGCTTTAACACCCTCACCCTCAATACCAATATGGATGTAGATGGATTGGATGTGTTTTATAACGGTAATGGAATAAAAAATATGAAATCACGCGCAGAAGAAATAGGTGGAAGTTTTGTGATCTATTCCGAAAAAGATAAAGGAACAATAATTATAATAATAGTATAATACATTTCACCATAATTGGTTATTGATACTTAAATATAATTGATATAGTTTTGCGATATGCCATCCAAAGATAAAAAACTTCTGCGCATAATTATTTATGATGACAACATAAACGTGCGCGAGTCCATTGAAATGCTTTTGTCAACCACTGAAAATATGCATCTTATTGCATCGCTTGAAAATTGCGATAACCTTATTGCTGATATTGAAAGTTCGAAGCCAGATGTGGTGCTGATGGACATTGACATGCCATCATTAAACGGTATTGAGGGCGTTAAGATATTAAGAACAAAATTTCCTGATCTCCCTGTACTTATGTTCACAGGGTTTGAAGAGGATGAAAAAGTTTTTGCATCATTGTGCGCTGGTGCCGATGGCTATATTTTAAAAAATGCCAACATGGAATCTCTCATTCAATATATAAGCGAAGTACATAACGGTGGCGCACCCATGACCCCTGTTATTGCACGCAAAGTGTTAAGCCAATTTGCTAAGTTGCAACCTGCCCCAGCCACCAATGAAAATTATAATTTGAGTAGCCGCGAAAAAGAGGTGCTGCAACTTTTGGTAAAAGGAAAATCATATAAATTGATTGCTGAGTCACTAAACCTCAGTTACGATACGATACACTCACATATCAGAAGAATTTACCAAAAACTTCATGTAAATTCTGCGGGCGAGGCTGTTTCTAAAACTATTTCAGGAAATATATTGAGGACTATTGCTTTTTAGAGTTCCTTCATGATTTTCTGTATCGAGTGATTTATTCCGATATTCTCTATATATTAAGCATAGTTGTTTTTCCTTTTAAAAGTACTCCCATACTTACTTTCATCATATTTGGCTATTGACTGGTTTTTCTTTTATTCTCATTTTTGTCAATGTATAATCAGTTAATAAAAATTAACCAATTAAGAATCAAATTAAATATGATGACAAGCAAAATTACATCCTGTAATCCCTTTCGAAGAAATCGCATGAAGACAGTTCTCCTCACTTTAATAGCATGCGGATTGATGAGCATAAATGTAAATGCTCAACTTTATACACGAACGACTTTCAATACTGCCTATGTTCCAATAACTACCGGAGGTGGTGCAACCATTTCCACTGCTACCGGAATTGAGGGTTTCGAGTCAGCTATTCCGCTGGGCTTTACCTATAATTATGCAGGGGTTATTTACACGAGTTTTGGGTTAAACACTAACGGATTGTTATGGTTTGATGCTGCCACACCCACAGGCTTTGATGGCAATAGCAACGACAGGCTGTATAGAACAATTGGAAGCAATCAAAGTATAGCAGTGTGGTGGAATGATATGGCAGATGATGCTTCATCGGATATATTATACCAATTGCAGGGCTCACCGGGCAGTCAAACGTTTACGGTGCAATACACCAATTATTCGTTTTATGAGGGAACAACTACGGTGCGTATAAATTGCCAGATAGTTTTTTATGAGGGTACCAATATAATTGAGTTTAAATATGGTTCACTAAATGTTACCGGTGGCACAGGTATTACATTAGGTGCAGTCATTGGTATTGAATATGGCGCTGGAGGCCCCAATAATTATATTGATGCAGTTACCGGTTCTAAAACTTTAGGAAATGGTTTGCTAAGCCCGCTTGTTTCATGGCCTACCTATAATTTCCGCTTTACACCGGGCGCACCGTCTCCCATTGCAGGAGGGACTTATAATGTAGGCGTTGGGCAAACCTATCCCAGCCTTACGCAAGCTGTGGCAGATTTAAACCACAGAGGAATAACAGGACCCGTTACACTTAATTTAACCGATGCACAATATGATACATCAGCCGCAAACGGAAGTAATATTTTCCCTATCCTTGTGGGAGAAATAACAGGGCTTAGTGCTTTAAACACGTTAACTATTTCAAAAATTGGTACCCCTGCAACCATTGCTTACAGGGGTTCGCCTGTAGGGCAAAGTGCTATTGCAAACGCAAACAGTCCATCAGCCATACAAAGTTCACAAGAGCCTATTTTAGGTGTTTGCGCATCCTATACAACCATCAGTAATATTAATCTTGTTTCTCATGGTACAATGCCTCATCTTGTTGATGTTGGATTATTGGTTTTTGGAGATAATTTAGGTACGCAAAATAGTATGTTTGATAAAATTACTGTTAACCTTGACCGCACCAATGCAAACTCCATAGGTATTGTTACATTAAATACTAGTGTTAATGCGACACTACCCGGCACCAACTCGAATAATACATATCGCGATATTACCATTCGCGACTGTTACGCAGGTATGTACCTTGGAGGAGTGGGCACCGCAACGCAGCCGCACGATTTTGGCAACCAGATTATTTCATCCTCATGCACTACATTTAATTCCATTGGCGACCCATCAGTACCTAATGACATTGGCGGAGGAAATTCCGTTGCATATGGAATATGGATGCAGGCTCAGCAAAATTTTATTTTGAAAAATACCATTATCAGAAATGTAAGTATCAATTATTATGCTAATACTGTTGATGGAATAGTAATTGAATCTGCAAAAGGTACGTGTGAAATAAGCAATAATGTTGTTCGCACAATAACGCGAAATGTTACTTTTTCAGACGCATCCAACCTTTCAGGAATGCGAATTTCACATCACGCAACCACAACTAATGTCAGAATTTTTAATAACAGCATTTCAGAACTACTTTCTACCTACACAGGTGCATCCACTACCGGACTTCTGGCAAAAGGAATTTCTTTTGAAATTGGATCATCTTTTGGTACCACTTATGAAATTTGGAACAACAGCATTAGCATTGATGGAAGCACGTATCCTAATGGTTCCACCACCTGCATAGAAATTAAGCAGGGGACTCTTGATACTTACAACTTAAAGAATAATGTGCTTGCCAATTTTACTATGGCACAAACCGGCCCGGCAGGCCATTATTGTATTACAACACCACAGGTTGATCAGATTGGAACTGTTACCACATCATCCGATTACAATGATTTTTACATAGCAAATGATCAAGGTACATCAGGACACATTGGATTAGGTGCAACTACCAACTATTCTACACTGGCAACATGGCAGTCTGGCATGAGTTTTCATGCAGGCATGGATGCCAATTCTGTTTCTGCTAATCCAAATTTTGCAAACAACAACAGCGATTTACATGCAACATCTTCTTCAACTGCCCTGAATGGAACCGGCACAACACTTCCGGCATACCTTACAACAGACTTTGATTGTCAGATAAGAACGGCACCGCATGATATAGGGTTTGATGATTTCGGTGTTTGTACTCCAATTGGAGGAACTGTTTCTCCAGCCACAGCTAATATTTGTGAGAACGGAACGTACAACATGGCTTCATCCGGATTTAGTACAGAACCCGGAACAACTTACCAATGGCAAGTTTCTGGTACTCCCGGTGGGCCGTATGCTAATGTTACAGGTGGCACAGGAGCAACCTCACCATCTTACACCACCGGTGCTCTTGCAACAGGCACCTATTATTATGTTATGCAAACTTCATGCAGTGGACCGGGCACCGATGTGTCCAATGAATTACAAGTGATTGTAAATGTTGCCCCTTCAACTTCTAACGCAGGTCCCGATCAAGGTGTGGTAAGTGCTTCTGCAACTTTGGCAGGAAATACTCCCGTAGCGGGTTCCGGTCAGTGGTCGGTTATTGCTGGTGCAGGTGTTTTTGTGAATGATACAGATCCCGGAACAATTGTCAATGGCTTAAGTGCCGGCATAAATACTTTCCGGTGGACTATTTCGGGAACATTTTGTCCTGTATCAACTGATGACGTTGATATCATATTCAGCAATTGCATCAACCCTGTTGCAACTATATCAGGAGACGCTCAAATTTGTACCGGAGGAAGTACAAGTTTAACGCTTAATTTTACCGGCTTAGCTCCATGGATGTATGCTATAAATGGCGGAGCTACTGCTTCCACATCGAGCAATCCTGAAACGGTAATTGTAAATCCTGCATCCTCCACAGTGTTTAACATCACTTCTTTTAGTGACGCATTATGTACAGGGCTATTTAGTGGTTCTGCCACGGTTACTGTTACAAATGCGCCTCCTTCTTCAAGTTGCACCATTACATCTTCTCCTACAGAAGGTTGCATAGGTAATGTTGTTGTTGTTTCTACTTCTGTTGTACCCGGTGCTACTTCTTATACCTGGTTTGCTCCTGCAGGAACCTTAATTAATGGTTCGCCGAGTCCTGTAACAACTCTTACGAATGCAGCAAATATTACTTTGGGTCCTGTTGCTTCCGGAAGTTCAGGATGGCAAATTTGTGCTTTCGCTTCTAACGTCTGCGGACAAACGAATACGAATTGTAAATACATAAGAGGTGTTTTAAGTACGCCTGCCCCAATTGTTGGCAGTACAATTGCTTGCCCGAATACAGGAGGGGTGAATAATTATTCTACCGGCCCTATTGGAGGAGCCTCCTCCTATTTATGGACCATAACCGGTGATGCTACAGTTACCGGAACCGGAACAGATGCATCGGTATCTTTTGGAGCAGGATTCACAAACGGATCTTTATGTGTGCGGGCTTTACTGGCTTGTGGATATCAAAGTGCACCAAGATGTATGACTATTTCCAACTCAACACCATTACTTAGTGCAATGAGTGGAACATTTAGTGTTTGTCCGGGAACTAACGGTGTAGCATATACTGTTTTGCCTTCAGTGGGCGCAGCCTCCTATAGCTGGACATTGCCTTCAGGAGCAACAATTGTGTCGGGAGCAAATACCAACTCAATTACAGTAGATTTCGGAGCAGGATTTCTTAGTGGCAATATTTGTGTGACAGCAGTTTCACTTTGTGGGGCAAATTCTATTCAGAGATGTAAAACTATCTCCACCATCACCCCGGGCGTTCCCGGAAATATCAGCGGAGCCAGTACCGGTGTTTGCGGACAAACAATTACTTATTCCGTTCCGAGTGTTTCAGGTGCAACATCCTATACATGGACTGCTCCTGGGGGCGCCTCATTGGGAAGTTTGAATGGAACTAATACCATGTCGATTATTTACCCTTCCAACTTTGCAACAGGTAGTTTGTGCGTGACGGCTAACAATGCCTGCGGAACAGGTTCTCCGCGATGTATCAATGTGAAAGGTGTATCTGCAAATCCAGGCGCTATTTCCGGACCTGCAACAGTTTGTGCAAATGATCTTGCTGATGTATATACAGTAAGCCCTATTTTTGGATCAACAAATTATCAATGGACAACACCTTCCGGATCTACAATTGTATCCGGACAAGGAACCAACTCTATCATTGTTGATTGGGGATCTAACGGTGGAGTAATTGGTGTAACTGCACTAGGACCATGTGGCAATTCTGGAACAAGAACATTAAATGTAACTATGAATTGCAGAATCTCCGGAAATGCAACTGAAGAAATGAACATCAGTGCATATCCAAATCCTGCCAAGGACATTTTAAATCTGAGTGTAATCTCTGAATCGAAAGAAATATACTCTTTGCAGCTGATTGATTATTCAGGAAGAATTGTTTCTTCATCAACATGGAAAGTTATGGAAGGAAAAAACACCAAATCAATAGACATTTCCGGAATCGCAAAAGGAATGTATCAATTGACCATACTAAATTCAAAAGGTGCGTCAACACATGTTCAGGTAGCGGTTCAGTAATCAGTTTTGTTTTAGGTAAAGATGAATTCAATTTAATTCATCGAAGTGTTTTTAATTATTTTGCGAATTCTGCGAAGGGGCCTATTGGGCTCCTTCACAGTTTTGTGCTTAAGTCACAAATTAACAACTCTAAAGTGTCACAAGCACAGAACATAGAATACTTCGTATCAACCAAGTTCTCAAAGGATGGATCAAGTACTTAGGCTTAGTTAAAAGTATAATGGTTGTTACTGTAATCGAGCAATTTCTTCTCACCCGCCTATGAGTAATCTGGTGGAAGGAAGGGAAACGGACAGCGACCACATTCCGTTAATTAGTTAAGCTCGGCACAGCGAAAGCCTTGATTACCAACATGCCAACACCCCTAAAAGCTACATTCGCATTGCCGATTGTTCTATCTTAACGAATCCCCTTAACAACCTTTACTTGGAATCACCGGGTTAGTTTCCACTTCTGAAGCACTATCTTTGCATACAATTGTAATATTAACTGAACCGCCGTAAACCGATTGGTATGTACTGTGGTGTGAGAGGAAAGTAGCGAATTAATTGCTACTTTCCTATGCGATTGTGAGTGAATGAAACACTTGCAACATTTACATTTATGCAGAAAGAAAAACAGATTTTTAGAGATGCCCATTATCAGTTTCGAATATAGTTTATTCTGACAATCTCAGATTTAATTCAATGAACATATTTTATTTTCCCGATTTAGTTGACAACCAAGTCACACTTGATGAAACAGAATCGCAACATGCTGTGAAAGTGTTGCGATTAGTTGCAGGAGACAGTATTATTTTATTCGACGGAAAAGGAGGGAAGTACGAAGGTGAGATTGAACAACCGCATCATAAAAAGTGTGTTGTAAACATTACAAAGAAAGAGATTATTTCAAAGCGTCCTTTTAATTTACACATCGCAATTGCACCCACAAAAATGAACGATAGGATGGAGTGGTTTCTTGAAAAAGCAACTGAGATTGGTATTGATGAAATTACTCCTATTATTTGTGATCGCTCGGAAAGAAGGACAACCAATCATGAACGGTTTGAAAAAGTACTCATAGCTGCAATGAAACAATCTATGAATCCATGGCTTCCCGTGTTGAATCAGCAAATTGATTTCAATAAATTTATTGACTCCAATGAGCAGGGTTTTGTAGCGCATTGTATGGATTCGGATAAGGAGCCGCTAAAAAATTTGCTTCCCGCAAAGGATGCTATCACAATACTTATTGGGCCTGAGGGTGATTTTACAGAAGACGAAGTAGCAACGGCTATTTTGAAGGGATGGGAGCCTGTATCGCTTGGTGATAATCGTTTAAGGACTGAAACAGCCGGTTTGGTTGCGTGCCATACCGTAAATCTTATTAAGAGTTGAAAATTTATTCTTCAATTAATAAGGATTCATTTCACTAATTTTGTGATCATGTTAAAAAGAAGTTTGTGGTTTGTATTTGTGCTTGGTCTGATAAGCTTCAGTTTTGCACCTCCGGCACCTTCCTTAAAAATTGCTCTGCTCAAATATGGGGGTGGTGGCGATTGGTATGCCAACCTTGAAACATCGCTTCCGAATCTGATCCGTTTTTGCAATCAAAGTCTCTCTACCAACATCGATCCCGAGCAGGGAATTGTTGAAGTAGGGAGCCCGGAACTATTTAACTATCCTTTCATCCACATGACCGGCCATGGAAATGTGGTTTTTTCACCTCAGGAGACCGAAAATTTAAGAAATTACCTGATTGGTGGTGGATTCCTCCACATTGATGATAATTATGGCATGGATCAGTTTATCCGTCCTCAAATGAAACGGGTTTTCCCTGAACTTGATTTTGTGGAACTACCTTTTAATCATCCGGTTTATTCTCAAAAATTCACTTTTACCAATGGACTTCCTAAAATTCACAAGCACGATGACAAGCCACCTCAGGGTTTCGGATTGATTTACAATGGAAGATTAGTCTGTTTTTACAGCTTCGAATGCGATCTGGGAGATGGCTGGGAAGACCCTGACATTCATAACGATTCGCCCGATGCCCGTACTAAAGCCTTGAAAATGGGTGCGAATCTGGTTCAGTACGCTTTTACTTACTGAATTGCCACATAACCATGTGGGTGTAACTTAATATTGATCAGGGCTTTATACCTTTGATCCACCTTAATAAAATCAAAACCATTCATGAAAAACAAGAATCTGATTATGCTAGTTTCATTGGGTATCGGCGCTCTAACCGGTTGCTCTTCCGACAAGAAAAGTGAAGAAACGAAGGAGTTTGCTGCCATTGCGGTTACTTATCCAGTTACCGACAAAGATACTGTTGTTGAAGACTATCATGGAACATCCATCGCCGATCCCTACAGATGGTTGGAATATGATACAGCTGCAAATGTTGAAAGTTGGGTTTCGCTACAAAATAAAGTGACTTTCGATTACCTTGCTCAAATTCCATTCCGTGATAAAATAAAAGCACGACTAACTGATATTTTTAATTATCCAAAATACTCTTCACCCTTTCGAGTAGGTGAATATTATTTTTTTAGCAAAAATGATGGATTGCAAAATCAATCAGTGATTTATTATCAAAAAGGTCTTGATGGAGAAGCAAAAGTATTTCTCGATCCAAATAAAATGTCGGAAGATGGAACTGCTGCGATTTCTTTATTAGGTGCAAGCAAAGACAATAAATATATGGCTTATGCAGTAAACCAATCGGGCAGCGACTGGCAACAGATAAATATTATGGAAATTGAATCCTTAAAAAAGATGGATGATCAGTTAAACTGGGTGAAATTTTCGGGTGCTTCATGGAAAGATGATGGCTTTTATTACGGCAGATATGATGAACCTGTAAAAGGTAAAGAACTTTCAAGTAAGAACGAATATCATAAAATATTTTATCATAAACTTGGAACGTCACAGTCGTCAGATCAATTGATTTATGAGAATAAAAACTACCCGCTACGTTACTACGGTGCACAAACAACCGAAGACGAGCGTTTTCTTTTAATTTATATTTCTGAAGGTACTGATGGAACTGAGTTATTGTGCAAAGATCTTTCAACAAACCAAAAAGATTTCACAACTATCTTTAAAGGATTTGATGATAATGCTTCGGTAATCAACAATATTGGAGACAAATTAATACTGCAAACAGATGCTGATGCACCGAATCAGAAAATTGTGCTGCTGGATCCTAAAAATTCTGCAAAAGAAAATTGGTCGGTATTAATTGCTGAAAAAGAAGAGTTGCTGGAAAGTGCAGGAATGGCTGGAGATAAAATATTTGCTAGCTATTTGAAAGATGTTACTACACGAGTATATCAACATGATTTGACAGGAAAAGTGGAACATGAAATAGAATTACCAACTCTGGGTACTGCAGGAGGATTTAATGGTAAACAAGACGATAAAATTATCTTTTATACATTTACTTCATTTGTTTATCCTGCTACAATTTACAAATATGATATTGCTTCAGGAAAGTCGGATGTATTCAGAAAATCGGATGTGAAATTCAATCCCGATGATTTTGAAACGAAACAAGTATTTTATCCAAGCAAAGACGGCACAAAAATCCCGATGTTTCTGGTATATAAAAAAGGTTTGAAATTGGACGGAAACAATCCTACCTTGCTTTACGGATATGGTGGATTTAATGTAAGCCTTTCACCTTCTTTCAGCACCTCACGATTGATACTTCTCGAAAATGGCGGTGTATACGCACTTGCAAACCTTCGTGGAGGAGGAGAGTATGGTGAAAAATGGCACGAAGCAGGCAAGTTGTTCAAAAAACAAAATGTGTTCGACGATTGCATTGCTGCTGCCGAATATCTGATTGCAGAAAAATATACTTCACCTTCAAAACTGGCAATATTGGGTGGTTCTAACGGTGGATTGCTCGTTGGCGCTGTCGTAAATCAACGTCCTGAACTCTTCAAAGTCGCTTTTCCTGCAGTTGGTGTAATGGATATGTTGCGTTTTCATAAGTTCACTGTTGGTTGGGGATGGGTTGTTGAATATGGCTCCAGCGACAGTCTGGATCATTTTCAAAACCTCTACAAAATTTCTCCTGTTCACAACATAAATCCTACTGCCGAATACCCTGCGGTAATGGTAACAACCGCCGATCATGATGACCGTGTTGTTCCTGCTCATTCATTTAAATATATTGCAACTCTTCAGGAAACGCGTAGGGATAATAAAAATCCGCTGCTAATTAGAATTGATGTCAAAGCCGGCCATGGAGCAGGAAAACCTATTTCTAAAACTATCGATGAACAATCCGACATCTGGTCTTTTATGTTCTATAATATGAACGTAACTCCGTCTTATAAGTAATTCGAAATTTATTATAGAGAAAGCCCCGGAAATGAACCGGGGCTTTTTTTTGTTTTGTTTGTTTTATCTTTGGATGTCTGCTGATTTGACATTATTTTCAATAGGAAAGTAGTGTTTTGATATTCAGTAGTTTGAGGTAAACATCTAACTATGAACAAGGTACTTATTCTGTTTGCGCACCCCCTTTTCGAGAAATCACGCATCCATCAGGCACTTGTAAAAGCAATACCAAATTCTCCAAATATTACTTTTCGTGATTTGTATGAACTGTATCCTGACTTCAATGTCAATATAAAAGCAGAAAAGAAGATGCTTTTGGAGCATGATATCATTATCTGGCAGCATCCTGTTTATTGGTACAGTGTACCTCCTTTATTAAAACAATGGATTGATATGGTACTCGAATTTGGCTGGGCATATGGACCCGGAGGAGATGCTTTAAGTGGTAAGAAAATATTCAATGTAATTTCGGCAGGCGGACAACAAGCTGTCTATTCTCCGGGAGGAAGGAATCGTTTTACGATAAGGCAATTTTTGGCACCATTGGAACAAACAGCTACGTTGTGTAAAATGCATTATCTGGCACCGTTTGTTGTGCATGGAACGCATTTACTGACCAAAGAACAAATTGTAGAATATACTTCACGTTACCGTGAGTTATTAATTAAACTTGTTGAAAATCCTGTTCCGGTAGAATCCCTTTCAGAAGCAGCTTATATGAATGATTACGTTGACTTAACAAAGTAAAAATGCAATCAATTAACTAATCAATTTCTGTTCATTATTTGTCGAAGAATTTATGGAAGATAGTTTTTTAAAAACCGCATTAGTATTTCTTGCAAGCGCAGTATTGTTTGTTCCCATTGCCAAAAAACTGGGAATGGGATCGGTATTGGGTTATCTGGTGGCAGGAATTATCATTGGTCCTTTTGTTTTTGGTTTTATTGGTGAAGAAGGTGATGATATCATGCACGTTGCGGAGTTTGGAGTAGTGATGATGCTTTTTATCATTGGTCTCGAATTGGATCCCCGTGAGTTTTGGAAGATGCGAAAAACAATTGTTGGATTAGGAACATTGCAAATGGGAATCACTGCAGTGGTAGTTGGTACATTAGGTTATTTATTTCTTGATTTCTCGCACAGCGTTTCCGTAGCCGTTGCTTTGGCTTTAGCTATGTCTTCAACAGCAATTGTATTGCAAACGTTGAAAGAGAAAGGAATTTCGAAAACAGCAGGGGGGGAGGCTTCATTTTCAGTTTTGCTTTTTCAGGATATTATGGTAATACCCATATTGGCAATATTACCCATTATTGCGGGCCCTGGAAATCATGAGGCTGGCACAGGACATTCGTTGATGGGAGATTATCCGGGTTGGATGCAAACATTAATGGTTCTTGGTGCCGTTGCTTTTGTGTTTGTTGCAGGAAAATATATTGTGGTGCCACTGCTTCGTATCATTTCTAAAACAAAGCTTCGCGAAATGTTTACTGCTACCGCATTACTTCTAGTAATTGCTGTGGCCTATTTGATGGAAGTTGTGGGTTTAAGCCCGGCATTGGGAACCTTTCTTGCAGGGGTGGTATTGGCCAATAGCGAATTCCGTCATGAACTAGAAAGTGACCTTGAGCCATTTAAAGGTCTGTTGCTGGGTTTGTTTTTTGTCGGTGTGGGTGCATCAATAAATTTTAGTTTGATAACAAATGAACCTGCACTCATTTTTTCTATTGTTCCTATTTTGATGTTGGTAAAAGGTATTGCGCTTTACATCACCGGTAAAATTTTCAAATTAAAAATGGATCAGAATATATTATTCATAATACTTTTATCTCAAGTTGGTGAGTTTGCTTTCGTATTATTTGCCTTCAGTCATCAACTTAGGCTAATCGATAACTACTGGACAGAAGTCTTTATGGCTTGCACTGCATTAAGCATGGTAGTTACACCTTTGTTGTTACTCCTTAACGAACGATTAATCGATCCTTACTTTGGCACCAAAGAATCACTTGTGAACGATCGCGATGCGGATAAAATTGACGAACACCATTCGGTTATTCTAGCGGGGTTTGGACATTTTGGAAGCACCATTGGACGATTTTTGAGAGCCAACGGAATTCATGCTACCATTCTTGATAACGACAGCGACAGAGTGGATTTACTCAGAAAAATGGGATTTAAAGTTTACTATGGCGATGCTACCCGTTTGGATCTCCTCAAATCGGCCGGAGCAGAGAATGCACGATTGCTCATCGCAGCTATCGATTCACCCGAAACGAACAAAGAGTTGATACAAATTGTCAGGAAGCATTTTCCAAATCTTGAAATTATGGCACGTGCACGAAACCGTTATGATGCCTATGAGCTTATAGATATGGGTGTTAAGGATTTTTACAGGGAAACTCTCTATACCTCAGTTCATATGGCTATTGATGTATTAAGGAAAATGGGAATGCGCAATTATACCGCTACCCGTAAAGGAATGGAGTTTATCAGATATGATGAAGAGGCACTTGAAAAACTGTCGAAGCACCGACACGAAATGAAGGATTACATCATCAATGTTAAAGAGCAAATTGAGATGCAAGAAAAGTTGCTCTCCGAAGATTTGCATGCAAGCTTAACAACCGATGATCATGCCTGGGATAGTGACTCGATGAGGAAACTTTAGTTTATTTTTAATATAGATTGGAATATAAATCCTTTAACTGGATTTGCAATGTCTTGTGGACAGGCTGTAGCATCAATCTTTAATTGTTCGTCGTGCACTTGTTGTGGGGTTATCGATTCAATGTTAATTACTGCCCCACAGAAATGCTTTCATAAAGTGGTTTGGTGTCTTTATAGTTGTTTCGTTTGCCATTTTTCTTTGCATATAAACACCAAAAATTACGGATCAAGTCAAAAAGTTGGGGAGTAACTGCTAAAAAAGTAACTTTGTAAAAAAAAAGTTATCGAAACACTAAACATTAAATTAGTAGAACAATTATTTCCATCAGAGTTGATGGAATATTTTGATATTACCAGCTTTGAAACGCTATGCAGTGTGGAGCTAAAGGAGGAATACTGGTTATTAGATTTTGAAGAAAAGAACCAAATCCCCAATGGCCATGAAGTAAAGGACTACGAGAGTAAAGGCTTTATGGAAAGTAAATCAAACCAAGTTTTTCCATTGCGAGGTAAAGCAGTTTATTTGCGAATTAAAAACGTAGGTGGCGCCACAAACAAACGGGAGCCATAATTAAACGTGACTTTTCATTTATAGCCGAAGGATCTAAATTTACTCAAGACCTCTCGGATTTTTTAAAAGATGCAGGTGGATACGCGACTCGATACCATGAGCAACATAGCGAGTTATTACGGGATTAATAACAAAACGCTACAAAGGCATTACAAACATGAAGTAAGCGGGTTCAAATAATGGGGACAATTAAATCAGGCAGACGATTACTTGATATATCCTGAAAACATTACCAATAAACTGAGTATTGACGAGGTTAGTTTATCAAAAGGGGAACTCTATACTTTTGTTACCAATAAAAATACCGGGGTTAAAAACAAACACAGTATTGTTACGGTAATTAATGGCACAGAGGCAAAAGTAATACAAGAAGTTTTAGAGAAAATATCACTACAAAAGCGCAATCAAGTACAAGAAGTAAGCATGGATATGGCAAGGAATATGGGTTTAGCAATCCGTAATAGTTTTCCTAATTGTAGCATGGTAATAGATCGATTTCATGTGGTTAGATTAGTAATGGATGCTATGCAGCATATACGAGCTAGTTTTAGGTGGGAAGCCATAGACCAGGAAAATAAGGCAATTAAAGAAGCGAAAGAAAATGGAGTAAAATATTTTCCACAAATACTTAGTAATGGCGATACTTTAAAAGAGTTATTAGCCCGCAGCAAATACTTGCTTTATAAGTATGAAGAAGATTGGACGCTTGAGCAAAAAAAAGAG
>Ga0105046_10005548_pt1 | contig 19970 bp, 16 predicted proteins | sample MAT03_FD_78385 | JGI IMG/M metagenome (GOLD analysis project Ga0105046, IMG submission 78385) | Freshwater microbial communities from Lake Fryxell liftoff mats and glacier meltwater in Antarctica - MAT-03 (megahit assembly) | ecosystem: Environmental > Aquatic > Freshwater > Ice > Liftoff... | reverse complement strand
CCAATCCATGCCTGACGCGCTGACCGTGCGGGTCATGGTGGAGCCGATGGATTTTGCATTTACCGAGGTCAGCGTGCGCGACAACAGCAATTCCACCCATGAGAACATGAAGCAAAAGAAGGCCGCCACGCCGATGCCCGATGCGATCAAAGGCATGAAGATGCGGATGAAAAAGCGCGGGAAGGAGTAGCCGTCGATATAGGCCGTCTCGTCGATCTCCTTGGGCACGCCGCGCATGAAACCTTCCAGAATCCACACCGCAAGGGGCACGTTGAAAAGGCAGTGTGCCAGCGCCACGGCAATGTGGGTGTCGAACAGGCCGACCGACGAATAAAGCTGAAAGAACGGCAGGGCAAATACTGCCGGGGGCGCCATCCGATTGGTCAAAAGCCAGAAGAACAGGTGCTTGTCGCCGATGAAGCTGTAGCGGCTGAAGGCGTAAGCCGCGGGCAACGCCACGGTCAGCGAGATCACCACGTTCATCGTCACATAGATCATCGAGTTGACGTAGCCCATGTACCAGGCGGGATCGGTCAGGATGGTGATGTAGTTCTGAAACGTCAGGTTGGTGGGCCACAGGGTGAAGGTCGACACAATCTCGGTATTGGTCTTGAGGCTCATGTTGATCAGCCAGTAGATCGGGATCAGCAGGAACAACAGGTAGACGGTCATCACGATGGCAGAGGACTTGACCCGCATCACTTGGTCTCCTGCTTATCCAGGGTGGTCATCACGGTGTAGAACACCCATGACACCAACAGGATCACAAGGAAATACATCAGGCTGAATGCCGCTGCGGGGCCAAGGTCGAACTGGCCGATGGCCATTTTCACCAGGTCGATCGACAGGAACGTGGTCGAATTGCCCGGCCCGCCGCCGGTCAGCACGAACGGTTCGGTATAGATCATGAAGCTGTCCATGAAGCGCAACAGGACCGCAATCAGCAGGACGCCCGCCATCTTGGGCAGTTCGATGTAGCGGAAAATGCTCCACCGGCTTGCCTGATCAATCCGCGCCGCCTGATAATAGGCCTGCGGAATGGACTGCAGCCCGGCATAGCACAACAGCGCCACCAGCGAAGTCCAATGCCACACATCCATCACGATGATGGTGATCCAGGCGTCCAGCGGGTCGTTGGTGTAGTTGTAGTCGATCCCCATGGCCGCGAGCGTATGGCCCAGCAGACCGATGTCCACCCGGCCAAAGATCTGCCAGATCGTGCCCACCACGTTGAACGGGATCAACAGCGGCAATGCCATCAGGACCAGACAGAAACTGCTCCAGAACCCGCTTTTCGGCATGTTCAGCGCGATGTAGATGCCCAGGGGAACTTCGATGGCAAGGATGATCGCGGAAAAGGCGAACTGGCGCAAAAGCGCGTCGTGCATGCGGTCCGAAGCCAGAATATCCTCGAACCAGCCAAAGCCGTTCCAGAAGAATTCGTTGTTCCCGAACGTATCATTGAAGGCGTAATTGACCACTGTCATCAACGGAATGACGGCGGAAAACGCCACGACCACCAGCACCGGCAGCACCAGAAACCACGCGCGGTTGTTCTGTGTCTTTTCCATCAGGCGACCCCTGTTATTGCAGCAACGGGGGCCACGCGCCAGTCGTCCGCATAAACGTTTACCCGCGCCGGGTCAAAGCGGACATGTGTCAGATCGGACGCAAGGCCTGTGCCCTCGGGCAGGATGACGGCCAGCGTGGCGCCGCCCGCCGCAACGCGGACGATACGGTGGCGGCCGACATCCTCGACCCGAAGAATGCGGGCAGGCAGGCCATCGCCCTTGGTCAGTTCGACGTATTCCGGGCGGATGCCAATCTGAGTGCGCCCGGTTTGCGGGGCAAAGGCATTGGCAAGGGGAACAATGCCGCCTGGCACGCGCGCCTCGGCCCCCACGATTTCGGCGTCCAGCAGGTTCATCCCCGGCGAGCCGATAAAGTACCCGACGAAGGTATGCTCTGGCGTTTCGAACAATTCTTCCGGCGTGCCCATCTGCACGACGCGGCCTTCGTGCAGCACCACCACCTTGTCGGCAAAGGTCAGCGCCTCTGTCTGGTCATGGGTGACGTAGATCATCGTGTGACCGAATTCGCGGTGCAACATTTTCAACTGGGTGCGCAGTTCCCATTTCATGTGGGGGTCGATCACGGTCAGGGGTTCGTCGAACAGGATGGCGTTCACGTCCTGCCGCACCATGCCGCGCCCCAGGGAAATCTTCTGCTTGGCATCCGCCGTCAGTCCGCGCGCCTTGCGGTCAAGCGTTGCCTCCATTCCGATCATCGCGGCAATCTGGGCCACGCGGGATTGAATGTAGGCAGGGTCCATGCCCCGGTTGCGCAAGGGAAAGGCCAGGTTTTCGCGAACCGTCATCGTGTCGTAAACCACGGGAAACTGAAACACCTGCGCGATGTTGCGCTCGGCTGTCGGGGCGTTCGTCATATCCGTTTCGCCGAACAGGACTCGGCCCTGCGAAGGGTGCACGATGCCCGAGATGATGTTCAGAAGTGTGGTCTTGCCGCAACCCGATGCCCCGAGCAGCGCATAGGCTCCGCCGTCCTGCCAGACGTGATCCATCGCCTTCAGCGCAAAGTCCGAATCCTTGGTCGCATTGGGCACATAGCTGTGGGCGAGGTTGGACAGCGTGATCTTTGCCATGATCCCTCAGGCCCCCTGCCCGCTGGCGGCCGTACGGCCCGCACCGTCAAACAGATACACATGCGCGGGGTCCAGCCAGATGCCGACCTGTGCGCCCAACGGAAAGTCCTGCACCCCATGCACCAGCCCGACCCAGCGGTCGGCCCCGTGATCCAGATGCAGATAGGTTTCCGATCCGGTGATCTCGCTGGCCCCCAGCCGACACTGGAACTGCACCGCAGACGCCCCCCCGTGCAGGTTCAGATGGTTGGCCCGAAACCCCGCCTGATATGCCCCGTCCGCCAGTCGCGCAAACGCGCCCGTGGCGGGCACGCTGGCGGCATCGCCAAAGCGCAACGCGTCGCCCTGCTTTAGACAAACCACGAAGTTCATGGGTGGGTCCGAAAAGACCCGCGCCGTCGTCGCGTCCGCCGGATTGCGGTAGACGTCCGCCGTGGGTCCGAACTGGGCAACCCGGCCTTCCGAAAGTGCTGCCGTATAACCGCCCAGCAACAATGCTTCTTCAGGCTCGGTCGTCGCATAGACGAAGATTGCGCCCGATTCCTCGAATATCCGCGGGATTTCCGCGCGCAACTCTTCGCGCAGTTTGTAGTCGAGGTTCGCCAGAGGCTCGTCCAGCAACACCAGCCCCGCCCCCTTGACCAACGCCCGCGCCAGTGCGCACCGCTGTTGCTGCCCGCCTGAAAGCTGCAGCGGTTTGCGGCCCAGCATTGGCGTCAGTTTCAGCATCTCCGCCGTGGCGCGTACCGCACGGTCGATCTCGGCCTTGGATTTTCCCATCAACCGCATCGGCGAGGCGATGTTTTCGTAGACCGACATGCCGGGATAATTGATGAACTGCTGATAGACCATCGCCACCTTGCGGTCCTGCACGCGCTGCCCGGTCACATCGACCCCGTTCCACAGGATGCGCCCCGTAGTCGGCCTGTCCAGCCCGGCCATCAGCCGCATCAGACTGGTCTTGCCCGCCAACGTCGGCCCCAGCAGCACGTTCATCGTGCCCTTTTTCAGCGTCAGATCCGTTGGGTGGATATAGACTGCCCCGCTGACCACCCGCGATACAGACTGCAATTCAAGCGCCATGCCGCGCCACCTCTGCTGCAGGCTGAACTGCCTCCGGGTCCTGACTCGCCATGAACTGATCCAGCCCGGCAATCTGGTCGGCCGTCATCCGCAGCCCCAGTTTGGTACGCCGCCACACCACATCTGCCGCAGCCCGCGCAAATTCATGTTCCATCAGCCAACGTACCTCGGCCTCGGTAAGGGTCGCCCCGAAGTCACGGCCCAGATCGGCGATGCTTCCTGCGCTACCCAAAACTGTTGCCGCCTGAGTGCCATAAGCGCGGATCATGCGGTCTGACCAATAGTCGGTCAAGAACGGATAGGCCTTGCGCAGCTTTTCGGTCAGGGCCGCCACCCCGTCATGCGGGAAGTCCCCGCCCGGCAGGGCAACCCGCGCCGTCCATTGCGGCTTGGCCTGCGGGAAGAACGGCACCAGTTTGGCCAGCGCGGACTCGGCCAGCCGCCGATAGGTGGTGATCTTGCCACCAAACACATTCAGCATCGGCGCACCGTTCTGATCAAGGCTCAGGACATAGTCCCGCGTCGCCGCCGTCGCCGATTTGGCCCCGTCATTGTACAACGGACGCACCCCGGAATAGGTCCAGACGACATCCGCCGCCGTCACCGGGCGCCTGAAATACTGGCTGGCGAAGGCGCACAGATAGTCGCGTTCTTCGTCGGTGCAAACGGCGGCCTTTGGGTCGCCCTTGTGATCCTTGTCGGTCGTGCCGATCAGGGTGAAATCCTGTTCATACGGAATGGCAAAGATGATCCGCCCGTCCGTCCCCTGAAAGAAATAGCAGCGGTCATGGTCATAAAGCCGCCGCGTCACGATATGCGAGCCGCGCACCAGCCGCACGCCTTCGGACGAATTGATCCGCGCGACCCCGCGGATGATGTCCTCGACCCACGGCCCGCCCGCATTGACCAGCGCCCGCGCCCGATGCACCGACCGGCCCTGCGGCCCTTCGGTCGTGACGGTCCAGTAATCCTCGCTGCGGTCGGCACTGACCACCCGTGTCCGGGTCATGATCGTGGCCCCCCGCTGCGCCGCGTCGGCTGCGTTCAGGGACACCAGCTTGGAGTCCTCGATCCAGCAGTCGGAATATTCATAGGCCTGCGAAAACCGGTCCTGCAACGGTTCGCCAGCTGCGTCTTGTGTCAGATCAAGGGTCCGGGTTCCGGGCAGGATTTTCCGTCCGCCCAGATTGTCATACAGAAACAACCCCAACCGGATCAGCCACGCCGGACGCCGCCCCTTCATCCATGGCATGAGCCGCGACATCAGCCTGCCGGTCGGGGTGTCGCCTTCGAACCGCATGTCGCGATGATACGGCAGGACAAACCGCATCGGCCATGCGATGTGCGGCATGGCAACCAGCAGCGTCTCGCGTTCCTGCAAGGCTTCGCGCACCAGCCGGAACTCGAAATACTCCAGATACCGCAGGCCGCCGTGAAACAGTTTGGTCGAGGATGATGATGTTGCCTGCGCCAGATCGGCCTGTTCGGCCAAAGTGACAGACAACCCGCGCCCGACAGCATCGCGCGCAATGCCGCAGCCGTTGATCCCGCCACCTATGATGAACAGATCGGTCACTGCCGATCCCTGGCCGTCAGTCACGTCAGTCTCCCCCTGATGTGGCAGAACCTGTCGGGTTTCCGTCGCTTCGTCAAAGGTTTTCTTTCGTTTTTCCGTCAAATCGAACATTTCGAACATTGACGCGCGAGTTCTGCCGCTCAAGACCCTGATACTGGGCCGCATTCCCCAAAAACGCGCATTTTCGCGCTGCGGCGCGGCATAACATTGCTGCATCTGCGCGGGCCAGTTTCCAACTTGATCGTGCGATCTACATCCCGGAATGTACAGGTGACAGCCGAAGACAAAGGAAGCCCCAAGTGGCGCTCAGCTTTCGCCAGACCGAGATTTTGGACATCGCACGCAGTCAGGGGCGGGTCATCGTCGAAGATTTGGCCCAACGCTTCGACGTGACGCTGCAAACGATCCGGCGCGATCTGACCGAGCTGGCAGACGCAGGGCATCTGGACCGGGTGCATGGCGGGGCCACGCCGCGCACCGGGGTCAGCAACTTGGGGTATGAACAACGCCGCCGGATGAACGACGCCGCAAAAGCCGCGATTGCCCGCGCCTGCGCCGCCGAAATCCCCGATAACTGCTCGATCATCCTGAACCTTGGCACCACGACCGAAGCCGTCGCGCGCGCCCTGCTGAACCACAGCAACATCACGGTGGTGACGAACAACATGAACGTCGCCAACATCCTTGCCGCCAATCCCGGCTGCGACATCATGGTGGCGGGCGGAGCCCTGCGGCGGTCGGACGGCGGGCTGGTGGGGGAATTGACCACGCAGTTCTTTGAACAATTCAAAGTCGATTATGCCGTGATCGGCACCTCGTCACTGGACCGCGACGGCGACATTCTGGACTATGATCTGGCCGAGGTTCGGGTGTCCAAGGCGATCATCCGACAGGCGCGCAAGACATATCTGGTGTGCGACCACTCCAAATTGACCCGCTCTGCGCCTGCGCGACTGGCGTCCTTGTCCGAGATCGACGCGATCTTTACCGACGCGCCTCTGCCGCCCGATCTTGCCATGAAATGCGACGATTGGCAGACGCAGGTGCATATCGCCGAGTGAAATCAGCCGACCCCACCCCGGTCTGCGACCCTTGGTGGAAAGCATGCGGATCACTGTGCGTTTCGGACCCCATGCTGCTGGCGCAACGCCTCGGCTGACTGCCGCACGACTTCGGCCACCTGCAGAAACTGCGCACCCAAGGGGCTGGATTTGCGCCAGATCAGCCCAATGGATCGCGACGGTTGCGGGTCTGGCAGACGCGATATGGCCACCGATGCCGACCGGGTTTCGACGGCCACCGCCATGTCAGGGATCAGGGTGACACCGATCCCGGCGCTGACCATCTGCACCAGCGTGGACAGCGAACTGCCGTCCAGCAATTCGCGCGGGGCGGCGGAATTAAGGTTGCAGAACGACAGCGCCTGATCGCGGAAACAGTGACCTTCCTCCAGCAACAGCAACCGCATCTCGCGCAGCATGTCGCGGTTGGGCACAGGTTTGCCTTCGTCCACAGCGGGGCGGACCAATACGAAATCCTCGGAAAACAGCGCCACCTCGGTCATCGACGGCTCTGACACCGGCAGGGCGACGATGGCGGTATCCAACCGGCCCGCCGCCAGTTCCTGAATCAGTTTTGGCGTCACGGTTTCGCGCACATGGATGTCCAGCGCGGGGTTCATCTGCATCAGGTTGCCGATGATCGTGGGCAGCAGATAGGGGGCCACCGTCGGAATGACCCCGATCCGCAGCCGCCCCACCAGACCGCCTTGCGAGGCGCGGGCCAGATCCTCCAACTCGCCCACGGCGCGCAGAATGTCGCGGGCGCGCAGGGCGAAATCCTCGCCGAAGCGGGTCAGCCTGACCTGCCGCGCGCTGCGTTCGAACAGGTCGGTGCCCAACGTTTCCTCCAACTCCTTGATCTGCATCGACAGCGCGGGCTGCGAGATGGCACAGGTTTCGGCGGCGCGGCCGAAATGGCCGTGCCGAGCAAGGGCCTCGAAGTAGCGCAATTGTTTGAGCGTCAGGTTGTTCATAAGCCTGCCTTATCGTGACAATCAGAAAATCCGACTTAAACTAATCATGGAACCTTGATAAGGTTTTTTCAACAAGGATGGATTCGGAAGACTGGCGCGCAGGGCGAAGTCCGGCAGATACGACGGCAATCACCGATGACGACCTCGCAGCTTGATACACTCAGCCACGATCGGAGAGACCCATGGACGGAAATGACAGCGGCACAGGTGGCAAATGCCCGGTGATGCACGGTGCGGCCAAACAGGTCAAGTTTGCCGCGCGGTCGAACCGCGACTGGTGGCCGAACCAGTTGAACCTCAAGATGTTGCATCAGAACTCGGCCCTGTCCAACCCGATGGGCAAGGCGTTCAACTATGCCGAAGAGTTCAAGAAACTCGACATCGACGCGATCAGGCAAGACCTTGTTGCCCTGATGACGGACTCGCAGGACTGGTGGCCCGCCGACTTTGGCCACTACGGCCCGTTCTTCATCCGCATGGCATGGCACAGCGCCGGCACCTATCGCACCGGTGACGGGCGTGGCGGGTCGTCGTCGGGCACCCAGCGGTTTGCGCCCTTGAACAGTTGGCCCGACAACGTCAACCTCGACAAGGCCCGTCGCCTGATCTGGCCGATCAAGCAGAAATACGGCAACAAGATTTCCTGGGCCGACCTGATGATCCTGACCGGCAATGTCGCGCTCGAATCGATGGGGTTCAAGACGTTCGGCTTCGGCGGTGGGCGCGAAGATATCTGGGAACCCGAGGAAGACATCTATTGGGGCAGCGAAGATCAATGGCTGATCGCCAGCAACGACCCCACCAACCTGATGAACCGCTATTCCGACGCGCGCCGACTGGAAAACCCGCTGGCCGCCGTCCAGATGGGCCTGATCTACGTCAACCCCGAAGGCCCGGACGGCAACCCCGATCCGCTGGCCTCGGCGCATGACATCCGCGAAACCTTTGCGCGGATGGCGATGAACGACGAAGAAACCGTCGCCCTGATCGCCGGGGGCCACACGTTCGGCAAGACCCACGGCGCGGGCGACACGGCCCATGTCGGCAAGGAACCCGAGTCCGGCAGCCTTGAACAGCAGGGCTTTGGCTGGGCCAGCAGCTTTGGCACCGGCAAGGGTGTCGATGCCATCTCAAGCGGGCTGGAGGTCACATGGACCACCCGGCCAACCCAATGGACGAACGAGTACTTCGACCACCTGTTCGGTTTTGAATGGGAACTGACCAAAAGCCCCGCAGGTGCCCATCAGTGGATGCCGAAAGGCGGCGCGGGGGCCGGGACAGTGCCGGACGCCCATGACGCCAGCCGCCGCCATGTGCCGCAAATGCTGACCAGCGACCTCGCGATGCGGATGGACCCGATCTACGAGCCGATCTCGCGCCGGTTCCATCAGAACCCTGACCAGTTCGCCGATGCCTTCGCCCGCGCGTGGTACAAGCTGACCCACCGCGACATGGGTCCGCGCGTCCGCTATCTGGGGCCGCTGGTGCCATCCGAGGAACTGCTGTGGCAGGATCCGGTGCCGGATGTGTCCCATGTGCTGATCGACGCGCAGGACGTGGCCGATCTGAAGGCCAAAGTGCTGGCCTCTGGCCTGACGACGTCGCAACTGGTGTCGACGGCATGGGCGTCCGCCTCAAGCTTCCGCAGGTCGGACAAGCGCGGCGGAGCGAACGGCGCGCGCATCCGCCTTGCCCCGCAAAAGGATTGGGAGGTCAACCAACCGGCCCAACTGGCAGCCGTGCTGACCACGCTGGAGGGCGTTCAGACCGCGTTCAACGCGGCCCAAACCGGCGGCAAGATGGTCTCGATGGCCGATCTGATCGTGCTGGGCGGCTGTGCGGCCATTGAACAGGCGGCGCGGAATGGCGGGCACGATGTTGTCGTGCCGTTCACGCCGGGCCGCACCGATGCAACGCAAGAACAGACCGACGTCGAGTCCTTCTCGGTGATGGAACCCATCGCCGACGGGTTCCGCAACTACCTGAAAACCGAATATAGCCTTTCGGCAGAAGAGTTGCTGGTGGACCGCGCGCAGCTTCTGACGCTGACCGCGCCGGAAATGACGGTGCTGCTGGGCGGGCTGCGGGTGCTGGACACGAATTTCGGGCAGGCACGGGATGGGGTCTTCACTTCGCGGCCGGGGTCGCTGACCACCGACTTCTTCGTGAACCTGCTGGACATGCGGACGGTGTGGAAAGCGGCGTCGGACGCGAACGACGTGTTCGAGGGTCGCGACCGCAGCACCGGCGCCTTGAAATGGACCGGCACGCGGGTTGATCTGGTCTTTGGGTCCAACTCGCAACTGCGGGCACTGGCCGAGGTGTACGCCTGTGTCGATGCCGAGGCCGCGTTCGTACGGGACTTCGCGGCAGTATGGACCAAGGTGATGAACGCGGATCGCTACGATCTGGCCTGATCCGAGCCGATCTGCCGATCACCGCCCTTGAATTGGGCGGTGATCAAAGACCGGGAACCAAACGACAACGGACGGCGTTTCAGCGACATGAAGCGCCGTTTTCGATTTTTGGTACTGCATCAGTCGCCAAGAGATCGCCCATGGCGCGCAACTTGACCGTCGACAGGTTGCAGCAGCAGAGGGCCCGTGATCATTCAAGACCGAAACGGACAAAGTCCGACCAACAAAGCATGGCGCGGCTACAAGGAGGCAAACGGTGAAACGCCGTTTGGTCAGTGCTTCGTCATGTTGATCGCCGGCGCTCGACGGAGGCCGACGCGAATCATCGGACTGGCCGATCGGTCCATCCTTGTGACCGTTCGCAAAATGCCTTTGCAATCCTATTTTAGTGTTCCGTTGTCGCAAGACCGGATCCGGCCGATCTCTCTTGGCTGACGACCCCAGCCCCGACTCAGCGACAATCGCCATGACAGGTGCGATGACGCTGGCAAATCTGAAGGACTTTCGGGTCAAACTGGAGGGACTGCCGTCCGGAGCCACACTCGATCTGTCGGCGGTGACGCAGATGGATACGGCAGGTGCATGGGTCATCGCGACTCTGCGGGCGTCCGTTTTGCAAAACGGCGGCAGTCTGACAGTCAAAGGCGCCAATCCGGCCCAGACTCTGTTGCTGCAAACTGTCACCGCAGCCCTGCCAAAGCCGGAAAAGCGCCGGAGGCGTCGGACGCACCATGATCTAGCCGATGGATTAGAGGTGTTGGGCAGCGCCGTCAGCGGTCTGGCCGCAACCGTTGCCAACAGTTTCGGCTTCCTTGGCCTTGTCATGACGCGGATTTTCGTCTCGATCTTGCAGCCCAGACGCCTTCGGGTGACGGCGTTGGTTCACCACATGCAGCAAGCCGGGATGAACGCCGTGCCCATCGTGGCGCTGATGGGATTTCTGATTGGCGTGGTGCTGGCCTTTCAAGGTGCCTCGCAGTTGCGACAGTTCGGGGCCGAGGTGTTTGTCGTCGACCTGATCGCGATTTCGATCCTGCGAGAACTTGGCATGCTGCTGACCGCGATCATCGTGGCGGGGCGGTCGGGTTCTGCGTTTACCGCAGCCATCGGGTCGATGAAAATGCGCGAAGAGGTCGATGCCATGCAGGTGCTGGGGTTGGATCCCATCGAACTGCTGGTACTGCCCCGTCTTCTGGCACTGGTGATCATGCTGCCGCTGCTGGGGTTTATCGCCAGCCTTGCGGGGTTGTTTGGTGGCGGGCTTATGGCTTGGGTGCAACTGGGCATTTCGCCGGGCATGTTTCAGACCCAACTTCTGGCAAACACCGACGTGACCCATGCGCTTGTCGGCCTGTCCAAAGCTCCGGTCTTTGCGCTGATCATCGGGGTTGTGGGCTGTTACCAGGGGATGCAGGTCAAGGGCGACACCGAATCCCTCGGCAGCCGCACCTCGCGGTCGGTCGTGATCTCGATCTTTCTGGTCATCGTGTCGGACGCGCTGTTTTCGATCTTTTTCGCGGTCTGGGGGATATGATGGCAGGCGAACCCATCATTTCTGTCCGCAATCTGACGAACCGGTTTGGCACCAAAACGATTCACGAAGGGTTGAACCTCGATGTCATGCGTGGCGAGGTTCTGGGAATCGTCGGTGGATCGGGTACGGGAAAATCCGTGTTGCTGCGGACCATCGTCGGGCTGCAAAAACCCAAAGCCGGTCGGATCATGGTTCTGGGAACCGATGTGCTGCAGGCGACGACGGCAGAACGCCATGCCGTTGAAACCCGATGGGGCGTCATGTTTCAGGATGGCGCGCTGTTTTCGGCGCTGACGGTGCGCGAGAATGTCGAGGCCCCGATGCGCGAAACTGTTGGCGTCGACGACGACACCCGCGCCGCGCTGGCCGATTTGCGGATCGCGATGGTGGGTCTGCCGGCAACCGCAGGCAATCTTTACCCCTCGCAGCTTTCCGGCGGGATGCGCAAACGCGCCGGTCTGGCCCGCGCCTTGTCACTGGACCCGGAGATCTTGTTTCTGGATGAACCCACCGCCGGACTTGATCCGATCGGGGCGTCGGAATTCGACGCGCTGATCAAGTCGCTGCAAATGGCGCTGGGACTTACGGTGTTTCTGGTGACGCATGATCTGGATACGCTTCACGCGACCTGCGACAGGGTCGCGGTCCTTGCGGAGCGCAAGGTTCTGGTCACGGGAACCATGGCCGAGATGCTGCTGGTCGATCATCCTTGGGTTCATGCCTATTTTCATGGGCCCCGTGCGCATGCAGCCCAGCCCCAAAAAGAGGTAAACTGATGGAAACGCGCGCGCGCTACGTGCTTGTCGGGATCTTTTCACTGATCAGCCTTCTGGCGGCTCTGGGATTCATCCTTTGGCTGGCCAAGGTTGAACTCGACCGGACCTATGCACAATACGACATCCTGTTCGATACCGTGGCCGGCCTTGGAAAAGCCAGCGCGGTCCGCTACAATGGGGTCGATGTGGGAACGGTTCTGGACTTCGCGCTGGATCGCGAGGATTCATCGGTTGTGCGCGTGCGGATCGAAGTTTTCGCCAGCACCCCGATTCGCACCGATACGATCGCCACATTGGCATCACAAGGCGTGACGGGCGTGTCCTTTGTGGCTCTGGAAGGCGGCAACCCGAATTCTGACCGTCTGGTAAGAGTGCCCCCTGCCAACGTTCCGGTCATTCGATCGCAGCCTTCGGTTGTTCAAGGGCTGCTGGTGAGTGCCCCCGAACTTCTGGCGGAGGCCCAGTTGCTGATGCGGGACATTCGCGGTTTTACGACCAACGAAAACGGGCAGGCCATCGCAGGTATTCTGGCAAACGTGGAAAGTGCGACGGCGCGGGTCGATGAACTGGCCAACCGTACCGAGTCTTTCCTCGCCTCTGCCGAAACGACTTTGACCGAAGCGCAAGACGCGCTGGTCGAAATCAAGTCCACGTTCCAAAGCGCGAACACCCTGATGAAAGACGATGTGCCCGACATGATCGTCAAGCTCAGCGCAGCGGTGGATTCCGTCAAGGGGTCTGTCGCGGGATTTGAGTCTTTCTCGCAGAACGGCTTGCCTCAATTCACCGCTCTGGCGCAGGATGCCCGCAACGCGATTGCCAAACTTTCCGCGCTGACCGACCGAATCAGCCGCGATCCGGCCCGCTTCTTTCTGGGCAATCAAACGCCCTCATACAGGAATTGACCGTCATGCCAGCAAGACGTCCCCTCCTTTGGTTCTTGACGCTGTTGATTGTCGGCGGCTGCGGCGCGCTTGGGGCCGTTTCGGATGCCAGCGCGCCGCTGGACGCCTACACGCTGTCGCCGCTCCCGTTGTCGGCCAAACCGGCAGGGGGCAGCCATCATCTGGTGGTCGAAATGCCAAGCTCTCCCGGAGAGGTGGCGACCGACCGCATCCTGATAAAGCCGACAGCCCTTCAGGCGCAGTATCTGCCCGATGGCGGCTGGACGGACCCTGCCCCGGCACTGGTGCAGACCTTGCTGGTCACATCCTTGCAGAATGTCGGCGGGTTCCGGTTGGTCGGGCGGGTTGGCGCGGGGCTGACGCCGGATTATACGCTGGTGACGGAACTACAGCAGTTTCAGGCCGAAACCTCGGCCACCTCGCCGATCCCTGTGACGATCAGGATCGGCGTCCAGATGACCTTGATCCGCGAAACCGACCGCGAGATCGTTTCAACCCGCCGGTTTTCCGCATCCCAGTCTGTCGCGTCGGACGCAACGATCCTTGTCATCGGCGGGTTTGAGACGGCGATGCAGAGCGTTTTGAAAGATGCGGTTGCATGGATCAGGGCGCAGGGCGGCTAACCGCCCTGATCCTTGGCGCTAGGGCGCAGGTGCCATCTTGTCTTGCGTCCTGGTATCGAAATCCCCGGCATCGTGTCGTTCATGCAGTTGCAGGGCCGGATCGCCGAAAGAACGGTTCACCATCCGCCCCCGCTTGACCGCCGGCCGCGCGTCGATCTTTTCGGCCCAGGCAACCAGATGGGTATAGGACGCCACATCCAGAAATTCGGCCGCCTCGTACATCCGCCCCAAGGCTGCCTGCCCGTACCATGCCCAGATCGCGATATCGGCGATGGAATATTCGTCACCCGCAATATAGGGGCGCGCCGCCAGCAACTGGTTCAGCACGTCCATCTGCCGCTTGGCCTCCATTGTGAAACGGTCGATGGCATACTCGAATTTCTCTGGCGCATAAGCATAGAAATGGCCAAAGCCGCCTCCCAGATAGGGGGCCGACCCCATTTGCCAGAACAGCCATGACAGGCATTCGGTGCGGGTCGCATGGTCGGTTGGCAGCAGCGCCCCAAACTTTTCGGCGAGATACAGCAGGATGGCCCCGGACTCGAACATCCGCTGCGGCGGGGTGACCGAGTGATCCATCAGGGCGGGAATCTTCGAGTTCGGGTTGACGCCAACGAACCCGGAGCCGAACTGATCCCCTTTGCCGATGTCGATCAGCCAGGCGTCGTATTCGGCCCCCGCATGGCCCTGCGCCAGCAACTCTTCCAGCATCACCGTCACCTTGACCCCGTTGGGCGTGGCCAGCGAATAAAGCTGCAACGGATGCGAGCCCACCGACAGGTCCTTGTCGTGGGTGGCCCCGGCGATCGGGCGGTTGATATTGGCAAATTGCCCTCCGCTGGCAGCTTTCCATTCCCAAACTTTCGGCGGGATATAGGGGGTGTCTGACATGTCGGCCTCACATTCAAGGACAGGTTGGCGGAAAGCTAGTCCACCTCCGCCCGATTACCAAGGGGTCATGCGCCTGGACGGATCGCCGACACGGTATCCGAACGCTACGATGCCACCAGAACTGTCTGGCCACCCGCAAGGTCGCTGCGGCGTCCCGGACAAGACAGAGGTCCGACTGACACGGGGCGCGTGCCCGTCGCCATCTGTTTGCCCGAGCTTCGCCCGGGCATTTCCCACTTGTCCGGCCGCAGGGGCGCAATGGGATGTGGACCTCGGTTGCAGCGTCCAATACCCTTCAGGATGGAAACAAGGCAGGTTCAGCAAAATGAGTGACCGTTCCGTACCCGACATCATCTACACCAAGGTCGACGAAGCGCCGCAACTCGCCTCGGCATCGCTCTTGCCGATCATCCGCGCCTTTGCGGCGGCTGCAGGGGTTGTGGTGGGAACCAGAGATATCTCGCTGGCAGGCCGCATTCTTGCCACCTTCCCCGACCGCCTGACCAATGCGCAGCGCCAGCCCGACGATCTGGCCGAACTGGGCGAACTGGTGAAAACGCCGTTTGCCAACGTGATCAAGCTGCCCAACATTTCCGCCTCCTCGCCGCAGCTTGTCGCCGCGATCAAGGAATTGCAGTCGCAGGGTTACGACGTGCCGGATTATCCCGAAAACCCGGCCAACGCGGACGAACAGGCAATGCGTCTTCGCTATGACGCCATCAAGGGTTCAGCCGTCAACCCGGTGCTGCGCGAAGGCAATTCGGACCGGCGCGCGGCGGTTGCAATCAAGAATTACGCGATGGCCAACCCGCATTCGATGGGGGTCTGGTCGCCTGACAGCAAGACCTATGTCTCGACGATGACCGGCGGGGATTTCCGCAGCAACGAAAAATCGGCAACCCTGACTGCAGCGCAGGCCGGCCTTGCCAGCATCGAACTGGTGGGTGAGGACGGCAAAGTGACCGTGCTGAAAGACGGCGTGAACTACCTTGCAGGTACTGTCGTCGACACAACCTTCATGTCGGTCAAGGCGCTGTCCGCATTCCTTGCCGAACAGATCGAAGGGTCGAGGAAGAACGGCGTACTGTTCTCGATCCACCTGAAAGCCACGATGATGAAGGTGTCCGATCCGATCATTTTTGGCCACGCCGTCATGCAGTTTCTGAAACCCGTATTTGACACACATGGCGATGCCCTGCGCGCGGCCGGAGTGAACCCGAACTCGGGCCTTGGCGCGCTGCTGGACGTTGTGGCCGACATGCCGCAGAAAGACCTGATCGAGGCCGACATCAAGGCCCTGATGGCCGACCGCCCGCCGATGTACATGGTGAACTCTGACAAGGGCATCAGCAACCTGCATGTCCCGTCTGACGTGATCGTCGATGCGTCAATTCCCGCGCTTTTGCGGGCCGGGGGCAAAGGCTACGGTCCCGATGGCAAGGCCGCCGACACCAACTGCGTGATCCCCGACAGCAGCTATGCCGCAATCTATGACGAGTGTGTCAGGTATTTCAAGGAAACCGGCGCGCTGAACCCGGCCACCGCAGGCACGGTGCAGAACATCGGCCTGATGGCGCAGAAGGCCGAAGAATACGGATCGCATCCGACAACCTTTGAAATCCCCTTTGACGGCACCGTGCGGCTGGTGCTGGCAAACGGCGATGTGTTGCACGAACACGCCGTTGCCGCTGGCGACATCTGGCGGGCCGCATCCACCCGTCAGGCCCCGATCGAGGATTGGGTAAAGCTGGCCATCGCCCGTCAGAAGGCCGAAGGCTATCAGGCGATCTTCTGGCTCGACGAAACCCGCCCCCATGACGCGGAACTTATCAGATACATCACGCCGATCCTCGACGCGGCAGGGGTGTCCGAAAAATTCCAGATCCTCGCCCCGCGCGAGGCGACCCGTCTGTCGCTCGAAACGATCCGCAAGGGTGAAAACTCCATCGCGGTGTCAGGGAACGTGCTGCGCGATTATCTGACTGACCTGTTTCCGATCCTCGAACTGGGCACCTCGGCCAAGATGCTGTCCATCGTCAAACTGATGAACGGCGGGGGTATGTTTGAAACCGGCGCTGGCGGGTCTGCGCCCAAGCATGTGCAGCAGTTGATCGAAGAGAATCATCTGCGTTGGGATTCGCTTGGAGAGTTCTGCGCACTGGGGGAGAGCCTGAAATTCCTCGCGGAAACCAAAGGCAACGAAAAGGCACGGGTGCTGGGCGAGGCAGCAGATACCGCCACACAAGGCGTGCTCGACCACAACAAATCACCCGGCGGGCGGGTCGGCCAGACCGACAACCGCGACAGCCACTTCTACTTTGCGCTCTACTGGGCCCAGGCTTTGGCCGTGCAAACCCAGGATGCTGACCTCGCCGCCCATTTCGCGCCGATAGCCAGGGACTTGGCCAAGAACGAAGACAGGATCGTCGCCGAAATTGCGGCGGATCAAGGCAAGCCCACCGATCTGGGCGGTTATTTCCACACAGACCCAACCAAGACCGAGGCGGTAATGCGCCCCTCGGCCACCTTTGCGCGGCTCATCGGCTGACGCAATCGCCGGAATGGCAGGCAAGGGAGGGCGGAACCGAAGGGTTCTGGGTGCTGCGACAGAAGGCGCGGTCGCCAAGGGATCCGGGTTGGCAGCGGGATCAGTGCCTGGGGCTGTGCACGCGCGGGACACCGACGGAGCGGAAAGAACGGTGGCAGAGGCCTGATCTGATTCTGCCGACGACCCTTGACGATACGGAAGCAGGTACCCGCTTGCATTACCGCATCCTCGCTGTTTAACCTTGGCTTTGAGAAGGCATGGAAGGCTAAATGGCAGCATCGGCACCCCAGCAAGCAATTCAGCCAAGCCGCCCCGAGGCGATCAGGATCGAGGCGTTGCGCAAATCCTTCGGGTCGCTGGAGGTGCTGAAAGGCGTGTCGCTGTGCGCCTGTGAAGGCGATGTTGTTGCAATCATCGGCGGTTCGGGGTCTGGCAAATCGACCATGCTGCGCTGCATCAACTTTCTGGAAACCCCCACGTCTGGCCGCATCGTGATCGGCACCGACGAAATCGCGCTGCGCCCAGATGGCACGCCAGCCAGCCGCAAACAGATCGAGATGGCGCGGCGGCGGCTGGGGATGGTCTTTCAGCAATTCAACCTGTGGACGCACAAGACGGTTCTGGAAAACCTGATCGAGGTGCCGGTGCATGTGCTGGGCGTGCCGCGCAGCGACGCCGTGTCACGGGCCGAAAAGCTGCTGGCGCGGGTCGGTCTTTCCGAAAAATCGAACGTCTACCCTGCGTTCCTGTCGGGTGGGCAGCAGCAACGCGCGGCCATCGCGCGGGCCTTGTGCATCGAGCCGCGTGTCATGCTGTTTGACGAGCCGACCTCGGCCCTTGACCCCGAGCTGGTGGGCGAGGTGCTGAACGTGATCCGCGATCTGGCCGCCGAAGGGCGCACGATGATCCTTGTCACGCACGAGATGAAATTCGCGCGCGAGGTGGCCAGCCACGTGATCTATCTGCACAATGGCGTCATCGAAGAAGAAGGCCCGCCCGAGGCGTTGTTTGGCGCGCCGAAATCGGACAGGCTGAAACAGTTTCTGAAATCCGTCGGATAAGACGGAACAACCAAAAGCACAGGGAGTGCACCCATGAAAACACTGATCCTTTCCGCCATCCTCGCCCTGACGGCGACCATCGCCGCCGCCGAACCCGTCAAGGTCGGCATGGCCCCGGAACCCTATCCGCCGTTCGCCAGCGTAGATGCGGCGGGCACATGGCAGGGATGGGAAATCGAGATCGTCGATGCGATCTTCAAGTCGCAGGGCATGGAATACACCATCGTGCCCACCGCCTGGGACGGCATCATTCCGGCACTGACGGCAGGGCAGATCGACACCATCATGAATTCGATGTCGATCACCGAAGAGCGGTCGAAGACGATCGATTTTTCGGACAAATACTACAACACCCCCACCGTGATCATCGCCACCAAAGGGGCCGTCGCCGCCCCCACCGCCGAGGCGCTGGCAGGCAAGATCATCGGTGTGCAGGTGTCCACAATCCATCAGGCCTATGTGGACAAGTATTTCGGCGCCACTGCTGCCGAGGTAAAGACCTATCAGACCCAGGACGAGGCGAACCAGGATCTGGTGGCGGGCCGGATCGACGCGATCCAGGCGGATTCGATCGCGCTGGATGCGTTTCTTGCGTCGGATGCGGGCAAGGCCTGCTGCGAGCTGGTGGGTGCCGTGGCTGACGACAAGGCGATTTTGGGTTCTGGCGTGGGGGCCGGGGTGCGCAAGGGCGACGAAGCGCTTCTCGGTTCGATCAACGCCGGGATTGCGGCGATCCGGGCCGACGGCACCTATGAAACGATCACGGCAAAGTACTTTGCCTCGTCGATCTTCGGCGACTGATCGTCGCGCGACGCGGTCACCGCGTGACGTCGTTTGAACTTCTGGCGTTGTCGCCCCCCGGTTGGGGCGGCAACCTGCTGCGCGGTCTTGGCAATTCCGTGATCATCGCCAGCGGGGCCTATGCATTGGGCATCGTGATCGGAACTGCCGGGGCTTACGGCAAGCTTTATGGCGGGCCGGTCACGCGGGATCTGCTGGCGATCTATACCACCATCGTGCGGGCGGTGCCGGAACTGATCCTGATCCTGATCCTGTACTATGCCTTTACCGATCTTCTCAATCAGGCCCTGCTGGCTGCGGGGTATGGGCGGGTTCAGGTGTCGGGGCTTGTCGCGGGCATCGTGGTCCTGGGGTTTGTGCAGGGCGCCTATGCGACCGAGGTGCTGCGCGGTGCGATCCTTGCAGTGCCGGCGGGACAGATCGAGGCGGCGCGCGCGATGGGCATGCCGCCCCTGATGCTGGCCCGCCGGATCACGCTGCCGTCGATGCTGGGCTTTGCCGCACCGGGGATGGCCAACCTGTGGCTGATCGCCACCAAGGATACAGCGCTGCTGGCGGTGGTGGGGTTTGGCGAGTTGACGCTGGAAACCCGGCAGGCTGCCGGGGCGACCAAGGCCTATTTCACCTTTTTCCTCGCTGCTGGGGGGCTTTATCTGCTGGTATCACTGGTGTCCGGGCGCGTCTTTGGCCGGATCGAGGTCTGGGCACGGCGTGGCGAGCCGGGGGTAGGGCGGTGAAGGCGCTTTTGCAGCCGCACCGGATCGTGCTGCTGGGCATCGCGATGGCGCTGGTGGTCTGGTGTGTCGTGTCGATGCGTTGGGACTGGATTCCGCAATACCTGCCGCTGATCGCGCAGGGCATCTGGCGCACGATCTGGATACTGGCGGTGACGATAGTGCTGGGGTTCGTGCTGGCGGTGCCGTTGGGGCTGGCGCAGGCGGCGGGGCCGTGGGTGCTGGCGGCCCCGGCGCGGGCGTTCTGCACGGTGATCCGGGGCACGCCGCTGCTGCTGCAACTGTGGCTGCTGTATTACGGTCTGGGGTCCCTGTTCCCGCAAT
>Ga0105046_10005547_pt1 | contig 19972 bp, 19 predicted proteins | sample MAT03_FD_78385 | JGI IMG/M metagenome (GOLD analysis project Ga0105046, IMG submission 78385) | Freshwater microbial communities from Lake Fryxell liftoff mats and glacier meltwater in Antarctica - MAT-03 (megahit assembly) | ecosystem: Environmental > Aquatic > Freshwater > Ice > Liftoff... | reverse complement strand
TGATCACCTCGCGCCCGGCCATTGCCAGCGCGCGCGCCACCGCCAGGCCCACCACGCCGGCGCCGATCACCACTGCGTCAACCGTGTCCATGGCGTGTCCGAGCGGCGGGTTGCTACTCAGCAGGCGCCGTGGAACCGGCTCTGCCGGGCCACTGGCGGCGCCCCCTGGGGGGAGGCGCCGAAGGCGCTTCGGGGGGGGTCATACCCCGGCGGCCACCAGCGCCGCGAGGGCCTCGCCCACCTGCGTGGTGTTGGCCGCACCGCCCAGGTCAGGCGTGCGGGGGCCGTCGCGCAGCACGGTTTCAATCGCGCGCAGGATGGCGTCGTGCGCGTCACGGTGGCCCAGAAAGTCCAGCATCATCGCCGCCGACCACACCATCGCCACCGGGTTGGCGATGTTCTGGCCGTAGATGTCGGGCGCCGAGCCGTGCACCGGCTCGAACAGGCTGGGAAACTTGCGCTCGGGGTTCAAGTTGGCCGAGGGCGCGATGCCGATGGTGCCGGTGCAGGCCGGCCCCAGGTCGCTGAGGATGTCGCCAAACAGGTTGGTGGCGGCCACCACGTCGAACTTCTGCGGCGCCAGCACAAAGCGTGCGGCCAGGATGTCGATGTGCTGCTTGTCCCAGGTGATGTCGGGGTGGCGGGCGGCGGCCTCGGCCGCACGCTCGTCCCACCAGGGCACCGAGATCGCGATGCCGTTGCTCTTGGTGGCCACCGTCACATGCTTGCGCGGCCGGCTGCGCGCCAGGTTGAAGGCGTAGTTCAGCAAGCGCTCGCTGCCGTGCCGGGTGAACACGCTTTCCTGCAGCACAAACTCGCGCTCGGTGCCGCCAAACATCACGCCGCCCACGGCGCTGTACTCGCCCTCGGTGTTTTCGCGCACGATCAGCATGTCGATCTCGCCGGGTTTGCGGCCGGCCAACGGGCAGGGCACACCCTCGAACAGCCGCGCCGGGCGCAGGTTGATGTACTGGTCAAACTCACGCCGAAACTTCAACAGGCTGCCCCACAGCGAGATGTGGTCGGGCACCTGCGCCGGCCAGCCCACCGCGCCGAACAGGATCGCGTCCATGCCGCCGATCTGCGCCTTCCAGTCGTCGGGCATCATCTGGCCGGTCTTGGCGAAGTGCTCGCAACTGGCCCAGGCTATGGGTGTGAAATCCAGCGCCAGCCCAAAACGCCTGGCTGCGGCAGCGAGTACGCGCTCACCTTCTGGCATCACTTCGCGGCCGATACCGTCGCCGGGGATGATCGCGATGCGTTGGGGGCTGGTCATGGCATGGCCTGTGGTGACTGGGGAGCCGCATGCTACTAGCCGCAAGTCCACCGGCCCGACCCCGGGCCGACATGGGCCGACCCCGGGCCGACATGGGCCGATATGGGCCGATATGGGCCGATATGGGCCGTGCGCGCTTTCGCAGCATCGCTTGCCAAGCTTGCAGGCGCCGCGCTGCTAGGCTGGGGCATGCCCCAGTTGCCGCCACCGCCCCAGACCCCGCTGCCGCTGCCGCTGGCCGGCCTGCTCTGGGGCCTGCTGGCGGCGGCCATCTGGGCCAGCTATTCGGTGTTGGCGCGCCTGGCCGTCAAGTCCGGGTTGAGCCCGGAGGATCTGACGTTTCTGCGCTTTGCGCCCGGTGCGCTGCTGATGGCGCCGCTGTTGTGGCACTGGGGTTGGCGCGACCTGGCCGGCATCGGCTGGCGGCGGGGCACCGTGCTGGCGCTGCTGGCCGGGCCGGGCTTCAGCCTGCTGTTCATGACCGGCTTCTCGCTGGCGCCGCTGGCCCATGGCGCGGTGATCGCGCCGGCCTGCCAGATGCTGGCCGGCCTGGGCCTGTCGGCCTGGCTGGCCCACCAGCGGCTGACGCGCGAGTCGGCGCTGGGCGCCGGCTTCGTGGTGCTGGGCCTGGCCTTCATGGGTGGCGACAGCCTGCTGCACAGCGGCGGTGGGCCCATCTTGCTGGGCGATGCGCTGTTTGCCGCCGCGGGTTGCTGCTGGGGCCTGTTCGGCGCCTTGTCCCGGCGCTGGATGGTCGACCCGCTGCGGGTCACGGCGGTGGTGGTGGTGCTGGCCTTTGTGATGTTTGCGCCGGGCTACCTGCTGCTGGCCGACCTGCAACGCCTGGCCGCCGCCGGCCCCGGCATGCTGGCTTTGCAGGTGCTGGCGCAGGGCCTGGGCGCCGGCCTGGTGGCGGTGCTGGCCTACAGCCGGGCGGCGGCGCTGCTGGGGCCGGGGCGGGCGGCGTTTTTCGGCGCCCTGGTGCCGGGCGCGGCCTCGCTGCTGGCCATCCCGGTGCTGGGCGAGGTGCCCACCGGGCTGCAGATGGCCGGCATCCTGGCGGTGGTGGTCGGCCTGCTGCTGGCCTTTGGCGCCTTGCGGGTGCTGATGGGGCGGGCCGACCGCGCCGCGCCGCCCGGCCCGGATCAGCCATTACCCTGATCTCCATCAAGGTGAGAGCGGCGGCCGGCGTTTAGCCTGCCAACTGCTTCTCTGACCGACGGCCGCTGCGCGGCTGTCACACCCCATGCCGACTGCATCTGCCGACCCCTCTGGCGCGCTGGCCGCCACCCCCGCCCATCCCGCCCACCCGCTGCCCGCGCTGCCCGCGATCCCTGCCCACCTGCTGCCGGCGCTGGCCGCGATTCCTGCCCACTTGCTGCCGGCGCTGGCCGCCAGTGGCCTGAAGGCCATGACGCTGGCGGGCCGCCGCCTGCTGCCGATCGTGCAAGGCGGCATGGGCGTGGGCGTGTCGGCGCACCGGCTGGCCGGTGCGGTGGCCGCGCAGGGCGGCGTGGGCACGCTCAGCTCGGTGGACTTGCGCCGCCACCACCCTGACCTGATGGAGCGCACCACCGGCCTGGCGTCGCGCGTGGGCCAGGACGCCGACACCAAGCGCCAGATCGACGCCGCCAACCTGGAGGCGGTGGCACGCGAGATCCACGCCGCGCGGGCGGCCTCGGGCGGGCGCGGCCTGCTGGCGATGAACGTGATGCGCGCCGTCAGCGACTACGCGGCCTATGTGCGCCGCTCGCTGGAGGCCGGCATCGACATGGTGGTGGTGGGCGCCGGCTTGCCGCTGGACCTGCCCGAGCTGGCCGCTGACCACCCCAAGGCGCTGCTGGTGCCGATCCTCAGCGATTCACGCGGCGTGGCGCTGGTCGTCAAAAAATGGGAGCGCAAGAAGCGCCTGCCCGATGCCATCGTCATCGAGCACCCGCGGCTGGCCGGCGGCCACCTCGGCGCGGCCCGCATCGCCGACCTGAACGACCCGCGTTTCGAATTCGACCGGGTGATCCCAGAATCGCTGGATTTCCTGCGCAAGGCCGGGCTGGAAGGCCAGATCCCGCTGATTGCCGCCGGTGGCATCCGCACCTGTGAAGACATCGCCCGCCTGCAAGCGCTGGGCGCGGCGGGCGTGCAGCTGGGCACGCCGTTCGCCGTCACCACCGAGGGCGACGCCAGCGACGGCTTCAAGCGTGTGCTGGCCGAGGCGCGTGATGAAGACCTGGTCGAGTTCACCAGCGTGGCCGGTCTGCCGGCACGTGCGGTGGCCACGCCCTGGCTCAAGGCCTACCTCAAGATCGAGCCCCGGCTGCAGGCCGTGGCCCATGCCAAGGCACGCTGTACCAAGGCCTTCGATTGCCTGGCCCAGTGCGGCCTGCGCGACGGCACGCCGGGTTGGGGCCAGTTCTGCATCGACAACCAGTTGGCCGCGGCGATGCGGGGCGACCTGAAAAAAGGCCTGTACTTCCGCGGCGTGGGTGCGCTGCCCTTCGGCGCGCAAATCCGCAGCGTGCGCGAGCTGATGGAGCGGCTGCTGATGCGCGGCATGGCGCTGCCGCAGGCGGCCGGGGTTGCGGCGCAGCAGACGCTGGCGATGGCCGTCTGAGCACAGGCCTGGCGGCGGTTGATGCTCTGCCCATCGCCGCGTTGGGCGCGCGGCAGTGGGGTGCTGGTTGCGGGGCGCTGGTTGCGGGGCGTTTGAGCACCTTGTGGCAGACTCTGGCAATCATCACACCATTGAGACCTGCCATGGCCACCACTGCCCCGCACAACCGCATTGCCCTGGTCACCGGCGCCGGCTCCGGCATCGGCCTGGCCTGCGCCGCCGGCCTGCTGGCCGATGGCTGGCGGGTGGTGTTCACCGGCCGCAGGGCCGACGCGCTGGCCGCGGCCATCGCCCAGGCCGGTGACCCGTTTGGCGACATCGCCGAGCGTGCGCTGGCCGTGCCTTGCGACGTGGGCGACGAGCATTCGGTGGACGCCCTGTTCAACACCGTGCGGGCCCGGTTCGGCCGGCTCGACCTGCTGTTCAACAACGCCGGCATCTCGCTGCCGGTGCAAACGCCCGATGAGATCGACGCCACCACCTGGCGCCGCGCGGTCGACACCAACCTGAACGGCATGTTCTTCTGCCTGTCGCAAGCCTTCAAGCTGATGCGTGAGCAGTCGCCGCAGGGCGGCCGCATCATCAACAACGGCTCGATCTCGGCCCACGCGCCGCGGCCGGGCTCGATCGCCTACACCGCCACCAAGCACGCCGTCACCGGGCTGACCCGCGCCGCCGCGCTGGACGGCCGGCCGTTCGACATCGCGGTGGGCCAGATCGACATCGGCAACGTGGCGAGCGACATGACCGAACGCATGACCAAGGGCGTGCCGCAGGCCGATGGCAGCATCAAACCCGAGGCGCGCATGGAAGTGCAAGCTGTGGTGGACGGCTTCATGACCATGGCCCGGCTGCCGCTGGGCGCCAACATCCTGTTCATGACAGTGATGGCCACCAAGATGCCCTTCGTCGGCCGCGGCTGAAACCCGGCGTGGTTTGTTTGCAAGCCAGGCGGCCGGGTTCTGGCAGTATCGGCACCCGATGCGCCCACCCGACCCGGCTGACCGCCGCCCCGCACCATGACCACGCTGACGCTGGACCCGGGCAGCGCCTGGCCCGGGCCGCCGGTGCCGGCAGGCCCGCCCCGGCCCGGTGGGCGGGCAGCACGGGCAGCACGGCCGGCGTGGCTGGGCTCGCCGTCGTTGCGGCAAAGCGTGGCGCTGGCGCTGCTGATCCACGTGCTGGTGGTGCTGGTGTTCGGCAATGCGCCGGGTGGCAGTGCACCGCCGGGCGAGGGTGTGTGGGGCGCGTTGAACATCCGCTTGGCCGGGCTCGATGCCGGCGGCCGGCGCGAGGCCACGGTGGCCGCCGATGCCTACAGCGGCCCGGCCGGCACGGCCAAACAGCAGCGCTGGGGCGGCGCGGTGCGATCGACCGACCTGGACGCGCCGGTGCCAGCCGAGCCCGGTGCGGCCAAACCCGGCCTCTGGCAGCCCCGGCCGACCGAGGCTGGCGCCGAGCCTGCCGAGGCAGCCGCCCCTGCGCCAACCCCGCCAACCCCGCCAGCACCTCCGCGCCCTACCCCGCCCGCGCCGGCCGCCGAGGCGGCAACAGCCGCCCGGCTGCTGGCGCCCACGCCCACCGCTGCACCAGCGGTGGCGCCGGAGCCGGCCGCGCTGTTGGCCGAGCCCGCGCCGCTGAGCCCGGCCGCCCTGCCGCCACCGGCAGAGCGCAGCGTGCCAACACCCGCGCGGGCGCTGCCGGCCGACAGCGCGGTGCCGGGCGCACCGGCACTGCAGGCCCGGCCGACCGAGCGCCTGCCGGTGCCCGCGCTCGACACCCCCGCCCCCGCGCTCGGGCCGGTGGACACCCCTGCACCCCCGGCCGAGCGGCCGACACCGACCCCGGCCAGGTTGGTGCCAACCATCGCCCAGCCGGTGGCCATCCCCTTGCCTTCGGCGCCGCCCGCGCCGGCCAACCCGATCGAGCGCCTGCCGCTGCCGCTGCTGCCCTCGCCGGTGGTGGCCGTGCCCCCGGCGCCGGTGGCCGTGGTGCCGCCGCCAGCCCTCGCCCCCACACCAGCACCTGCGCCCGCGCCCACACCGGTGCCCACGCCGCCGGCGGCAGCAACCGCCGCCCCATCACCAACACCCATCACCGCCGCCGCGGCGCCGCCGGCGGCCGCAGCGCCAGCCTTGCCGGTGCCCGCGCCGACGCCGGCGCCGGCGCCAGTGGTCGTGCCAAACACCGCCCCCGTTGCGACCGCCCCCGCTACGCCGACCGCTACGCCGATCGCTACCCCGACCGCTACCTTGCCCGCTACCTTGCCCGCTACCCCGCCGGCCAACGGAGCGGCGGTTGCAGGCCCGCCGGCCGCGCCGCGCGATGCCGCACCGGCCAGCGCGCTGCCCGATGGCCGCGGCCGCGCGGCGGTGCCGGCGGCGGGTGCGCCCGATGCCGGCGCACGGGTGGGCCGCGACGTGGCCACCGCGCCCTCACTGCCGGCCAGCGCGCCGCGGCTCAACCTGGAACTGGTGCGGCCGCGCGGCGGCGCCATCTCGTCGATGGGCAGCCGCGGCCTGCTGCCGCTGGTGCCGCACCCGCCCGAGGCCAAAACCAAGCTGGCCGAGGATCTGGAAAAAGCCGGCAAGCCCGATTGCCGCACCGCGTACGGCGGCCTGGGCCTGCTGGCCGTGGTGCCGCTGGCGGTGGACGCGGTGCGCGACAAGGGCTGCAAGTGGTAGGCGGTGTCCGGTGCGTGATGGCCGACCGATCCGCCCGCCCCCAGAATCTACCAGCCTGCTGCCTGCTGCCTGCCCCGCCGGCAGTCAGTCAATCAATCCCGTTACCCTGCTGAAAGCCCCCACGACATGACGCAACGATTGCTCGGCAAGACCGCCTTCATCACCGCCGCCGGCCAAGGCATTGGCCGCGCCATCGTCGAAGCCTTCCTGCACGAAGGCGCCAAGGTGATCGCCACCGACGTCAACGCTGCCTTGCTGCACGCGCTGGCCGAGGCCACCGGCTGCCGCGCCCGGGTGCTGGACGCCACCAACGGCGCAGCCATCTCGGCGCTGGCGGCCGAATTGGCCGCTGGGGGTGACCGGGTCAACGTGCTGGTCAATACCGCGGGCTTCGTGCACAGCGGCACGGTGCTCGATTGCACCGAGGCCGAGTGGGACTTTGCGTTCAACCTCAACGTGCGTTCGCAGTTCCGCACCATCAAGGCCTTCTTGCCGGGCATGCTGGCCGAAAACGGCGGCGCCGGGGGCTCGATCATCAACCTGGCCTCGGTGGCCGGCAGCCTGAAGGGCGCGCCCAACCGCTTTGTCTACGGCAGCACCAAGGCCGCGGTGATCGGGCTGAGCAAGGCAGTGGCGGCCGATTTCATCACCCGCGGCGTGCGCTGCAACGCGATCTGCCCGGGCACGGTGGAATCCCCCTCGCTGCGTGACCGTATCGCCGCGCAGGCCCAGGCCAGCGGCCAGACGGTGGACCAGGTGGAAGCCGCGTTCATTGCCCGTCAGCCAATGGGCCGGCTGGGCCGCACCAGCGAGATCGCCGCGCTGGCCGTGTACCTGGCCAGCGACGAGAGCGGCTTCACCACCGGTACCGCCCAGGTCATAGACGGCGGCTGGAGTAATTGAGGCCCCCCCCCGGGCGGGCACCACCAGCGGCCCGGCATAGCCGGTTCCGCGGTGGTCACTTGGTTGCACCGCTGCTGGGGTGGCGGCCAGTGGCTCGGCGGGGCGGTCCGACGTTTTTCACTTGATTCGAATATTTGTCTGACAACCGAAGGAGACCTCTGATGAAACTGCTGCGCCACGGCCCCAAGGGCCATGAAAAACCCGGCATGCTGGACGCCAACGGCCAGGTGCGTGATTTGTCGGGCGTGATCGCCGACCTGCGCGCCGACATGCTCACGCCCGAGGGCCTGGCGCCCTTGCGGGCCATCGACCCGGCCACCCTGCCGCTGGTGGCCCAGCCGGGCCGCATGGCGCCACCCTGGCGCGGCATGGGCAAGTTTGTCTGCGTGGGGCTGAACTATGCCGACCACGCCGCCGAATCGGGCTTGGCGGTGCCGGCCGAGCCGGTGCTGTTCACCAAGCACACCAGCACCGTGGTCGGCTGCAATGACCCGGTGGTGCTGCCGCAGGGCTCGGTGAAGACCGACTGGGAGGTGGAGCTCGGCGTGGTGATCGGCCGCATGGCGCGTTATGTGACGGAGGCCGACGCACTGGCCCACGTGGCGGGTTATTGCGTGGTCAACGACGTGTCGGAGCGCGAGTACCAGATCGAGCGCGGCGGCACCTGGGACAAGGGCAAAGGCTGCGACACCTTCGGCCCCATCGGCCCCTGGCTGGTGACGGCCGACGAGGTGCCCGACCCGCAGCAGCTGAGCATGTGGCTGGAGGTGAACGGCCACCGCCACCAGAACGGCAGCACCCGCACGATGGTGTTCGGCGTGGCGCAACTGGTCAGCTACATCAGCCGCTTCATGACCCTGTATCCGGGCGACCTGATCACCACCGGAACTCCGCCAGGAGTGGGAATGGGTCACAAACCCCAGCCGATTTATCTGCGGGCCGGCGATAAGATGAGGCTGGGCATCGAAGGTCTTGGCGAACAGAACCAGACCGTGCACGCGTGGGATCCGGCACTGATCGACAACTGAGCGTCGAAGCATCGGTAACGGACAAACGGCGCGGCATGTTGCCCAGGACAACAGCGCGTCGTCGGGGCAGTTTGCCGGCGGCTTCAGGGGGGAGGAACCCTTTGAAGGCCCAGAATTCATGCAGACCAGAACCGTCACCATCTACACCGGCGCACGCATCCGCGTGCCCGAGCACATCCAGCGCATCGACACCCACAGCACCCACGGCTGGCAGATGCGCTACGGCCAGCCCACGCTGTTTTATTCAGACGGCCAAGGCACCGGCAACGGGCCAAGGCCGGCGCTCAAGCGGGCGATCGAGTCACTGCGCCAGCGCATCGCCGACCTGCCCGCGCCCACCGGCCTGCAGCGCGATACCAGCCCCAACAAGCAAAACGACCTGCCGGTGGGCATCAGCGGGCCGATCCTGCGCCAGCGGGCGGGCCGCTCGGTGCCCGAGTGCCATTTTTCCGTCAACCTGCCGCGCTTTGGCGGCAAGCCGCTGCGCCGCAGCGTGTACATCGCCAACCAGAACACCTACTCGCCCGAGCGCTACACCGGCGCGCTCAATGCCGCGCTCGACATGCGCCGCCAGGCCGAGGAGCAATACCAGGTTGACGCCACGGCCGCCAAGCGGCGCGCTGCCACCCGGCTTTAGCCGCAGCAACGCGGCGGGGCGGGGGGTGGCCAGCAGCCCATACCTATGCCCACCATGCCCAACATGCCCAACATGCCCACCATGACCGCCCCCACCATCCGCATCCATCCCGCTGACAACGTGGTCATCGCCCGCCGGCAATTGCTGGGCGGCGCGGTGCTGGCCGACGAAGGCGGGCTGGTGGTCACCGGCCTGGTGCCGCCCGGCCACAAGCTGGCCACCCGGACCATTGCCGCGGGCGAGGCGGTGCGGCGCTACAACCAGGTGATCGGCCACGCCACCCAGGCGATATCGCTGGGCCAGCATGTGCACAGCCACAACCTGGCCTTTGCCGCCTTCGAGCGGGCGCACGAGCCCGGTGCCGGCGCCCAAGCCACCGCCTATGTGGCCGAGCCCGCCACGTTTTTGGGGCTGGTGCGGGCCGACGGCCGGGTGGCCACCCGCAACTACATCGGCGTGTTGACCTCGGTGAACTGCTCGGCCACTGCGGCGCGCGCGATTGCCGACCAGTTCAGGCGCGACATCCGGCCCGAAATGCTGGCCGACTACCCCAACGTGGACGGCGTGGTGGCGCTGACCCACGGCATGGGCTGCGCCACCGCCAGTGATGGCGAAGAGCTGCAGGTGCTGCGCCGCACGCTGGGTGGCTATGCCCGCCACCCCAACTTTGCCGCGGTGCTGGTGGTGGGGCTGGGCTGCGAGACCAACCAGATCCAGGGTTTGATCGCGCAAGAGGGGCTGCAAGAGGGTGTGCGGCTGATCGCCTTCAACATCCAGGACACCGGCGGCACGGCCAAGACCGTGGCGCGTGGCGTGGCCGAAATACAGCGCCTGCTGCCCGAGGCCAACCGCGTGCGACGCCAACCGGTGCCGGCCAGTCATTTGATCGTCGGCCTGCAGTGCGGCGGCTCGGACGGTTATTCGGGCATCAGCGCCAACCCGGCGCTGGGCGCGGCGGTGGACCGGCTGGTGCAACACGGCGGCACGGCGATCCTCAGTGAAACGCCCGAGATCTATGGCGGCGAGCACCTGCTGACCCGCCGCGCGGCCACGCCGGCCGTGGCCGACAAGCTGATCGCCCGCATCCGCTGGTGGGAGGCCTACACCGCCCGCAACGCGATGACGATGGACAACAACCCGTCGGCCGGCAACAAGGCCGGCGGGCTGACCACCATCCTGGAAAAATCCCTGGGCGCTATTGCCAAGAGCGGCACCACCAACCTGGTGGACGTCTACGAGTTTGCCGAAACCATCACCGCGCGGGGCTTCGTCTACATGGATTCACCCGGCTACGACCCGGTGTCGGCCACCGGGCAGGTGGCCAGCGGCGCCAACCTGATCTGCTTCACCACCGGCCGGGGCTCGGCCTACGGTTGCGCGCCGTCGCCGTCACTGAAGCTGGCCACCAACACCGCGCTGTGGCAGCGGCAGGAAGAAGACATGGACATCAACTGCGGTGGCATTGTGGATGGCACTGAAACGGTGGACGAAGCGGGTGAGCGCATCTTTCAGCTGATGCTGGCCACGGCCTCGGGCCGCGCCACCAAGAGCGAGCTGCACGGCTACGGCCAGAACGAGTTCGTGCCCTGGCAACTGGGCGCGGTGATGTGAGCAGGGCGCGGTGATGTAAGCAGGGCGCGGTGATGTAAGCAGGGCGCGGTGATGTGACCAGGGCGCGATAATGTGACCGGGGCGCGTCCATCGCGCCCAAACGCCGACGACGCCACTGCAACCGCAGTTCGTCGCGACGGGCTCGCAGGGGGGCGCGTGATGGCCGAAAGTTCAGCCATCGCAACACGCCCCACCTACCAGGAGCCCACCATGACCACCCCCCGCCTGCTTGCCGCTTCCCAGCAATTCACGTCACTGGCGCTGGCTGCGCTGATCACCTCGGCGGTGCTGTTGTCCTTGGGTGTGCAGGCCAACGAGCACCATGCCGAGGCGCTGGCCCGGACCGCACCGGCCGCCCAGTTGTGCGCTGTGCCGCCGGCCGCTGCCCGCTCATGAGCCTGCGGTTGGCGCGGCGCCCGCCGCCTCAGCAGGCGTTCATCACGTAGATGTCGGTATCGGGCAGCAGCCCGCGCAGTGCCTGGAAGGCGGTGTCGGCCAACTCGGCGCCGCCGCATTGGCGGCCCACGGCCAGTTGCAGTTCCACCTCACCGGGCTGTACCCGCAGCGCCCGCACCAAGCCACTGGTGCCGGCCTCGAAGCCGGGCTGCGCGGCCAGCGCCGCCAGCAGCCGGGCCAGCTCATCGCACGGGCCGCTCAGTTGCGGCGCGTTCCATGACAAGGCCGGCGCGGCATGGCAATCCGGACCGTCGCTGCCACTGCCGCTGCCACTGCCGTGCGGGCAATGGCCGCAACCGCTGGTGGGCGCAGCGTCCTGGATCGGAATGGTCTTGGTGGCGATGGGCACGACGCGAATGTTGCGCTCACTGCCTGACATTGCATTGACATTCATCAAGCTGGGCCAGTTCTCGACGAGGAGCGCCGGCCCAGCCAGCGCGTGACCTGCGCCAGGCCCTGGTGGCCCGGGCCTTCGTCGAGCAGCACCTCGCCTTCCCAGGCTTCGATCTCCTCCAACCGGCCGGCCCAGTCAATCCGCAGGGTGTCGGCGCTGACCAGCATGTCGGGCTCCTTGGGCCCGCCGCTGCTGCGGCCGATCTGGCGGGGGTGAAAGGCTTCCAGCAGCAACAGCCCGCCCGGCACCAGTGCCTCGGCCAGCCGGCGGTGCACGGTGGTGCGCAGCGCCGGGCGCAGGTGCACAAACACCAGCACCACCGCGTCCACACTGGCTGGCGCGGGCTGCCAGTCGGCCAGGTCGGCGCACAGGGTGTCGATCACCACGCCGCGTTCGGCCGCCAGGGCTTGCGCCTTGGCCAGGCCCACGGCCGAGCTGTCGACCGCCAACACCCGGTGGCCCTGTGCCGCCAGCCACACGCCGTTGCGGCCCTCGCCGTCACCCGGCAGCAGCACCCGGCTGCGCGGTGCCAGCCGGTGGGCGTGCTGGCCCAGCCAGGCGTTGGGCTGGGTGCCGTATTTGTAGCCGGGCTCGGCAAAGCGCTGATCCCAGAAGGCGCTCATTGCGAAACCGCCATGCATCGCATGGCGGTGTTTCGCCCGTCGGATCGGCCGGGCAGGCTCATTCGGCGATGCCCAGTTGGTCGGCCAGCGCCCCGAGGCTGGGCGCCACGATGTCGAACACGGTGTCGCCCACCGGCGCCATCGGGCCACCGGGGCCAAACTCGGCGGGCCGCGGGATGTAGGCGGTTTTCAGCCCGGCGCGCTGCGCGGCGGCCAGGTCGGCTGGGTGCGCCGCCACCATCAGCACCTGCCCGGGCGCAAAGCCCAGCAGCCGGGCGGCGCTGCGGTACACCTCGAGGTCGGGCCTGTAGCGGCCCAGCAACTCGGCCGACAGCACGCAGTCAAAGGGCAGGCCGGCACGTTTGGCCATCTCGACCAGCAGCGAGACGTTGCCGTTCGACAAGGTGCTGGTGGTGTAGCGGGTGCGCAGCCGGGTGAGGCCGGCCACGCTGTCGGGCCAGGGCCTGGCCCTCCGCAATGACCGAGCTGCGCCAGTCGACCACGGTGCCGAAGATATCGAAGGTGAGGGCACGGAGGTGCGTGGCGAGCGGGTGCATGGGCGGGGTCGGGTTTGGGGCGCGGCGGCTGGGGCGCGGCGGCTAGTGTGCGGCGGCTGGTGTGCGGCGGGCGGTGCGCCGCAGCCGGCATCATGCCGCAGCGCTGCGGCGGCCCGCGGCTTGATCTGGCGCAAGGCCAGGCCCTGCTGCCCGGTCCGTCGTCCCAGAGGCGACAAACCGCACCGCGCACCGCGCCCACCATCCGCGGCCATGGACTTCACCGACTCACCGCGATCCCTGGTGCTGCAGGCGCGGCTGCAGCAATTCATGGCCGACCTGGTGCTGCCGTCGATGGCCGAGTGGCACCGCTGGTCGGATGCCGGCGCCTACCCGCTCGACCTGATCGAGCCGTTGAAAGCGCAAGCCCGCGCGCTGGGGCTGTGGAACCTGTTTCTGCCCAGCCTGCGGGATGAGCAGCCCGGCACGCGGCTGAACAACCTGGACTACGCACCGCTGGCCGAGATCATGGGGCGGGTGCCCTGGGCGGCCGAGGTCTTCAACTGCAACGCGCCCGACAGCGGCACGATGGAGTTGCTGCAGATCGCCGCCAGCCCGGCGCAGGTGGCGCGTTGGCTGAACCCGCTGCTGCGCGGCGAGATCCGGTCGTGTTTTGCGATGAGCGAGCCCGACACCGCCTCGTCCGACCCGACCCAGCTGCAAACCCGCATCGTGCGGGATGGGGGCGATTGGGTGGTCAACGGCCGCAAGTGGTTCATCACCGGCGCGGCGCACCCGCTGTGCCGCTTGGCGGTGGTGATGGGCCGCACCGGCGGCGCTGACGGCAGCGACGATGAGAACCTGCCCGAGCATGCCCGCCACTCGATGCTGATCGTGCCGATGGACACGCCCGGCCTGGTGATGGAGCGCAACATCCCGGTGATGGACCACCAATCACTCGACGGCCACTGTGAGTTGGTGTTTCGCAACGTGCGCGTGCCGGTGGATCACCTGCTGGGCGAGCCCGGCGCCGGCTTTGCGCTGGCCCAGGCGCGGCTGGGGCCCGGCCGCGTGCACCACGCGATGCGCAGCATCGGCCAATGTGAGCTGGCGCTGGAGCTGATGTGCGAGCGCGCGCTGGAGCGCCGTGCCTTTGGTGGCCGGCTCAGCGACTTTGCCAACGTGCAGGACTGGATCGCTGAAAGCCGGGTGGAGATCGACCAGGCCCGATTGCTGGTGCTGCGCGCCGCCTGGCGGCTGGACCAGAGCGGCAGCGCGGCGGCGCGCACCGACGTGGCTGCCATCAAGCTGGTGAGCAGCCGGCTGCAGACCCGGGTGCTCGACCGCGCGATGCAGGTATTCGGCGCGATGAGCCTGTCGCCCGACACGCCGCTGGCCCGGCTGTGGGCCTGGGGCCGCGCGCTGCGCTTTTTGGACGGGCCCGACGAGGTGCATTTGCGCACCGTGGCGCGCGCCGAGTTGAAGCGCGCCAAAGGCCAGCGCGGCGCCAACGCGGCGCACCTGCGGCGCTGGCTGCCCGTGGAGCGGTAGCGGCGGCGCTTATCCGCCTGGCCCCGGCTATGCTGACGGGCTCACCGAAGTCCACGAGGATGTCCATGTTCCCCACCGCCATTGCCGGCAGCCTGCCCAAACCCGCCTGGTTGGCCGAGACCGAGAAGCTCTGGCCGAAGTGGAGAGCCGAAGGCGCCGACCTGGCCCAGGCCAAGCTGGACGCCACGCTGCTGTGGATCAAGGCCCAGGAGGATGCCGGGCTGGACGTGATCGGCGACGGCGAGATGTCGCGCCAGCACTTCGTGCACGGTTTCCTGGAGCAGGTCGAGGGCATCGACTTCGAGCACAAGGTGGAGATGGGCATCCGCCGCGACCGCTACAAGGCGATGGTGCCGCAGGTGGTGGCGCAACTGCGGCTCAAGGGCCGGGTGCATGCAGCCGAGGCGCAGTTTCTGCGGGCCCACACCACGCACAAGATCAAGTTCACGCTGCCCGGCCCGATGACCATCGTCGACACCGTGGCTGACCGTTTCTACGGTGACAAGATCAAGCTGGCGTTTGCGTTTGCCGAGTTGTTGAACCAGGAAGCGCTGGCGCTGCAGGCCGATGGTGTGGACATCGTGCAGTTCGACGAGCCGGCCTTCAACGTCTACATGGCCGAGGCGGCCGACTGGGGCGTCAAGGCGCTGGAGCGCGCGGCGCAGGGGCTGACCTGCACCACCGCCGTGCACATCTGCTACGGCTACGGCATCCAGGCCAACATCGACTGGAAGCAGACGCTGGGCGAGGAGTGGCGGCAGTACGAGTTGGTGCTGCCCGCGCTGGCCGCCAGCTCGATCGACCAGGTCAGCCTGGAGTGCATCCACTCGCATGTGCCGGCCGAGTTGATGGCGCTGTTGAAGGGCAAGGATGTGATGGTCGGCGTGATCGACGTGGCCAGCGACCAGATCGAAACCCCCGAGGAAGTGGCCGATACCATCGGCCGCGCGCTGCAGTTTGTGCCGCGTGACCGGTTGATCCCCTGCACCAACTGCGGCCTGGCGCCGATGTCACGCGCCGTGGCCGAGGCCAAGCTGGCGGCGCTGGCCCAGGGCGCGGCATTGGCGCGGCAGCGCTTCGCTTGATGCGAGGCGTCGGCTGGCTTTGTTCTTGAGCGCTCGGCGGGGGTCGGCTCGAAGCAGGCGCCGACCCGCACAAACTACATCGCCGTCCACTTGTCTGTGCTTGCGGCGGATGCGACCGTCTTCTCGATGAAACGCACGCCACGTGCGCCGTCCTCGATGCGCGGGTAGTCGCCCTCCGCAGCCGAGGCCGGCCGGCCGCGTTCGAGCCGCGAGTGGATGTCAAACGCGACGCCGACATACAGGTTGGCGAACGCCTCGATGAAGGCCTCGGGATGCCCCGCTGGCAAGCGGCACGCCCGCCGCGCCGGCTCGCTGAGCCACGGCGAATTGCGGGTCAGGATCATGCGCGGGCCGTCGATCGGCGCGTGCACCAGGTGGTTCGGCTCCTCCTGCCGCCAGTCCAGCATGCCCCGCTCGCCGAACACGCGCAGACGGATGTCGTTTTCGTTGCCGGCTTCGATCTGCGACGCGATCAGCACGCCGCGCGCGCCGCCTTTGAAGCGAAGCAGCAGGTTGCCGTCGTCATCCAGTCGCCGGCCCGGAACGAAGCTGGTGAGGTCGGCGCACAGGCTCTCGATCTCGAGCCCGGTGACACTCAGCGCCAGGTTTTCGGCATGCGAACCGATGTCACCGATCGCTCCGGCCACGCCGGCGCGCGCCGGGTCGGTGCGCCAGTCGGCCTGCTTGTTGACCGGCCCTTGCGTCATTTCTTCGAGCTGCGTCGCGAGCCAACCCTGGTGGTATTCGACGATCACCTTGCGCACGGTACCGATCACGCCGCTGCGCACCATCTCGCGCGCCTGCCGCACCATCGGGTAGCCGGTGTAGTTGTAGGTCACAGCGAACAAGGTGCCCTGGCGCGCCACGCGGGCAACGAGGTCGTCGGCTTGTGCACTCGTGTGCACCAGCGGCTTGTCGCACACGACGTGGAAACCAGCGTCGACGAAAGCGCGGGCCACCTCGTAGTGCGCGTGGTTCGGGGTCACGATGCTGACGAGGTCGATGCGTTCGTCTGCGGGCCGCTGCAACTCATCGTCGAGCAGCGCCTGCCAGGTGCCATGGTTGCGTGCATCGGCCAGGCCGAGGTCGCGGCCCGACGCCTGGGCTTTCTCGACCGACGATGACAGCGCGCCGGCAACAAGTTCATAGTGCCCGTCGAGCGCCATCGCCTGGCGGTGGACCGCGCCGATGAAGGCATCGCGGCCACCGCCGACCATCGCATAGCGGAGCTTGCGCTTCATGGGGGCGCCGCCTGCTTGCGCTTGTCGAACACCGCGTCGAACGCGCCCTGCGCCGGCTCGAAATCCAGCCGCTTGCAGAACGCCGCACTCTCAGTTGCGCCATGCACGCGGTCCATGCGGCTGTCTTCCCATTCGACCGACAGCGGGCCCTGGTAGCCGACATCGTTCAACGCGACGATCAGCGATTCAAAGTCGATCATGCCGCGGCCGACACTGCGAAAGTCCCAGGTGCGGCGCGGATCGCCGAAGCTGGTGTGGCCGCCGAAGGTGCCCACGGTGCCGTCGCCCTTGCCCCACCACACGTCTTTCATGTGTGCGTTGAAGATGCGCGGGCCGAAGGTGCGGATGAAGCGGATGTAGTCGACGCCCTGGTACGCGAGGTGGCTGGGGTCGAAGTTGAAGCCGAAGCGCGGATGGCCTTTCACCGCCATGACCGCTCGCTCGCTGGTCGCGATGTCGAACGCGATCTCGGTCGGGTGCACTTCCAGCGCGAAGTTCACGTCGAACTTGTCGAACACGTCGAGGATGGGCGTGAAGCGCCGTGCGAAGTCGTCGAATCCGGCATCCCAATACGCCTGTGTCGTCGGCGGGAAGGCGTAGGTCGAATGCCAGATCGACGACCCGGTGAAGCCGGTCACCGTCTTGACGCCGAACGCAGCGGCGGCCCGCGCCGTGTCCGCCAGTTCGCACGCCGCACGCCGACGCACCGCCTCGGGCTCACCGTCGCCCCAAACATGCGCAGGCAGGATGGCCTCGTGCCGCGCATCGATCAGATCGCAGACCGCCTGGCCGACGAGGTGGTTGCCGATCGCCAAGCACTGCAGGCCGTGCTGGGCGAGCAGCGCACGTTTATCGATCAGGTACTGCTTCGACGCGAGCGCCTGCCGCACGTCAAAATGGTCACCCCAGCATGCAAGCTCCAGACCGTCGTAGCCCATGCGTTTGGCCAGTGGCGCCAGTTCGGCCAGCGGCAGGTCGGCCCACTGGCCCGTGAAGAGTGTGATGGGGCGAGCCATGGCGCCGTCCTCAGAAAGGCGAGTCGGGGAAGTAGAAGTTCTTCGCCGTCGCCTTCGTGATCAGCACCGACGGGATGATGGTCTTCGCGGCCAGCTTCTCGCCTTTCAGCCGCGCCTCGGCGGTGAGCTTGATCGCGTCGTACATGAACTTGGGCGAGTACGACACATTCGACTGGATGCGCGCATCGGTTCCGTCCATCAGCGTCTTGATCATGCCCTTGGCACCGGCGCCACCGAACACCAGCTTGATGTCGGTGCGCTTGGCCTGGTCGATCGCCTTCAACACGCCGACTGCCATGTCGTCATCGGCAGCCCAGACTGCGTCGATCTGCTTGAAGCGAGTCAGGTAGTCCTGCATCACCTTGAATGCATCGTCGCGGTTCCAGTTGGCGTACTTCGCGTCGAGCAGCTTGATGTCGGGATAGGCTTTCATCACCGCGTTGAACGCGTCCATGCGCTCGTTGTCGAGCGTTGTGGCAATGCCGCGCATCGCCACGATGTTGCCCTTGCCATTCAGCTGCTTGGCGATGAATTCGGCCGGGATCTTGCCGAATGCCGTGTTGTCGCCGGCCACATACGCATCCTGTGCCGACTCGTCGGTGAGGCCACGGTCGACCACCGTCACGTACACGCCCTTGCCCTTGACCTGCGCGACCGGCTTGGTCAGCGCGGCCGACTCGAACGGGAAGATCACGAGCGCGTTGATCTTCGTGACCGTCAGCAGGTCTTGCAGCTGATTGGCCTGTTCGCCGGCGTTGGCTGCGGTCTTGACGGTGATTTTGAGATCCGGGTACTTCTTCTCCAACTCCTTCTTGGCCTCGTTGGCCCACCAGACGATGCCGCCGGTGAAGCCGTGGGTTGCGGCTGGGATCGCGACGCCCAGGTTGACCTTGTTCTGCGCGAAGGCGCCGGTGCCGCTGGCGGCCACGGCCAGCGCGAGAACGATTCTGCGGGTGATGAGCTTCATGGGTCTGTCTCCGGTTTCAAGGGATGGAAAAAGCAGCGTTCCGCTGCGGGAAGAAAGCACTAACGTCGTCTCTGCATGAACGCCACGACGATGATCACAACCCCCTGCACCGCCGCGTTCAGGTACACGCTGATGATGCTGGTGAGGTTCAGGATGTTGCTGATCACCGACAGCAGAACCGCCCCGATCACGGTGCCGGTGATGCTGCCGGCCCCGCCCTTCAGCGCAGTCCCGCCGACGATCACGGCGGCGATCGCTTCCAGCTCCCAAAGCAGGCCGGTGGTCGGTGAGGCTGAACCCAGGCGTGGCACGTAGAGCAAGGTTGCGATGCCGACGCACACGCCCAGCAGCACGTAGGTGAGCAGTTTGATGCGATCGACATTGACCGCCGCGTAAAGCGCAACCTGCTCGTTCGAACCGATCGCCTGCACATAGCGGCCGTAGGCCGTGCGGTTCAGGATCAATGCGCCCAGAAGGGCGACCACGAGAAACACCCACACCGGACCCGGCACACCCAGCAGCGCGCCGTAGTAGACCGGTGCGTAGGCGTCGGCCAGGGTGTTGTCGAGTGTGATCGCGCCGCCGTTCGACAAGTAGGTGAGCACAGCGCGGAAAATGCCGAGCGTGCCCAGCGTGACGATGAACGGCTCGATCTTGCCGCGCGTGATCAGCAGGCCATGCGCGAGCCCGAACACCGCGCCCAGCAGCACTGCGAAACCCGCACCGAGCACGACGACGGTGACCGGCGCCAGGCCACTGCCACCAAGCGTGTTCATCACCATGATCACGCTGCCGGCGATCAGTGCCGCCATCGAGCCGACCGACAGATCGATGCCCCCGCTGATGATCACGAAGCACATGCCGACGGCAATGATGCCGATGAAGGCAGTGCGCGTGAGTACGTTCATCGCGTTGTCGAGCGTCGCGAAATCGGGGTTCAGCAGGCCGCCCGCGATGCACAGCAACACCAGGCCGAGGATCGGCCCGACGCCATGCAGGCGCGACCACAGCGGGCGCGCCGCGTCTCGGACTCGTTCAGTTCGTTCCTGTGGCATGGGCGATCAAAACCTCTTCGGTGAGTTGTTCGGCTTCGAGCGTGGCCTGCTGCACGCCGCCGCGCATCACGACGATGCGGTGGCAGATGCCGATCAGCTCCATCAGTTCGCTCGAGATGACGATCACGGCGCGGCCTTCGCGGGCGAGGCGCTGGATCAAGAAATAGATGTCGCGCTTGGCGCCGACGTCAACGCCGCGCGTCGGCTCATCGAGCACGACGACCTTGGGCCCCGGGTGCAGCACCTTCGCCAGCGCGAGCTTTTGCTGGTTGCCACCCGACAGCGATGACGCCTTGATGTCGAGCGAGCCGGTGCGGATGCCGAAGTCTTTGACGGCCGT
>Ga0105046_10005545_pt1 | contig 19976 bp, 18 predicted proteins | sample MAT03_FD_78385 | JGI IMG/M metagenome (GOLD analysis project Ga0105046, IMG submission 78385) | Freshwater microbial communities from Lake Fryxell liftoff mats and glacier meltwater in Antarctica - MAT-03 (megahit assembly) | ecosystem: Environmental > Aquatic > Freshwater > Ice > Liftoff... | reverse complement strand
ATGGCGAATTGCGAATGGCGAACGTCGGATTGACTGGGGGATCAGGTAAAGGACTTGCCTTCAGCGGCCAACTTCGCCAGCAGCGGCGCGGGCTGCCAGAACGACGCGTCGTCCAGCGGATTGGCCGCGAACTTCTTCATCGTCTGCACCACGTTGTACAGACCCACCTGATCGGCGTAGCACATCGGGCCACCGCGGAACAGCGGGAAGCCGTAGCCGCTGAGGTAGACCATGTCGATGTCGCTGGCCTTGCTGGCAATGCCCTCTTCCAGAATCTTGGCGGCTTCGTTCACCAGCGAGAACACCAAGCGGTGCACGATTTCGTCGTCGCTGATCTTGCGTGGTGTGACGCCCAGATCGGCGCGGTGCTTGTCCAGCATCTCCAGCACGGGGTTGGAAGGAATGGCGTCGCGCTTGCCGACCGCGTAGTCGTACCAGCCCATCTGGGTTTTTTGACCGTAACGGCCCATTTCGCACAGCAGGTCGGCCGTCTTGCTGTAGCGCATGTTGGGCTTTTCGACATAGCGGCGCTTGCGGATGGCCCAGCCGATGTCGTTGCCCGCCAGGTCGCCCATGCGGAAAGGGCCCATCGCAAAGCCAAACTTCTCGACCGCCTTGTCCACCTGCTGGGGCGAAGCGCCCTCTTCCAGCAGGAAGCCGGCCTGGCGGCTGTACTGTTCGATCATGCGGTTGCCGATGAAGCCGTCGCATACGCCCGACACCACCGCCGTCTTGCGGATTTTTTTAGCGATGCCCATCACGGTGGCCAGCACGTCCTTGGCCGTCGCGGCACCGCGCACCACTTCCAGCAGCTTCATCACGTTGGCCGGGCTGAAGAAGTGCATGCCGACCACGTCTTGCGGCCGCTTGGTGAAATTCGCAATCGCATTCACGTCCAGCGTGGAGGTGTTGCTGGCCAGGATGGCACCGGGCTTCATCACCTCGTCCAGGGTGCGGAAGACCTGCTCCTTCACGCCCAGTTCTTCGAACACGGCTTCGATGACCAGGTCTGCGCTGCCGATCTCGGCATAGTTCATCGTGGTGCTGAGCAGTGCCATGCGGGCGTCCAGCTTGTCCTGTTTGAGCTTGCCCTTCTTCACCTGCGAGTCGTAGTTCTTGCGGATCGTCGCCACGCCGCGGTCCAGCGCTTCTTGCTTCATTTCCAGCATCACAACGGGAATGCCGGCATTCAGGAAGTTCATGCTGATGCCACCACCCATCGTGCCGGCGCCGATCACGGCGACCTTTTCGATCTTGCGCTGCGGGGTGTCCTCGGGCACGTCTGGAATCTTGTTTGCTGCACGCTCGCCAAAGAAGGCATGGCGCAGCGCCTTGCTCTCGGGCGTGAACATCAGCGCGGTGAAGATTCCGCGCTCAAAGCCCATGCCGTCGTCGAACTTGCGCTTCATCGCGGCTTCCACCGCGTCCACACACTTCAGCGGCGCGGGGAAGTTCTTCGACATGCCCCTGATCATGTTGCGCGAGAAACCCACGTAGGCGTCGACATCAGGGTGCGAAGCCTTTATGTCGCGCACACGCGGCAGCGGCCGGACAGCGGACTTCTCTCGCGCAAAGGCGATAGCACCGTCAAGCAGCGGGCCTTCGATCATCTTGTCCAGCAGCTTCTGGCCGGGCAAAGAAGCCAACAACTCGCTCTTCACCGGCTCGCCGGTGACGATCATGTTCATTGCGGTCTCGAGGCCCAGCACCCGCGGCAAGCGCTGCGTGCCACCGGCACCGGGAATCAGGCCCAGCTTCACTTCTGGCAAGGCGATGTTCGTGCCCGGCGCGGCCACGCGGTAGTGCGCACCGAGCGCCAGTTCCAGGCCACCGCCCATGACCACACTGTGCAGCGCGGCCACCACGGGCTTGGTCGAGTCGTCGAGTTGCTTGATCAGCGTCAGCAAGTTCGGTTCGGCCACCGACTTCGGGCTGCCGAACTCCTTGATGTCAGCCCCACCCGAGAAGGCCTTGCCGGCACCTGTCATCACGATAGCCGCCACGGCCGGATCGGCCAGCGCACGTTCAACACCGGTGGCGATGCCAACCCGGGTTTCATAACCCAGGCCGTTGACCGGTGGGTTGTCCAGGGTGATCACGGCAACATTGCCGCGGACTTCGTATTGCGCGCCCATGGGTGGCTCCTTGCTGAGAACGAAGGGACAGGGGGAGGGAAGAAGAAGACGGAAGACAGTAGACGGACGGGAACCCCGCCCTCAAAAAAAGAACGACCGTTCGATTCTAGGTCGCAGGAATGGACAACCGATGTCCCAGCTGTTACAAGAAAAAAACGTCGCGACCAAGGCGCTGCGCGGAACCGGATTCGCCGGGCCGCTAAAAGTACCGCCTACACCTCAAGCCACTCTTTGCGGACTTCGGCGTTGGCGCGCAGGTCGGCCGGCGTCCCTTCGAACACGATCTGGCCGTGGCCCATCACCAGGCAACGGTCGGCCACCTGCAGGGCAATCGTCAATTTCTGCTCGACCAGCAACACGCTGATGCCACGCCGCTTCAACTCACGCAGGTATTCACCCACCTGCACGACGATCTTTGGTGCCAGGCCCTCGGTGGGCTCGTCGATCATGATGAGTTCAGGGTCGCCCATCAGCGTGCGGCACAGAGTCAGCATCTGCTGCTCGCCGCCGCTCAGCACACCGGCTTCGGTGTGCTGGCGTTCGCGCAGGCGCGGGAACAGCTTGTACATGTCCTCGAAAGCCCAACGCGGATTCTTCGCGCCGCGCTTCTCGCCCAGCATCAGGTTCTGGTGCACCGTCAGGCTGGGGAAGATGTCGCGGTTCTCGGGCACGTAGCCAATGCCGACGTGAGCAATCTCGAACGCCGACTTGCCCAGCACTTCCTGGTTCTTGAAACGCACCGAACCGGCACCTTGCACCAGCCCCATGATGGTCTTGACCGTGGTGCTGCGACCCGAGCCGTTGCGACCCAGCAGGGCCACGATCTCGCCGGGCTTCACCTCAAACTCCACGCCATGCAAAACATGGCTCTTGCCGTAATAGGCGTTGACGTCCTTGAGTTGCAGCATGGTCAGTGTCCCGCTTCAGCAGCTTGTTGGTCGGCCAGAACGGAACCCAGGTAGGCCTCTTTCACGCGTTCGTTGGCGCGCACCTTTTCTGGCGTGTCGTAGGCAATCACCTCGCCATAGACCAATACGGCGATCTTGTCGGCCAGGCCGAACACCACGCCCATGTCGTGCTCGACCGTCAGCAGCGTCTTGCCGACCGTGATCTCACGGATGAGATTCACAAAACGCGCCGTTTCGCTGCGGCTCATGCCCGCAGTGGGCTCGTCCAGCAGCACGACGTTGGCACCGCCTGCGATGGTGATGCCGATCTCCAGCGCGCGCTGCTCGGCATAGGTCAGGTTCATCGCCAGCGCGTCGCGTCGGCGGTCGAGCTTGATCATGTGCATCACCTCTTCGGCCCGCTCGTTGGCATCCTTGGCACCTGCCAGGAATTTCCAAAACGCATACTTGTAGCCCATGCTCCACAACACCGCGCAGCGCAAGTTCTCGAACACGCTCAGCCGGTTGAACAGGTTGCTGACCTGAAAGCTGCGTGCCAACCCCATGCGGCTGATCTCATAAGGTGCCAGGCCGTCGATGCGCTGTCCATTCAGCAGGATTTCGCCGCTGGTCGCACCGAAGCGGCCGCTGATCAGGTTGAACAGCGTGCTCTTGCCCGCACCGTTGGGACCGATGATGGCCACGCGTTCGCCCGGTTCGACGACCAGGCTGGTGCCGCGGATGATTTCGGTCTTGCCAAAGGACTTGCGCAGGTCCTTCAGTTCGAGGGCGTATTTCGTGGTGGTGCTCACCGCGCAGCCTCCTTCGCGCGAATCATCGCCTCGATCTCGGACTGCACCTCACCCCAGCGATTCGTGAAGCGCCGCACGGCCCACAACATCGCTGCGCTGCCGACGACGGCCAGCGCCGCCGCCGCCAGCCAACTGCCGACCGTTTGCGCGTTCAAGTCGACACCCATGAAGGGCATCACCGGTCCCAGGGCCTGGTTGAGTTGCAGGTGATAGAGCATCTCGATCATGGCCGACGCCCCGAAGAAGGCCGCCAAACTAGTCACCAGCAACACGGCATAGTGGCCCATCAACCCGCGCAGCTTGCCGAACTTGTAGACCCGCAGGTTCATCATGATCAGGCTGGCAATGCCGCCCGGCGCAAACATCACCATCAGCAAGAAGACCATGCCCAGATACAACAGCCAGGCCTTGGTGAACTCGCTCAGCAGCACGAAGGCCAGGATCATCAATATCGCGCCGATGATCGGCCCGAAGAAGAAGGTGGCACCGCCCAGGAAGGTGAACAGCAGGTAGGCACCTGAACGCGCTGCACCCACCACCTCTGCCGTGGCAATCTCGAAGTTGAGTGCGTACATGCCACCCGCAATGCCGGCGAAGAAGCCCGAGATGATGAAGCTGAGGTAGCGAACCCGCTGCGTGTTGTAGCCAGTGAACTCCACCCGCTCGGGGTTGTCGCGCACGGCGTTCAGCATGCGACCCAAGGGCGTGCGCGTGAAGGCATACATCAGCGCGGTGCAAACAATGGTGTAGATCGCAAGCAGGTAGTACACCTGGATCTGCGGCCCGTAGCTGATGCCGGCCACCGGCTTGCCGACCACGCGATTCGCCGAGACACCGGCTTCACCGCCGAAGAACTCGGGAACCATCAAGGACATGGCGAAAACCAGTTCGCCGATGCCCAGGGTGATCATCGAAAACGTGGTGCCGGCCTTCTTCGTGGTGACAAAACCCAGCAACACCGCAAAACCCAGGCCGGCCAGGCCGCCGACCAGTGGCAGCAGGCTTACAGGCAAAGGGAAGGTGCCGTTGCCCATGGCCATCAGCGCATGGATAGCCACGAAGCTGCCCAGTCCCGAATACACCGCGTGACCAAAGCTGAGCATGCCGCCCTGCCCCAGCAACATGTTGTAGGCCAGGCAGGCCACGATGGCGATCCCCATCTGCGACAGCATCGTCACCGACAGGCTGCTGGTGAACACCATCGGTGCCACCAGCATCACGACAGCGGCCATCACCCAAATAATCAGATCGCGCGCACCGAGCGCACCGTAACGTGAAGGAGTCTTCGACATTTTTTGAGTTATGCAACCGGCGTAAGACCAAGCCTCCCCCCGCAGAACCGGCTTTGCCGGGCTGCTGGCGGACGGCCCCCTCGGGGGGTAGCGAGCGAAAGTGAGCTTGGGGGCATCAACTCAGCCCTCCCGCGTGCCCATCAAGCCCTTGGGCCTGAAGATCAAGATCAGCACCAGGAACAGAAACGGGAGGATCGGTGCGACCTGCGCCAGGGTCAGTTTCAACAGCGTGTGGTTGGAGGCCTCGGCCGAAAGGCTCACACCCATGCCCTTCAAGGCGCTGAGCACCGAATAGTCCACGGCGACCGCGAAGGTCTGGATGACGCCAATCAGCAAAGAAGCCACGAAGGCCCCGGCCAACGAACCCAGGCCGCCCACCACCACCACCACGAAGATGACCGAGCCGACGGTGGCCGCCATCGAAGGCTCCGTGACGAAGGTGCTGCCGCCGATGACCCCGGCCAGGCCCGCCAAACCTGCGCCCGCGCCGAACACCAGCATGAACACACGCGGCACGTTGTGCCCCAGCGCCTCGACCATTTCGGGGTGGGTCAGTGCACTTTGAATCACCAGACCGATGCGGGTCCGAGTCAGCATCAGCCACAGCGCCAGCAGCATGATCAATGCGATGAACATCATGAATCCGCGTGTGGCCGGGAACGGAGAGCACACGATGCGCACCGCCGCGTCGGCACTGCTGCACAAGGTCTGCGGCACGGCACCCCAGACCAGTCTCAAACCTTCAATCGAGGAATTCACCAAGGTGAACATCGGGCCACGCAAGATCTCGGGCGGCTGGAAATCCACAGCCGTACGACCCCAGATCAGTTGCACGACCTCCAGCATCACATAGCTCAGGCCGAAAGTGATCAGCAGTTCCGGCACATGGCCGAACTTGTGAACCCGACGCAGGCAATACTTTTCGAACGCCGCACCCAAGGCAGCCACCACCAGCGGCGCCAACACCAAGCCCGGCCAGAAGCCCACCACCTTGGTGATGCTGTAAGCGACATAGGCACCCACCATGTAAAAACTGGCGTGGGCGAAATTGAGGACGCCCATCATGCTGAAAATCAGCGTCAGGCCCGAGCTGAGCATGAACAGCAAGAGCCCGTAGCTCAAGCCATTCAGCATCGAAATGGTGAAGAACTCCATCGTGCGATTCAGGTGTCGATGCGCCCGCGGGAGTTGCACGGGCTTTGTTCAAGAACAGGGCCCGACAGGGGGTTAACCCGGTCGGGCCCTCGCGGCGGGGACGGCGCGACTGTAGTCCGTCGGACTCAGGACGCCGGACGCGTCATCTGGCAGCTGGTCGGGGTGCTCGACACATAAGGCTCGTAAGTGGCCACGGGCACCAGAGTCATGCCGGTGTTTTCAGGCGAATACGGGAACTTCGCGTCAGCCTTCTGCCACACCGTCATGTACAGCGTCTGCTGCAACTGGTGGTCGGTCTTGCGCATCTCGACTTCGCCACCGAAGGCACTCTTGAACTTCATGCCTTCCATTGCAAACGCCACCTTCACCGGGTCTGTCGACTTGGCCTTGGCCATGGCACCACCCAGCAACTCGAACTGACGAATGATCGAGCCGGTATAGAAATCGTCGTTGAACTTGGTCTTGAACTCCTTCATCCAGCCGTCCATCACACCACCCATGTTGTAGTGCGAATAGGCCACTTGGTACACCCGGCCAGCACCGTTGGTACCCAGGGCCGCCGGTGTGCCGGTGACGCCCGTGTAGTACGTCAGGAACTTGCCCGTGTAGCCGCCTTCGTTGGCAGCCTTCACCAGCAATGACAGGTCAGAACCCCAGTTGCCGGTGATGACGGTATCGGCACCCGAGGCCTTGATCTTGGCGATGTAAGGTGCGAAGTCACGCACCTGGGCCAGTGGGTGCAGGTCTTCGCCCACGATCTGGATGTCAGGACGCTTGCGAGCCAGGTACTCTTTGCCGTAGCGCGCCACCTGCTGGCCGTGCGAGTAGTTCTGATTCAGCAGGTAGATCTTCTTGATGTCCTTCTGGTCCTTGATGAAGGTGGTCATGGCTTCCATCTTCATCGTCGTGTCGGCGTCGAGGCGGAAGTGCCAGAAGCTGCACTTGCTGTTGGTCAGATCAGGATCGACCGCAGCCGAGTTCAGGAACACCACTTCCTTGCCCGGATTGCGTTCGTTGTGCTTGTTGATGGCGTCAATCAGCGGAAGCGCCACCGAGGATCCATTGCCTTGGATCACGTAGCGGATGCCTTGGTCGATGGCCGACTTCAGGGCGTTCAGGCTTTCCGTCGGGCTGAGCTTGTTGTCCACACCGATCACTTCGAATTTCACGCCAGCGGGGTTGCTGGCGCTGAACTTCTCGGCGAAAAACTGCTGCGACTTCAGCTGATTGGTGCCCACAGGCCCCATCAGACCGGTCAGCGGGTCGATCCACATCAGCTTCACCGTTTGGCCAGCCAGCGGTTTGGCCTGGGCCATGACAGCACCGGCGGACAGCGTGAGGGCGGTGCCCAGAGCAAGGCTGGTCAGGGTGAACAGACGGCGGGTGCGCGAGATGTTGAGGTTCTTCAAGGGTTTGTCTCCAGATGGATCTTGGGTCGAGCGCAAAGGTATCGGAGGAACAGCTTGTAGGGGTACAGGGACTACCCCGAAAACATGTCACTCCAGCGACACTTATATGCGAGGACCTGCCAATATCGGCTTGCAAAGTTCAACGAACACCCCTGCGACTGGGTTCGATGCCCCCAGGTGGCTAGACTTCGATGCCCTGTGCCTTGGCACGCCACACACCGCACGCACCGCGCCCCGTTCCCATGACCTCACCCAAACCGCATCCGCAAGACGACGCCAAGTACCCCGTTCGCAAGACCGATGAGCAGTGGCGCGCCGAGTTGGACCCGATGCAATACCAAGTCGCTCGGCACGCCGCCACCGAGCGCGCTTTCAGTGGAAAGTACTGGGAAGAGTTCGGTGCGGGCCAGTACAACTGCGTGGGCTGCGGCACACCGCTTTTCACCGCAGACACCAAGTTTGACGCTGGCTGCGGCTGGCCAAGTTACAGCGAGCCCATCAACAGCACGGTGGTCGAACGCGTGCGCGACGAAGGCCACGGCATGGTGCGCGTCGAGGTGCGATGCAACAACTGCGGCAGTCACCTGGGCCACGTCTTCAACGACGGCCCGCTGCCTGCGGGCGAACGCTTCTGCATCAACTCAGCTTCCATCGACTTTCAGCCGAAATGACAGCCGCAATGACAGCCGAAGAAATGCGCGAAAAACTGCAGGCAGCCTTGTCGCCGCTGAGCATCGAAGTCGAGGACGACAGCCACAAGCATGCCGGGCATGCAGGTGCCAGTGAAGGCCGCCACTTCACGGTGCGCATAGTTAGTCGGCAGTTCGGTGGGCTGAGTCGGGTCGCGCGGCATCGCCTTGTGTATGATTCTTTGGGTCCTCTGAGCCCTCAAGGCGTGCATGCGCTGGCCATCGTGGCGAGCTCGCCCGACGATCCCGCTCGCTGAGGCTCTGCCCTGCTGAAACCCGGCGCGATGCGCAGGCATCCAACACCAGGTTTTGTTTCCAGCCTGCTGCTGGCCGAAATTGTTCGGGCCACAGCCCCACCTCGAGCCGCCTACCCAAGCGGCTTCTATTCCTGAAGGTTCTCTGTTCATGAAGCTGACGACACCCGCTGCGCGCCTGACCGTGGTAGCCGCCCTCCTATCAGCGCTTGCTGCCATTGCGGTGCCGATGTCTGCACTGGCCCAGAACATCGCCATCGTCAACGGCAAGTCCGTGCCCAAGGCTCGCGTCGAGCAGTTGATCCAACAGGCCGCCCGCTCCGGCCAGCCCGTCACACCCGATATGGAGACCCAAGCCCGCGACCAAGTGGTGCTTCGAGAGATCTTCGTGCAAGAAGCGATCAGGCGCGGCATGGCTACCAAGCCAGACTTCGCCAGCCAGATGGAACTGGCTCGTCAGAGCATCCTCATCCGCGATCTGTTTGAGGACTTCAAGAAGAAGAATCCCGTCAACGACGCCGATGCGAAGACGGAATACGACAAGTTCAAGGCCCAGGCTACCGGCATCGAGTACCGCGCCCGCCACATCCTGGTCGAGAAGGAAGACGAGGCCAAAGCACTGATCGCGCAGATCAAAGCAGGCGCGAAATTCGAGGACCTGGCCACCAAGAACAGCAAGGACACCGGCTCGGCCCCGAACGGCGGCGACCTCGACTTCGCCAAGTCCGACAGCTACGTGCCGGAATTCGGCGGCGCACTGACGAAGCTGAAGAAGGGCGAGATGACTGACGCGCCGGTGAAGAGCCAGTTTGGTTTCCACATCATCCGCCTGGACGACACGCGCGAGGCGACTTTCCCCGGCTTTGACGAGGTGAAGGGTCAGATCAAGCAGCGCATCGAGCAGGTCCGCATGCAGCAGTTCCAGGAAGAACTGCGGAGCAAGGCCAAAACGGAATACAAGTTCAGCCAAAAGTGAAACTGGGCCCCCGAGCTCACCAGCATTCGCTGCCCGAGGGGAGCCGTCGCTCACTGCCAGGGAGACCCTGGAAGGAGGGGAAGCTTGAGGAAGGTACCTGGCTTTGCCGGCGCCTTTTTGCCTTCCCGCAAACTTCATTTACGGCAGCAGGATGGTGCAGCCTGTGGTCTTGCGGGCTTCCAGGTCGCGGTGGGCCTGTGCGACTTCGGTCAACGGATAGCGCTGGTCGATGCGGATCTTCACAGAGCCACTGAGTACCGCTCCGAACAGGTCGTCGGCCATTGCTTGCGTGGACTCGCGGGTGGCGATGTGCGTGAACAAGGTCTGGCGTGTGACGTACAGCGAACCCTTGGGGCCCAGAGCGCCCGGTGCGAAGGGCGGAACGGGGCCGCTGGCATTGCCGAAACTGGCCATCAGGCCGAATGGCCGCAGGCAGTTCAGGCTGCCTTCCCAGGTGTCCTTGCCCACCGAGTCATAGACCACCTTGACACCCTTGCCGCCGGTGATTTCCTTGACCCGCGCCACGAAGTCTTCCTTCGCGTAATCGATGGCGTGCGCTGCGCCATGTTCCAGCGCCAACGCGCACTTGGCAGTGCCACCGGCCGTGCCGATGAGTTGCAGGCCCAAGGCCTTGGCCCACTGGCAGGCGATGAGGCCCACACCACCGGCCGCCGCATGAAACAGCACGAAGTCGCCGGGCTCCAGGCCTTCAACCGGACGCGCCTTCTTGAGCAGGTACTGTGCGGTCAGGCCCTTCAGCATCATGGCCGCGCCAGTTTCGAAGCCAATGTCGTCGGGCAACTTGCACACGGTCTTGGCTGGCATCACACGCGCTTCGCTGTAGCTGCCGGGCGGGTTGCTGGCATAGGCGGCACGCTCGCCTACGCGCAGGTGGGTCACGTCCTCACCCACGGCCTCAACTATGCCGGCACCTTCCATGCCCAAGGTCAGCGGCAAGGGGCCGGTATACAGGCCCGTGCGCTGGTAGATGTCAATGAAGTTCAGGCCGCAGGCATGGTGGCGGATGCGGATCTCGCCTGGCCCAGGCTCGCCCACCGGCAGATCGACCAATTGGAGTTCTTCGGGGCCGCCAAAAGCGGCGATCTGGATGGCACGTGGCATAGGTTTTCCTGTAGGGGTTGAAGTCGAACTCGCCCGCAAATCTAAGCCATACGGGGCGCCCGCCCAGCCCGAACTTGCCAAGTCAAGTCAGACCCAAACAAGCCCAGACCCCTTTCGTGGCACGATCAGCAGTTGAATGAAACGCCTGCTGCAAGCTCCCAATCTCGCCCTGGCCACGCTGTGGGTCGATCAGCTCGAAGCGGTCGGTATCGCCGCCTCTGTGCAGCGCGCTTACGCCTGCGGTCTGGTGGGTCAGATCCCGCCCGATCAGGCCTTGCCCGAGGTCTGGGTGCAGGACGCATCCGAGCACCCACGAGCGCAAGCCTTGCTCTACGAATGGCAGCAGCGACCGGCCCGACACTGGCTGTGCCGCAGCTGCGGCGAAAGTGTGGATGGTCCATTTGACGAATGCTGGAACTGCGGTGCCATGGGGCCAAACCCGCCTTGAAGCTGAGCCTGCGCCTTTTGATCCTCCTGACCGTGCCACCGCTGATGTGGGCGGGCAACGCCGTGGTGGGTCGCGCCATGAGCGGCCACGTGCCTCCGATGACCCTGAATGCACTTCGCTGGGCACTGGCCGCGCTGCTGCTCTTGCCCTTCGCCTGGCGCGCCCTGACACCCATCTCACGCATCACGCAGCGCTGGCGCTACCTGCTGGCGCTCGGTCTGTTTGGCGTCGGCATGTACAACGCCTTGCAGTATTTGGCGCTGGTGACCTCCACGCCCTTGAACGTCACGCTGGTGGCGGCCAGCATGCCGGTATGGATGCTGGCCGTGGGTGCCCTGTTCTTCGGTGAAAGGCCACGGCTGAACCAACTGGCCGGCGCGGCACTGAGCCTTTTGGGTGTGGCGGTGGTCATAGGCCGCGGCAGCTGGCAGAGCTTGCTGTCCGTGCAGTTCGTGCCTGGCGACATGTACATCCTCTTGGCAGCAATCGGCTGGGCGTTCTACAGCTGGTTGCTGGCACGGCCACCCGCGCACATGCAGGGCGACCAGCGCCCGCGTGCCGACGAGGGCTGGGACTGGGCCGGCCTGTTGCTGGTGCAGGCCTTGTTCGGCTTGTTGGCGGCTGGCAGCTTCAGTGCCGTGGAGCAAGCCATGGGCGCAGCGCCAATCCGCTGGAGTCTGCCGGTAATTGGCGGCCTGCTGTATGTGTCCTTGGGTGCCTCCATCGCCGCTTACCGCTGCTGGGGACTTGGCGTTGCAGAAGGCGGGCCTGCATTGGCAGCGTTCTTCGGCAACTTGACGCCCCTGTTTGCCGCGCTGCTCTCGGGCCTGCTGCTGGACGAATCACCGCAGCCTTATCACGCGCTGGCCTTTGCACTGATCGTGGGTGGCATCGCCGTCAGCATGCGTGGCGGCGCACCGACCGCGCTTGCGCCGAGCGCGAAAACCGAACCCTGAAAAAGCTGTCCTCGGTCAGTAGGTGCCCGGGTAGGCACCGCCATCCAACAGCAAGTTCTGGCCGGTCATGTATCCGGCGTGCTGGCTGCATAGGAAAGCGCAGAAGGCTCCAAACTCTTCGGCGTTGCCAAAGCGGCCGGTGGGGTTCAGCTTGCGCCGGGTGTCAGACACGGCTTCGATGCTTTGGCCGCTTTTCTGCGCTGCACCGGCCATGGTGGTGCGCAGGCGGTCGGTCTCAAAGGGTCCGGGCAAGAGCGCATTGATGGTGACGTTGCGCGCAGCCAGGCGGGGCTGGCGCGCCAGCCCCGCCACAAAGCCCGTCAGCCCGCTGCGTGCGCCATTGCTCAAGCCCAGAATATCGATAGGTGCCTTCACGGCTGCCGAGGTGATGTTCACCACACGCCCAAAGCCGCGTTCGGCCATGCCGTCGACCGTGGCCCTGATCAACTCGATGGGCGTCAGCATGTTGGCATCCAGCGCCTGAATCCAGGCGGCACGGTCCCAGTTGCGGAAGTCGCCCGGTGGCGGGCCGCCCGCGTTGTTGATCAGGATGTCCACCTGCCCGGGCTGCGGAAACGCCGCCAAGGCCGCCGCACGGCCCTCGATCGTCGTGATGTCACCGGCCACAGCCAGCACCTGCACCGCCGGATTCAGCACCCGCAGTTCCTCAGCGGTCGCTTGCAAAGCTTCGCTGCCGCGCGCAGTGATGACCACGTTCACGCCTTCGCGCGCCAGCGCCTGCGCGCAACCCTTGCCCAGGCCCTTGCTGGCAGCGCACACCAGCGCCCACTTGCCTTGAATGCCGAGATCCATGTTGACGATTCCTTGTAGTTGGACGGTCCAGCCCCTGGGCCAGCCATGCTGGGAACGGGCCGAAAGCTGCGTTCAGTAGCCGACGGCCTGCCCATCGCGACGCGGGTCGCTGGCGGCTGCATAGCCTTCAACCGACGGATTGCCCAGACGCCAGATGAACTGCCCCGCGCCATAGTCCTGGTAGCTGTCGTCGAAAGGCTGCACGGTGTGGCCCAGGTCGCGCAAGCCTTGGGCCGTGGCGGGATCGAACCCGGACTCGGCGTTCAGCACACCACTGTTCCAGCGCCAGCGCGGTGCATCGCATGCGGCTTGAGGTTGCTGCATGTAGTCGAGCATGCGCACAACGGTCTGCATGTGGGCTTGCGGCTGCATATCGCCACCCATGATGCCGAAGCTCATCTGCGGCTGGCCGTCCTTGGTCAGAAAGGCCGGGATGATGGTGTGGAAAGGGCGCTTGCCCGGCCCGACCTGGTTGTCGCTTTCGGGGTCCATGGTGAATCCATGCCCGCGGTTCTGCAGGCTTAGCCCATAGCCCGGCACCACGATGCCCGAGCCGAAGCCCATGTAGTTGCTCTGGATGAAGCTGACCATCATCCCGCTCTCGTCGGCGGCCGTGAGGTAGATGGTGCCGCCCTTGGGCTCGTGACCGGGGCCGTAGTCCTGCGCGCGCCGGGGGTCGATCAACCTGGCGCGGGCGGCCAGGTAGTTGTCATCCAACATCTGCGCCGCCGTCAGGCGCATCGACCTGGGCTCGGCCACATATCGGTAGGCGTCGGCAAACGCCAGTTTCATCGCTTCGATTTGCAGGTGCTGCGAGGCCACACCATCGACCGCCAGCGCCGCGACATCGAACTTCTCCAGGATTCCCAGCGCGATCAGCGCCGCGATGCCCTGCCCGTTGGGCGGGATCTCATGCACCGTGTAGCCCCTGTAATCGCGTTGAATGGGGGTGACCCACTCAGGCTTGTAATCAGCGAAATCGGCAGCCGTCATGACACCGCCGTGGGCCTTGGCATGGGCGGCGGCGGCTTCAGCCACCTCACCTCGGTAGAAGGCTTCGCCTTTGGTCTGGGCAATCAGGCGCAGCGTGCGGGCGGCTTGCTCAAAGCTGAAGCGCTCACCCACGTGGGGCGCGCGACCGTGCGGCAGGAAAGCTTCTGCAAAACCAGCCTGCTGCGTGATCTCGGGCAAGGACGACGCGTTGGCCCACTTCTGCTGCACGATGACGGGCACCGCGTAGCCGCGCTCGGCGACCTCAATGGCCGGTGCCATCAGATCGGCAAACGGCAGCTTTCCGAAGCGCTCGCTCAAGGCCGTCCAACCCGACACGGCAGCCGGAACGGTCACCGAGTCCCAGCCGCGCTTGGGCGGCGTGCGAATGTCGGCACCGTACTTGCCTTTGAAGTACTCGGGTGTCCAACCCGCTGGGGCGCAGCCCGAGGCGTTCAGGCCGTGCAGTTTCTGACCGTCCCACAGAACGGCAAAACAATCCGAGCCCAGGCCGTTGCTGCAGGGCTCGACGATGGTCATGACAGCCGCAGTGGCGATGGCGGCGTCCACCGCGTTGCCGCCCTTTTGCAGCATGCGCAAACCGGCTTGCGCAGCCAGCGGATGCGAGGTCGACACGACGTTGCGTGCGAACACAGGCGAGCGCTGGCTGGCGTAGCCGGTGCTCCAGTTGAAGGCGTGGATCATGGTGTGGGCTGAGGTAGCCAAAAGGGATGACCAAGTATCCCAGCACCCTGGTTCGAATTGGCGCGATGCCGGTGTGGGCCGTTGCGGCTGGGTGCAGTCGAAACGGCGCATGCGGGGTTGCTGTTACAAGCCTGAGCCACCTTGTTCCACCTCGGCATCACCTACATAACGGCGCAAGACAGGGGGCTCTTCACCCAAGTGGAAGGCCATGCGCTCTTCGCGCAGGCCAGCGTCGAAGCCCGTAAAGCGCTCCAGGCGGCGCTGATGTTCGACCCAGTTTTCATCGACGAAGTACTCCACATACCGGCCAGGTACCGCAACGTCGCGAAACAAGCCCCAAGACAAGGCACCCTGGCGCAGTCGCGCACGGCGCGTGCGTTGCATCACCTCGGCGAACCCGGGTGCACGCGCAGGCTCGATCTGGTACTCCACCGTCACCATCACCGGGCCTTCCTGCGGCCCGACTGGGAAGGCAGGTTCAGGCGCAACGCGAACGGGGGCGGGCGAGAAGTCGATGTCGGCACCGCCCTCGACACTGATGCGCCGGGTGGCCAGCAGCACCACAATTCCAAAGGCCGCCGAAGCAAGCACCGCACCTTGCACGCCGACGAGTGCGGCAACCTGCCCCCAGATCAAAGAGCCAAACGCCGAGCCGCCCATCAGCGCCATCTGGTAGATCGACATGCCCCGCGCGCGCACCCAGTTCGGCATGGCGACCTGGGCCGACACGGTGAGTGAATTGGCGACCGAGATCCAAGCCATGCCAGCCACCATCATGGCCGGCAATGCCACCCAGATCTCAGGCACCAGCACGATCAAGCACGTTGCCACGGCGTGCAAGACCGTGCCGCCCCAGACAAACTGGTCGCGAGTGAAACGTTCGCGCAAACGCGGAAAATACAGCGCAGCGACGATGGCCCCGGCGCCCACACAAGACAGCATCAACGTGAAGGTGCCGGGCCCGCCGCCATGCAGTCCGCGCGCCACCAGCGGCAACAGCGCGGTGATGGCCGTGGCCTGCAGAAAGAACAGGAACACACGCAACATGATCGCCTTCAGGCGGGGCGACTGCATCGTGAAGTTCACGCCAGTGCGCATCGCGCCGAAGAATCGTTCACCGGGCAAGGTGCTGGCGCGGGGCTCGCTTTTCCATCGCAAGATAAGCACGAAGGCCACCGCGGCCACCAAGGTATTCAGCACAAACACCGCCGCCGGGCTGAAGGCCGCCAGCAAGGCACCCGCCAAGGCCGGACCAATGACCCGCGAAAGGTTCATCGCGATGCCGTTCAACGCCAGCGCAGCGGGCAGATCGCTGCGCGCGACAACGCTGGGAACAATGGCCGCAAACACGGGCCAGCGCATCGCCAAGCCCACCCCGTTGGTGAAGGTCAGCAGCAGCAGCAGCGGCGCAGTCAGCACGTCGGCCAAAGACAACCCTGCCAGCAGCAAAGCGTTGACCGAAACCCAGAGCTGCGTGGCGGCGAAATAGCGGCGGCGGTCGAGGATGTCGGCCAGCGCGCCGCTGGGCAGCCCGAGCAGGAAAACCGGCAAGGTGCTGGCGGTGGAAACGAGGGCCACCATGACTGGGCTGGTGGTCAGCGTCGTCATCAGCCATGCGGCTGCAACGTCGTTCATCCACATGGTCATGTTGGCTGCCAACCAAGCGAGCCACAGACCGCGGAAGACGGTGCCTTGCAAGGGGGCTAAGGCGACAGGCAAACGCATGGGCTTGAGGCTAACCCAATAACAAAAAAGGGCCCCGCCCAGCGGAGCCCCATTCAAAAAAAGCAGAAGTTCGTCAATCGGCGTCTTTGAAAGCGGCTTGGCGCTTGTTCTTGATTGACGGCAGCATCACGATCACGATCATCAAGAACGCCGCAATCAGCAGGCTTGCCGACAGCGGGCGCGTCATGAAGGTCGTCCAGTCGCCCCGCGAGAGCAGCAGCGCGCGACGCAGGTTCTCTTCCATCATCGGCCCCAGGATGAAACCCAGCAGCAGCGGCGCCGGTTCACAGCCAAGCTTGTAAAAGAGATAGCCCACCACAGCGAAGCCCGCGCCCATGTAGACGTCGAAGGCGTTGTTGTTCAGCGTGTACAAGCCAATGCAGCAGAACGACATGATGGCCGGAAACAGGAAGCGATAAGGCACCGTCAGCAGCTTGATCCAGATGCCGATCAGCGGCAGGTTCAAGATCACCAGCATCGCGTTGCCCACCCACATCGATGCGATCAGGCCCCAGAACAGTTCCGGGTTGCTCGTCATCACCTGCGGGCCGGGCTGGATGCCCTTGATGGTCATCGCGCCCACCATGAGCGCCATCACGGCGTTGGGTGGAATGCCCAGAGTCAACATCGGGATGAAGCTGGTTTGCGCGCCGGCGTTGTTGGCCGATTCGGGGCCCGCAACACCGCGGATGTTGCCCTTGCCGAAAGGCACTTCACCCGGCTTCATGCGCATCTTCTTCTCAACCGTGTAGGCCGCAAAGGAAGCCAGCAGCGCGCCGCCACCGGGCAGCACGCCCAGGATGGAGCCCAGCGCGGTGCCGCGCAGAACCGCCGGCCACGCGTTCTTGAAGTCTTGCTTCGTGGGCCATAAGCCCTTCACGTCCTTGGTGAACACCTCGCGGTTTTCAGCCGGTTGACCGAGGTTGCTGATGATTTCACCAAAGCCGAAGATACCCATTGCGATGGCGACGAAACCGATGCCGTCGGTCAACTCGGGAATGTCGAAGCTGTAGCGCGGCACACCCGAGATGACGTCGGTGTTGATCTGGCCGAGCAGCAAGCCCAACACGATCATGCAGATGGCCTTCACCAGCGAACCTGAAGCCAGCACCACTGCACCGATAAGACCCAACACCATCAAGCTGAAGTACTCGGCCGGGCCGAACTTGAAGGCCAGCTCGGTCAGCGGCGGCGCAAAGGCCGCGATGATGATCGTGCCCACGCAGCCTGCAAAAAAGCTGCCCAGGCCGGCGGCAGCCAGTGCCGCACCAGCGCGGCCCTTGCGAGCCATCTGGTAACCGTCGATGGCGGTCACCACAGAACTGGATTCGCCCGGCACGTTGATCAGGATGGCGGTGGTCGAACCGCCGTACTGGGCACCGTAGTAAATGCCCGCCAGCATGATCAGCGCCGGCGTGGCGTCCAGCGCGTAGATGCTGGGCAGCAGCATGGCGATGGTCGCTACAGGACCCAAACCCGGCAACACGCCAATCAGAGTGCCCAATAACGCGCCGCCGAAAGCGTAGGCGAGATTCTGTAAAGTGAAAGCGATGCCGAAACCCAGCATCAAATTGTTGATCAGATCCATTGCGGGCTCCTCAGCGAACCAGGAAAGCAGGCCAAAGCGGGATGGTCAGTTGCAGTCCGTAAATAAAGACTATCCAGCACCCGGAAGTCAGCACCGCAGCACTGATGATGGTTTCTTTCCAGCGGAACTCGTCGCCCGCCAGGGCCGCGACGAAGATCAGGATGGGCAATGCGACAAACATGCCCATGTGCGGCAGCATCCATCCGAAGATGGCCACCGTGGCGGTAATCGTGGTCAATGGCTTCCAAGCCCAGCGGCCGATCTTGTCGCCGCCCTCGACCTCGAAGGTCAGCGCCTTGAACAGGATGATTCCACCCAACACGGCCATCAGGATGGCCAGCCCGAACGGAAAGTAACCGGGTCCGGGTCGCGCCGACGAGCCAAATTTGTAGGCGGTCGCGCCCCACGCGAAAGCGACCCCGACCACGATGAACATCAATCCGGACCAGAAGTCCTTCTCGCTCTTAATCTTCACTGTCAATCTCCTCGCGGGTTTGCTCTGCGGCCGGATTCTAGGTAGCCCACCCCACGCGCTGGCTGTGGTTTCCACGTAAGCCAAACCCACGGGACTCGGGCGTCGACAGGCGGCTCAGGGGGTGTACGGACGCACCATGCGCAGCCACTTTCTGGCTGGCAAGCCGAGATCGCCGTAGCGGTCTTCGATGGCTGCAGCGCGCAGCGTCAGGGCCTCGCGTTCGGGCACCTCGACACCGCGCCCGGCGACGACCACGGTGTTGCCCTCGCGAGTAGGCCGCAGGCTCCACACCTGGTCAGAACCAAAGGCCTCGGCGATGCGCGCGACGCTGGCCTCGAAGCTGGCGTGGCGACCGAAAAGGTTCACGCTCATCAAGCCGCCTGTTTCCAGCACGGCGCGGCAGGCGGCGTAGAAGTCGGTGTCGTCCAGCACGGGGGCAGCCGCATCGTGGTCGTAAAGGTCCACGTGCAGCAGGCGCACGCTGGCCGGTTCGGCCTGAGCCACCCAATCGGCGGCGTCGCCGCAAACCAGATCGACCGACTCCGGCAGCACAAAAAACAGGCTGTTGGCGCGGATGACGTCGGGGTTGATCTCCACCGCCGTGGTCGACATCTTCAGCGCGTTGGCCGTGAAGCGGGTGATAGCCCCCGCCCCCAAACCCAGCTGCACCGCTTGGCCGCGGCCCAGATCGGCCGTCGGCAACCAGAGCAAGCTGGCCAACATGCGCTGTATGTAGTCCAGTTCCACCTGCTGCGGCTTGCGGATGCGCATGGCACCTTGCACCCACACCGAACCCAGGTGCAGATAGCGCACGCCGTCGAACTCCGACAGCGTGACAGGGGGCAGATCGACAGCGACTCGGGGCATGGCAACAGATCACTTCCGCTGAAAAAAGCACGCGTTGGCAGACGCAGCCCCCGGGCAGACGCAGCCATCAACCAGACAACTGGGCCTGCACTGGCAGACAGGCCAGCTTGGGCAAGACGCGAAGGGCATTCGCCGATGTAGTTTCCGCCAACTGCGCAAGTGTCAAGCCTCGCAAGTCGGCCAGCACCGCCGCCATCCGCGGCAGTTCAGCCGGCTCGTTGCGACTGTGCGCGCCTGCGGCCCGTTCGGCAGCCGTTCGATACAACCAATGCGGCGGAATGTCGGGTGCGTCGGTTTCCATCACCAGGGCCGCAGCGGGCACCGTTTGCGCAAGCGCCCGGATCTGCAAGGCGCGGTCGAAAGTCATGGCACCGCCGAAGCCCAGGCAGAAATCCCGCTGGGTAAAGTGCGCAGCTTGCTCGGCGCTGCCATTGAAGGCGTGCGCAATGCCGCCACACACCTGCACATGGCGCAGTCCCTTGAGCAATTGATCGGCTGAACGCCGCACATGCAGGATCACCGGCAAGCCTGCGTCGCGCGCCAGCTTCAACTGCGCCATGTAGAAGGTGTTCTGCAGCTCGGGGTCCAGTCCAGGGACGAAGTTGTCCAGACCGATCTCGCCTACGGCCACCAGCCGCGGGTCGCCTCGATGCTGATGCAGGGCTTGCTCCAGCTTTT
>Ga0105046_10005544_pt1 | contig 19980 bp, 12 predicted proteins | sample MAT03_FD_78385 | JGI IMG/M metagenome (GOLD analysis project Ga0105046, IMG submission 78385) | Freshwater microbial communities from Lake Fryxell liftoff mats and glacier meltwater in Antarctica - MAT-03 (megahit assembly) | ecosystem: Environmental > Aquatic > Freshwater > Ice > Liftoff... | reverse complement strand
TGCCGGGCTATCCAGTTTTGCCCCCAGGGAGTTTGTATAAAAATATATAACCCGACAATGAGGAAAAGCAGGGTTAGGAAAAACCACTTCAATATTTTTTTAAATCTCCTCAGGTTCAGTCAATTAAGTTGTAAAAGTAGGCAATCGTTCCCTTAAGGCAAATTCAGTACCAATTAATAGGAAGAAGGAGGGGCAACTGAGTATGAATGGCAGGTGGTTTGAAAGAGAGTAAATTTTAATCGTAGCTGGCAATATATCATTTTCCCATTTACTACTTCTTAACAAAAGATTTGCCAGATGTAAAAGATGAAAACAAGAATATTAATTTCATGAAGCAGCTTCTTTTTTAAAATTTATTCGCCGGGTCTTTTATTTCTGCCGTATCATTATACACCTGCGACTGACCTTTTGGAATGGATAGATTGTTCCAGTTTTTGCCCTTAATTATCTTGGCAATGTGGATGATTTGCCCCACATGATAGGGGTAATGTGCCAATTGCCGGTTGATAGCATCAATAACAGACAATGGTTCCTGACGGATATAAATTATTTTTTTCAAATCCTTTTTCTTCAGGGACTCAACGGCATCAAAGAAACAGGCCCATCCCTTTTCCCATAGCTCCAGTAATTGCTCCTTTTTGTATTCATGTATAGCAAACTCATCGTCCCGCTGCCGCCATTCTTTTTCACCGTCTTCGGTTAAAAAATTTGTCCAGCGGCTCAGCATATTGCCAGCCATGTGCTGAATGATGATGGCAATACTGTTGGATTCTTCATTCGGTTGGTAATGGAAATCCCAGTCGCCTAATTGCTCAATCGTTTTATTGCCAAGGTCCTTGTAATATTTTAACCGGCGAATAGCTGTTTCCAAAAATTCTTTTCCAAGGGAGCTCATAATTATTAACTATTAATTTTTAATTATTCATTATTACCATCCTTCCGCAGCATCATCACCCCGGTTATCTGCCACCGCTTCAAATTTTCCATTCGGTAATACTTTTATTACTTCTGTCCGGCCAAAAGCAACCCGTTCTTTTAGAATGTATCCCATTTTTTGCAACGCATCCCGTACAGGCTGAGGAAAATTTTTCTCAATCATTATTTCATCCGGTAACCATTGATGATGAAACCGGGGTTTGTACACGGCATCTTCAGTACTCATATTAAACTCAAGCATATTCACCAGTGTTTGAAAAATCTGAGTTGGTATAGTAGTGCCACCGGGTGTGCCAATAACGATATACGGTTTATTGTTTTTTAATACAATGGTCGGTGTCATCGAACTCAGCATTCGTTTGCCGGCAGCAATGGCGTTTGCTTCGCCACCAATAGCACCGTACATATTGGGCACACCAGGTTTTATACTAAAGTCATCCATTTCATCATTCAGAAAAAAACCGGCACCGCCTACTACAGTCCGGCTGCCATAAGAATTATTAAGTGTGGTAGTGATTGAAACGGCATTACCTTCTTTATCTATTACACTAAAATGGGTTGTTTCTTCACTTTCTTTTCCTGTTACTACTCCCGGTTTTATATCGGTGCTGGGTGTTGCTTTTTCCGGATTATACGTTTGCATACGTTCTTTTAAATACGCATCACTGCCAAGCCTTGCCACCGGCACCTTGTAAAAATCAGCATCGCCCATGTATTCTGCACGGTCAGCATAAGCTCTTCGTTCTACCTCTGTCATTAGCTGCACAGCCTGCACCGAATGAAAACCCATAGCACCAATATTCCGGTACTCAATCATCTTCATCATCTGGTGTAGTAATAGCCCACCGCTGCTTGGCATAGCCATTCCAACTATTTTGTATCCTTTATAATTAAACTGATGCGGTGTTCTTGGTTGTGCTTTATAATTTTTTAAATCTTCATAAGTAATAATGCCACCACCTCTTTTCATTTCTTCTACGATAAGTTTTGCTGTTTCGCCTTCATAAAAACCGGTTGCCCCATTGTCCTGGATTCTTTTTAATGTGTTGGCCAAATCGGTTTGTATCAGAGTATCACCTGCTTTCCAGCCTTCATTCTTTACAAACACCGGTATTACAGAATTAAACTTCTTTAAGTCATCCTGCAAACCATTTAATGATTTGGCTTCCCGTTCACTAATAGTAAATCCTTTGGCCGCCAAATCAATTGCAGGCTGAATTAATCTTGCAAAAGGAAGCTTTGCATATTTATGTGAAGCAAATAAACCGGCAACAGCTCCCGGTACTCCACTGGCCAGATGACCATCCTGGCTTTTATCTGTTCTGGCTTTGCCATCCGGGTCTATATACATGTCACGATGCGCATTGCCCGGAGCTTTTTCCCGGTAATCAATGGAAACAAGTTCGGCGTTACTCAATCTTGCTACAAAAAAACCACCACCACCAAGGTTGCCGGCATTGGGATAAACTACTGCCAGTGCTAATTGTGTAGCGATTGCGGCATCAATAGCATTGCCCCCTATTTTCAAAATTTCAACTCCAACTTTGCTGGCTAACGGATGCGCAGAGACAACAGCCCCGTTTTCAGCAATTATTTTTTTCTGAATGTTGTAGTTATACGGATTAATAGCAATCCCTGAGGCACTATTTTTTAAAGCAGGATTGCATGAAAATATGATGACGGAGACGAGTGATAGTCTAATTAATCTTTTCATCAGATAATATTTATATCAGGCAGAAAGGTAAGTAAATTGTTAAAATCATTTGCAGGGAACCCCCAAAAAAGCTATATTTAAAGTCCTGCTAACCTTTTCCTACCCTTACTATTACATTTAATTATATCAACCAAAACAAAAAATTATGCTTATCAAACATTTTTCTCCTCCCCGGTATCTATTTCTTTTTGTGTTATTTCTTTTTTCCTCTCTTTTTGCATCGGCGCAAACAGCCACACTGAAAGGAACTGTAAAGGATGCTAATGGACAACCCGTAGCCGGCGCATCTGTTTTACTGGAAGGCACAAAAAAAGGAATCATTACCGATGCCGCAGGCAATTACACACTTCAGGTTGCGCCGGGAAAACATACATTGATTATAAGTTATGTTGGCACAGAAAGCCAGCGAAAAGAAATTACGGTTTCATCCGATGATGGGACGACCTATGATTTTCAATTGGAGACTACCGGTGATTTGGCTATGGTGACGGTGGGTTCCCGTTCCGCCACTGTAAGAACGAGAACACAAACACCAGTGCCGGTGGATGTAATTCAAATAGCACAAGTAGTGAATGATATTGGCCAGGTGGAGTTAAGCCAGATTTTGAATTTCATTGCTCCTTCATTTCAATCTGCCCGTCAAACTATTTCTGATGGTACTGACCATGTGGATCCTGCCCAGTTACGGGGATTAGGAACTGACCAGGTGCTGGTGCTGGTAAATGGCAAACGCCGTCATCAATCAGCATTAGTAAATGTAAATGGTACGGTAAACCGTGGTTCTGTGGGAACAGATTTGAGTGCTATTCCTGCCACGGCCATTGAAAGAATAGAAATATTGCGGGATGGCGCAGCTGCACAATATGGTTCTGATGCTATTGCAGGAGTTATTAATATTGTGCTGAAAAAAAGAACAGGGGTGCTGGAAGCAGGAATAAGTTATGGAAAGCACATTACCTCCTACGAAAAAAATTACGCTTTATATAAAATTACCGGCAAAACCGATGACCCTTCTGTAAAAGCAAGAGATGGCGGCAACTTTCAGGCTTCGGTAGGATACGGGTTCAAAATAAAAAAAGGACACCTGAACCTTACCGGTGAATATATAAAAAGAGATGCGACAAACAGAACAGGTACTTATACAGGTGCGGTTTATCCCAATGTAAATGGAGTAAACCGGGATGATTCTATTATGGCAGCAAGAGGATTGACAAGAAACTCCTTTGATATGTTTGTTGGCAACTCTGAAATGAAAGGAGGAAACTTGTTTTTTAATTTTACTTATCCAACCAGTGGCAAAACAGAACTATATTCATTTGGCGGGTATGGCAAAAAAGATGGCAGGGCTGCCGGTTTTTATCGTTATCCAAGCGGTATTCCGGGCAATGCAAGAATTTATGCTCCCCAGGCTTTTTCCCTTTATCCCAATGGCTTTTTGCCTTTTATCAATTCTGATCTTACCGATGCAGCCATAACAGTGGGTGCCCGCACAAAATTTAATCAATGGAATGCAGACTTCAGTTATACGTATGGCATGAGTAAGTTTGATTTTACCATTGACAATTCAGTTAATTATTCACAATTTTTTATTGCAGGAAACAAGCAAACTTCCTTTGATGCCGGTGGGTTAAAATTCGGCCAGAATGTGTTTAATGCCGATCTCTCAAGAAAGTATAATGTGCTTAAAGGGTTGAATGTGGCAGGGGGAGTGGAATTCAGATTGGAAAATTTCCAGGTCAGGGGTGGTGAGGAAGCATCGTATAAAAATTATGATCCTCCAACCGCTGCTGCTGCCGGGGCCCAGGTTTTTTCAGGATTTATAAACTCTAATAATAATAACCGTAACGCAATAGGCATCTATGTTGACCTCGAACAGGATTTCACAGATAAATTTTTAGTGACAGGTGCATTACGTTTTGAAAACTACAGTGATTTTGGATCAACACTGAATTATAAATTGGCCAGCCGCTACAAGTTTGGAGAAGCGTTTAATCTAAGGGCATCTATCACTTCAGGCTTCAGGGCGCCTTCTATGCAACAGCGGTTTTATACCAGGACAAGTACACTGTTTGTAGGTAATCCATTGATGCCAATCCAGGCAGGCACATTTACCAATGGCAGCGTTCCCGCACAAATATTGGGCATCCCTACGCTACAAGAAGAAACCAGTAGCAGTTATTCAATTGGTTTTGCTGCTAAACCTTTTAAAGGTTTAGAATTAACGGTGGATGCTTACCAGATTGATATAGATAACCGGATTGTACTCACCAATAATTTTACCGGTGGTGGCAATGCACCGTTGCAGGCCCAATTAGATGCGGCAGGGGCAGGTACTGCTAATTTCTTTTCTAATGCTATAGACACCAGGGCAAGAGGATTGGAAACAGTACTTTCTTATAGCACAAAATTTGCCCGCAAACATTCATTCCGTGCTACACTTGCTGCTATATTTATTGACAATGAAGTGAAAAAAGGTGCAGATGGAAAGCCGATCATAAAGGCATCACCAGTTTTAGTCAGCACCGGGCAATTAGGAAACTATTTTAACCGGGAAGATCAAAGCCGTATTGAAGTAGCCAATCCTAGTAATAAATTAAGCCTCACATTGAATTATAAAGTGAGCAAGTTTGGAGCTATGGTTCGTTTTGTCAACTTTGGAAAAGTGGAATACCTTGATCCTTCTATTAATCCGGCTAATCCGGGTGCCTTCCCGATGAATGCATTCAATAATAATGCAAGGGAAACGCTGGACCAGGTTTTTGAGTCTAAGTTGGTAACCGATCTTTCATTGTCGTACCAATTGATTAAGCAACTGGCATTGACAATAGGCGCAAACAATTTATTTGATGTCTATCAGGACAGGCACACCCATAGCGGCAATATGAGCTCAGGTCGTTTTGTATTCAGCCGCAGGGTACAGCAGCAGGGTTTTAATGGGGCATATTATTTTGTCAGGTTAAAATTTGAACTGCCAACAAGCAAATAAAGATTCATTTTTTTATAGTAAGGCCGCTGTTTTTACAGCGGTCTTATTTATTACCTGAAACCGTGTTGCCTACATTTGCATATCTTAGTCAGCTTAAAATAAGATTATGCACAAACGACTCCTGGTTTTATTCCTGTTTTTAATAACTACGCATCTTTCCTTTGCTCAACTAAAATCTCCGGAAGATTTTTTAGGTTATAAAATAGGCAGCCGTTACACTCCGCATTTTAAAATAGTAAATTATTTTAATCATGTAGCGGCTAATGCTACAGCCACGGTCAAGCTACAGCAGTATGGTGAAACCAATGAAGGCCGTCCCTTATTGCTTTCATTTATCAGCTCACCGGATAACATGAAAAACCTGGAAGCGATACGGATGAATAACCTGAGGCTTGCTAACCTGGCGAAAGATAAAGCTGCGGCGATTGAAGAAAATGCCCCGGCTATCGTGTGGCTCAGTTATAATGTACATGGTAATGAAACTTCAAGTTCAGAAGCAGCATTGATGACGATCTGGTCTTTAGTTGATCCATCTGATAACAAAACAAAAGAATGGCTGAAAAACACAGTCGTAGTTATTGATCCCTGTATAAACCCTGATGGAAGAGACAGGTATGTAAACTGGTTTAATTCAATTGTTGGGAAAAAGGCTAATGCGAGCCGCATATCCCGTGAGCATCGGGAACCCTGGCCGGGCGGACGTACCAATCATTACAATTTTGATTTGAACAGGGACTGGGCCTGGCAAACACAAATAGAAAGCCGCCAACGTATTAAAATGTATAATGAATGGATGCCGCATGTTCATGTGGACTATCATGAGCAAGGAGTTAACCAACCTTATTATTTTGCCCCTGCTGCACAACCTTATCATGATGTTATCACTTCCTGGCAAAGAGATTTCCAGGTAACGATTGGAAAAAATCATGCAAAGTATTTTGATGCGAATGGCTGGTTGTATTTTACAAAAGAGGTTTTTGATTTGTATTATCCTTCTTATGGCGATACCTATCCCACTTATAACGGTGCTATTGGTATGACGTATGAACAAGGTGGTGGCGGAGCAGGCGGAGCTGCTGTATTGAATGATGAAGGCGATACACTGACTTTGTTTGACAGGGCCATTCATCACTATACCACCTCACTCAGTACTATTGAAATTTCTTCGCTGAATGCGGGGAAGCTGGTAAAAGAATTTCGAAAATATTTTAATGAAGCTGTTGCATCCGGCATCGGCGAGTATAAAACGTATGTAATAAAAAATAATGCAAAGGATAAAGAACGTATTGAATCGTTGCTTGACTTGCTGAATAAAAACGGTATTCAATATAGCAGCGGCTCAGGGGCAGGGAAGGGGTATAATTATAATACAGGGAAAGAAGAATCTTTTACCCTGAACAATGATATTGTAATAAGTGCTTTGCAACCAAGGTCTGCCATGGTAAAAGTTTTGTTTGAACCCAAAGCAAAACTTGTTGACTCCGCTACGTATGATATTACAGCCTGGGCATTACCCTATGCTTACGGATTGGAAGGTTATGCCAGCCGTGACAGGATAAACGGCAGTGGAACAGTAGCAAAAACTAAAGTAATCAATGCAGAAACAACTTATGGTTATGTAATGCCCTGGAATGGCATCCAGACTGTAAAAACTGCCGGACAGTTATTGCAGAAAGGAATATTACTACGCTATGCTACACATCCGTTTGAAGTAAATGGAAATAAGTTTGAAAGGGGAGCTATAATAATTTTGAAAACCGCTAATAAATCTTTTGGTAATGATCTCTGGACAGAAGTAAAAAAAGCGGCTGATGCAAATAATATTCAGTTGTATCCTGTCTCCACTGGTTTTGTTGATAAAGGATATGATTTTGGCAGCGGACAGGTTGTTCCATTAAAAGCCCCCAAAGTTGCTCTGCTTACGGGAGAAGGTATTGGCGGTAATTCAGCCGGCGAAATATGGCATTTCTTTGAGCAACAAATTGATTATCCCATCACACTAATCAATGTGAATGATATTGGCCGTGTCAACTGGAATGAAATTAATGTATTGATTATGCCAGATGGAAATTATCGTTTCCTTGGTGAGAAAGGTACTGCTGATGCTTTTAAAGACTGGGTCAATAAAGGTGGAAGAGTAGTAGCATTAGAAGGAGCTGTAAATGCTTTATCAAGGCCAGATGCTGCGGGTTTGGGTTTTAGTATAAAATCAAAAAAAACTCCTGATGCCGACTTGCCTGCCGGACAGGCAAACAAGAAAGAGGAGAAAGTGAATTATGATTTGTTGAAAAAATTTGAAGACCGGGAAAGAGATAATATTACCAATATCACACCCGGTTCTATTTATAAAGTGGAGATGGATAATACTCATCCGCTGGCTTATGGTTACCCAAATTATTATTATACACTGAAGATGGATGACAATGTGTATGAGTTCTTCAAAGAAGGCGGATGGAATGTGGGAGTGATTAAAAAGGACAACCAGGTATCGGGGTTTGTAGGTAATCGCTTAAAAGATAAATTGAAAGACGGATTGGTATTTGGATCCCAGCAAATGGGTGGCGGATCCATCAGTTATATCTCCGATGATGTGATGTTCCGGAACTTTTGGGAGAATGGAAAACTGATGCTTTGCAATGCTGTTTTCTTTGCCGGGCAATAAATTTTAATGAAACCATGAACATAGAAGGCCGGTTGTTAATACCGGCCTTATTTATTTAAACGGTTTCTGTCGCTTTTTCAACAAACAGTATATTCGCTTAATAATTATAAGTCAATGCGGAAAACTATTGTATTTATACTTTCTCTCTTTTTCATCCTGAGCTTGCCGAAGGACAATCTCTTCGCTCAACCACCACAAAGCTGGACATCAGCCGACATGTACCAGGCAATAAAAAAATTAAATGTGCTTGGCTCTGTTTTATATATAGCAGCTCATCCCGATGACGAAAATACCAGGCTGATAACTTATTTATCGAAGGACAGATTATTCCGCACTGGCTATTTGTCTATTACAAGGGGCGATGGTGGTCAAAATTTAATTGGAGATGAACAGGGAATTGAATTAGGACTAATCAGAACACAGGAACTATTAGCCGCAAGAAGGGTAGATGGCGGCGAACAATTTTTTACAAGAGCTTACGATTTCGGATACTCAAAAACACCGGAGGAAACTTTTACCAAATGGCACAAAGAAAAAATATTAAGTGATGTGGTGTGGGTGATAAGAAAGTTTCAGCCTGATATTATAGTTAATCGTTTTCCCGTTACCGGTGAAGGGGGTCATGGCCATCATACTGCTTCAGGTATTTTAGCAAATGAAGCGTATGCTGCTGCTGCTGATCCCAACCGTTTTCCGGAGCAATTAAAATTTGTATCGGTGTGGCAGGCAAAAAGAGTAGTGTGGAATACGTTCAACTTTGGCGGAACCAATACAACAAGGGATGATCAGTATAAAGTAGATGTAGGTGGCTACAATCCATTGCTGGGAAAAAGTTATGGAGAAATTGCGGCTATCAGCCGTAGCAATCATAAAAGTCAGGGCTTTGGTTCTGCTGCTACAAGAGGTGAGGCATTAGAATATTTCAAAACAACGGGTGGCACGGCTCCTGTTAGTGACCTGATGGATGGAGTGGAACTAAGCTGGATAAGAGTAGCTGGTGCAGAAGCCATTTCTGACATAGTGGATAGTTTATCTTCTTCTTTTGATTTAATGCACCCTGAAAAATCGGTGAAAGGGTTGGTGAGATTGTACCAGGCAATAAAATCTTTGCCCGATGGCTATTGGAGGGATAAGAAGTTGTTAGAAACACAACAGTTAATAGAGCAGTGCAGCGGATTATTTTTGGATGTTACTACTGCTGAACAATTTCCTGTGCAAACTGATTCGTTACGAATCAATTTTTCTTTTAATAACAGGTTGGGGACAGATGCTGTGCTTCTGAGGATAACGGAAGATAATTTTGACAGCTCCTTTTCAAAAACACTGGAGAAAAATAAGAATTTCAATTTTTCAAAAACTGTACTGGTACCTGCTGAGAAACCCATTACACAGCCATATTGGCTCTCCGGTAAAATGTCAGAAGGATATTATGATGTATCCAAACAAATATCTATCGGACAGCCTGATGTGGATCCGGCTTACTCATTTTTTATTCTGATAAAAATTTATGGAGAATGGATCACTTTTCAAAAGACTGCTAAGTATAAATTTACAGATCCTGTTCGGGGCGAACTGTATCAGCCATTAACAGTGTTGCCACCAGCCTTACTCTCGCCTGACGACAAGGTTAAAATTTCAAAAGATAATAATACGTTCAGCGGTGTTTTAAATATAACGGGTAAGAAAAAAGGATTTAGTACTTTTTTGGACGGTGTTGGGCGGGAGCAGGTGGACAATGTAAAAGTTCAATACAGTCCTGATAAATTGGTATTTGATGAAAAGAATAAAGTAATACCTGTTTCATATACGGTAATTGCCAATAAGGATAATGAATATCATTTTGCAATGGATGCAAACAATGGCAGAAAGGATGTGCTTCATGCAGGAATGAAGGAAGTAAAGTACGATCATATACCCTACATCACTTATTTTACTACGGCAACTGTTACAAACACAAAACTCGATCTAAAAACGTACGGGAAAAAAATCGGCTACATTGTTGGTGCAGGAGATAAAGTGCCGGAGGCATTGGAGCAAATGGGTTATGAAGTGACCTTGCTTACTGATAAAGAGCTTTCAAAAAATAATCTCAGCCAGTTTGATGCAATTTTAACCGGGGTAAGAGCTTACAATACCAACGATTGGATGAATAAGTACTACGACAAGCTGATGAAGTATGTAAACGAAGGCGGTAATTTAATTGTGCAGTATAACACCAGCAACCAGATAGGCCCGGTAAAAGCAAAGATTGGTCCTTATAATTTCAATATAACAAGAACCAGGGTGACAGATGAAAACGCAACGGTTAGTTTATTAAAACCTGAACACCCGGTATTTAATTTCCCCAATAAAATTGTGCAGGATGATTTTAAAGGGTGGATACAGGAACGCAGTATATACCATGCCACCGACACATCGGGTAAGTTTGAAAAACTAATTGGTATGAATGATCCTGGCGAAAAATCGGATGATGGTAGTTTGATTGTTGCGAAATACGGGAAGGGTTGGTTTACTTATACGGGTATTGTATTCTTCCGGGAGTTGCCGGCTGGTGTACCAGGCGCATACAGGTTGTTGGCTAATATCATTGCATTGAATAAGAAAAAAGGATTTTAATGGCAGAAGAGCGAAAACCAAGTTTACGGAGAGGGGAGATGGCATTTATTTTCGCCATTGTTATAGGATTAGTGGTGGGCATTTTAATAAAGAGAGTAAAAGTGGGTATCCTGATTGGAATTGTGCTTGGTATAGTGATTGTACTGACAGGGTGGCTAAGAACCACCCGAAAATGATTGTATGCAAACACCCGATAACGATAAGGCCCCATTCTTCAAAAATTGGAACTACTGGTATGCAGTTGTAATTGGCTTTCTTGTTGTACTGATTATTCTTTTTACCTTCTTTACCAAACGATTTTCATGAACCAGTTGGATTGGATAGTACTGGTTGTTACTTTGCTAGCCATCATTTCTTATGGCTTGTATAAAAGCCGTACTTCTCACAACCTGGATGGTTATTTTCTCAGCAACAGAAGTTTGCCCTGGGGAATGGTGCTGCTGAGCATTATGGGTACGCAGGCCAGTGCTATTACTTTTCTTTCTGCACCAGGGCAGGCTTATACAGACGGGATGCGGTTTGTACAATACTATTTTGGCATTCCGCTGGCCATGATTGTTATCTGTATTTTTTTCGTTCCCATTTTCAGGAAACTGAAAGTTTATACGGCGTACGAGTATTTAGAGAACAGGTTTGATAATAAAACAAGAACACTTACTTCATTCCTGTTTTTGTTACAAAGAGGATTGTCTACCGGTATCAGTGTGTTTGCTCCTTCTATTATTCTTTCATCACTGTTTGGCTGGAATATTTACTACACTAACATACTGATGGGAGGGTTGCTAATCATCTACACCATGAGTGGTGGTGCAAAAGCTGTGGCTTACACACAACAGCTTCAACTGATCATCATTTTCATTGGTATGTTCCTGGCGGCATATATGGTCGTAAATATGCTTCCAAAGAATGTGAGCTTTAGTGATGCGTTGGAAATAAGTGGGAAAATGGGGAAACTGAATGTAATTACAACAGGTTTTGAAAAAGGACATTTTAACTGGAGTGATCAGTATAACTTATTCAGTGGTTTAATTGGTGGCTTCTTCCTGGCACTTTCCTATTTCGGTACTGACCAATCGCAGGTGGGCCGCTACCTGACTGCAAAATCGTTGAAGCAAAGCCGGATGGGATTGTTGATGAATGGGCTGGTAAAAGTGCCTATGCAATTTGCTATACTGCTGATTGGGGCGTTGGTGTTTACATTTTATCAATTTAATAAGGCCCCGATTTTTTTTAATGAAGTACAGGTAAAAAAACTGGAACAATCCGCTGTGTATAAAGATTCTTTCAGGCTGGTACAGCAGCAGTACAATGAAATTGCCGCATTAAAACAGCAAGCCGTTGTCAATTATTCCAATGCCTCAGATGATAATGATAAGGTGAAACAGGGGGAATATTTACAGGAGTTAAACACTTTGCAAAGTAGTGCTAATGTATTGCGGGTAAAAGTAAAAGATTGGGTAAAGACGAAGGAAATTGGTGGCGATAACAACGACACCAACTATATTTTTCTCCGTTTTGTTGTTGATAATTTGCCTGTCGGGTTAGTTGGGTTGTTAATTGCTATTATATTCCTTGCATCATGGGGTAGTATTGCAGCCGCCATTAATTCGCTGGCTTCCTGCACCATGATTGATTTTCACCGTCGCTTTACTAAAAAGAAAGAAACAAGCGAAACTGAATATCGTTTATCGAAGTGGTACACACTGGCCTGGGGTATATTCTGTATCATCGTTGCCATGTTTACTTACAATATCGGCAACAGCCTGATAGAAGCAGTAAATGTATTAGGTTCTCTTTTCTACGGTGTCATTCTCGGTGTATTCCTTGTTGCTTTTTTCTTTAAGAGAATAAAAAGTGGTCATGTTGTTTTCTGGGCAGCGGTGCTGGCAGAATTATTAGTACTAACTGTTTTTATTTTAACGAAAGCAGAAGTTTTTAAAATGGGATTTCTCTGGCTAAACCCCATCGGTGCTTTTGGCGTAATCTTTTTCAGTATTCTTTTAAATAGCTTAATGGGCAAAAAAATAGCCCCAAAAAATGGGGCTATTTAAAAATATCAGATGCTAAGACCCTTTTTTGGGTTTTTATTTATTCAACTCTGCAAGCAACTTCTCATTCAGCTTTACATAATCATCATTCTTTGCAGTAGTTGCCAGTTCTTTTGATTTTTCTGCTGCTGCTTTTGCCTCATCTTTCTTACCGAGTTTCGCTAAAGCATTTGCCCTTTGATGGTGCATCCAGAAAGCAGTTGGGTTTCCTTCTACTGCTTTATCAAACCATGCAAGTGCCTGGTTCAGGTCTTTACCATTGTCCATATAGTACATAGCTGCATTAAAATAAGGACGGTTGTCTTTATTCATCAACTGGTCTATCTGTGCCATTACTTTTGTTTCCACATCGGTAGTAATAGGAAGCGAAACAGCCGTTCTGTCCCACATCAGGTGTAGTTCTGTGCTGTTGGTTTTTACATTGGCAAATTGCATGGTAAACGTTTCCATGCTTTCATCCATGTCCATTGTTTTGGCCTCTACTCTTACTACATCCTGGTCTTGTTTGTATGTAGCAGGACTTGTAACATCCAATTGTTTGGTGATAATCAATGTCCAGTTTTTCTTTTCAGGAATACTGAGAAGACCGTATTTACCGGCTTTCACTTTCACACCACCAATAGTTACATCTTCTGCAAATGTTAAGGTAGTGGCAGTATTGGCACCGGTACGCCAAACTTTTCCATAAGGTACCAGGTCGCCATAGATTTTTCTTCCTTTCATTCCGGGGCGGGAATAGGAAAGCTCTATGGAAGCAAGTCCAAAATTTTGTTTGATAGTTTGAGTAGGGCTGGGTTGAGGGGTTGTCAGTGTTTGTGCATCTGCAATCCATAAAGTGCAAACAGCAATGGCTGTGATAAATATTTTTTTCATATAATTTTTTTAGAAATGCGAAGGTAGTGAAACCAGCAGGAAATGACCCAGAGTAAAATATGAGCGGAAACAGTGTTAAAAATATATAGTTACCGTAGTCCGTCCTTTTTTAGCCTTACGTTTCCATTTTGGGCCTTCTTTTACAAGGCGAATGGCTTCTTTATCGCATTTGGCACAGAGGGATTTTTCTACTTTAAAATTAATGGGTTCACCATTCTTATTTACTTCAAAAGAAACCTGCACTTCGCTGCTGCTTGTTTGCCTGTTTTTCAAATCCTCCGGCACTTCCAGGTTGTTGGTGAGGTAGGTGTCATATTTATCCCATCCATCTGCTGGTTCAGGTTCTTCTAATTTCATAATACCATCACGGCTGCGGGCTGTAGCATTTGAATTTTGTTTGCTAAGCACTACTTCGGATAAAGTTTTGCGGTCATCCTGCAGCACCACCTGGTTATTGGGAACTGCATTCCTTAACTGTACATTATTATTTTCAAAACCAATAGATCTTACCTGTACAGTAAGTACAGAATCAGGGTAAGTCAGGTTGAAAAATCCTCTTGCATCAGTATAAGTACCAGCATTATTATCCTGAACATTGGTTACGTTGGCAAAAGGAACACCGTTATTATCAGCATCGGTAACCCGGCCACGGAATATATTGGTTGACTGATTCTGGTTTTGATCCCTGGAATAGGTATTGTTCTGCTCGTTTGCTCTCCGGCTGGGGGTAGTAATAGTGCGGTTGTTCTGCTGCGTTGACTGACCTTTTGCTACACCGCCAGCAACAACAGTTTCCTGGGTATTGTTCTTTGGTTTATTTTTTTTAAAGGCTTCTTCACGGTCAGCCTCATTCTTTTCGGCTAATTTATTTGTTACAATTTCCTTGTCTTCTTTTTTATCAGCAACCTTTGGGGGTAATGCTGTTACAGTAGGTGCTTCTGCTGGTTTATTTACTACTATATCATCAAAACCTGTTTTGCCGGTAGCTACAGGTGTTTGTTCTCCGGTATTGTTATTTGTGGTGCTGCCTGGTTTTGTTTCTTTATCGGTTGTAGCAACATTTTTATTTGTTGTCGGGCCATCAGCGGATTTGATTTCAGAAACAGGTGCGGTGATAGTTGCAGGATTGATTGAAGTTGTTTTGCCACTATCACTTACATTATTATCTTCTTTTTTTACTTTTTTTGTTTCGGCTATACCGGTTTCTTTTTTATTAAATCCAAACTGGTATATTAATAAACCGGCACCAGCTACAAAAGCCAGCAGCACAGCTGCCCGCAGTAGTCTAAAATTATTTCGGGGTGCTGCTTTCAGTGGAATCACTTTAGTGTCTTCCGTTTTTTCCGCCAGCCTTTTTTTCAGCTCTGCAATATCAGTAGCAACATTTACACCAGCAACAGCATATCCTTCCAGTGCATCGGCCAGGAAGGGATCATCCATTGCAGCTTTTTCCAGGTCATGTCTTTCCTTGTTCGAAAGAAAACCCTTGTGATATTTTTCAATATCAGCGGCAGTAAAATGTTTTATGTTGTTATCAATTGCCATAAGGCATTACAAAGTTTATATTTTTTTGTCAAACTCCTGATTCCCGGCTCCGAACTCCCGACTCCTCTCTTTCCATACATATTTTCAAATTTCGTCTCCCGTTCTGTATCAGGCTTCTTACCTGGTTCCATTCCATTCCGGTTAATTCTACAATTTCGTTGTAGCATTTACTTTCTAAATAAAAGAGCCTGATTGTTTCAGCCTGTTCTTTTGCCAATGTGCCAAGGCAGTACTCCATTTTCGTGAAATTCTCCTCTTTTTCCAGCACACCATTCAGATGCACATTTTCCTCCGATTGCACAAGTTCTGTTTTGAACTCAACTGTTTTCATATTCTTAGGTGTTCGCATCTGCATCAGGCAGTGGTTCTTGGCCACCTGGTGCAGCCAGCCCTTGAAATTGTCCACCTCATGCTTTTTCAATTTTGATACCAATTCTTCAAAAATCTGCATCACACTGTCTTTGGCGGTTTCTGGTTCTTTATAATACTTCAGGCAAACACCATACACCAGTTCCATATATCGCTGATATAGTTCACCGAGTACGGCCATATCACCCGATTCCTTATAGAGGGCTACCAGCTCCTTATCGGTTAGTGATGTGTGGGATATGTTCTTTATAAAAGCCAATGGTTAAAATTAATGAATTAAAATTTTATGAAACCAGCTTAAGTAACACAGATGATCGTCTCTTGCGACGCTCCATTCATCGTTCGGTTCTTTGGTCAGCAAAAACCTCACCCCATTACACCCCTTATTATTATGAACTCCGATCCCCTCTCCTTCAGGAGAGGGGGTGCAGGATTACCGATATATATGAATAGTAAAGGGGGTGAGGTAAAAATCTTTTGCCTCTATTTATGCAATCTCCAAAATACCCGCATCAGGGTATCTAAACACCATTTTATGAAACGAATACTTATCCTTATTACGCCGCTTATTTTAATAATGCTGGCCTTCCGACCTGTCAAATCTCACACTATTACCGGTACTATTACAGACGACAAGGGCTCTCCAATACCTTCGGTGAGTATAACGATGAAAGGCACTACACAGAGTACAACATCTGATGCGAAAGGTGTTTACCACATCACTGTTGCAAAATCATCCGGTACATTAGTTTTTTCAGCACTGGGTTATGTAGCCGTGCAGGAAAACATAAATGGCCGTTCCATTATTAGCGTTACGATGAAAACAAACAGCTCAGTGGCGCAGGAGGTGGTAGTAACGGGATATGGAAAAAAAATAAAAACAATGGAAGCTTACGGCCGGGGTATTGCCGGTGGTCAGATCATGCCATCACCATCTACCGGTTATTATAGTGGCGATGTGGACGAAGAAGAATTAAGCCGGGAAGGATATGATAATATTAATGAAAACAAATTTTTAAAAGTAAAAGATAATCCACTTTCTACTTTTTCAATAGATGTAGATGCGGCTTCTTACAGTAATGTCCGTCGTTTTTTAAACCAGGGACAACTGCCGCCAGCAGGTGCAGTAAGGATTGAAGAAATGGTAAACTATTTTCATTACACCTATCCACAACCAACAGGTAAAGACCCTTTCTCAATCAATACAGAAATATCTGATGCTCCCTGGAATAAAGACCACAAACTGGTGCTGATTGGTTTGCAGGGAGAAAAAATATCTACTGATAATTTACCCGCCTCTAATCTTGTTTTCCTGATTGATGTATCAGGCTCTATGAGTGGGCCATTAAGGCTTCCTTTAGTTAAGTCTTCTCTCAAAATGCTGGTTGACCAGCTTCGCCAACAGGATAAAGTAACCATAGTGGTATATGCAGGTGCCGCTGGATTAGTTTTATCACCAACTAATGGTTCTGATAAAACTAAAATCAAAGATGCTATTGATAACCTTGAAGCTGGCGGTTCTACCGCTGGTGGAGCCGGAATAAAACTAGCTTATAAAACTGCGAAAGAAAATTTTGTAAAAGGTGGTAACAACCGTGTCATTCTTTGTACTGATGGAGATTTTAATGTAGGCGTTAGCAGTAACGATGAACTGGTGAGAATGGTAGAGGATGAAAGAAAAAGCGGGGTGTTCCTTACTGTATTAGGTTACGGCATGGGCAATTACCAGGATAGTAAGATGCAGCAACTGGCCGACAAAGGAAATGGCAACCATGCTTATATTGATGGTATCAGCGAAGCAAAAAAAGTATTGGTAAATGAATTTGGCGGTACGCTGTTCACTATTGCAAAAGATGTAAAACTACAGGTTGAGTTCAATCCTGCCAAAGTACAAGGCTACCGGTTGATTGGTTATGAAAACAGGATGCTGGCCAAAGAAGATTTTAACGATGATAAAAAAGATGCTGGCGAATTGGGCAGTGGTCATACTGTAACTGCATTGTACGAAGTAATTCCAGTAGGAGTGAATAGTGACTTCCTGAAAGGTGTTGATTCATTAAAATACCAGAAAAATATTGTGCCACTCAGTAAATCATCTCAAAGCGATGAGATACTGACGGTAAAATTCCGGTACAAAGAACCAGATGGAGATGTAAGTAAACTAATCGAGCATCCTGTATTGGATAAGCAAATTGCTATTGCTAAAACATCCGACAACTTCCGTTTTGCTGCATCCGTAGCTCAGTTTGGTATGTTGCTCCGCAATTCAGAATTCAAATCAACTTCTTCTTTTGATAATGTACTAAGCCTTGCCCGTAAAGCAAAAGGAAGTGATGAAGAAGGTTATCGTTCAGAATTTGTAAGGCTGGTGGAAAGTGCACAAATGCTGGCCAAAGGAAAACCTGAACCAAAGAATAGTGAAGAAGTGAAAACACTGTCTGTAAGTAAAAAATAAATACAATAACCGCAGAGGCGCAAAGATGCAGAGGGATACAAAATAATTTGTGTTAACTCTGCGCCTCCCTGCCTCTGCGGTTAAATCTCTCTCCGGCTGGCAATTTTTTTTATTCATCTTTTAAACAAAATGCCATGAAATTTTTATTTGAAAAAAGAAACGCATTGCTTTCAGTATCGGCTTTGGCCGTAATTGGATTGCTGGCTACCACTACCATTAAAAATGATAGACCGGAAAAGAAGGTTATCAAATGCTGTAACAATCCAAGCCTGAACCACGTCTGTATTATGAAAACAATTATTGGTACAGATACCAGCCAGGAAGGAAAGTTAATCAGCACTTTTAAAACACCGGAAAAAGTTGAAGTATCTATTAAAAAAGGATTGGACTGGATGGGCAAGGCCCAGGCACCGGATGGTGGCTGGGGTGCTGGCACTCATAGCAGGCAGGATTTAAAAGATCCTCATGCCGTAACCAGTGATCCGGCAACTACGGCACTTGTCGCCATGTCATTATTGAGAACCGATAATACATTGGATAAAGGGGATTACTCATCTAATCTTAAAAAGGCAACGGGCTTCTTATTAAAAATCACCGAAGAAAGTCCGGATAACCAGCCTTACCTAACAACACTCACCAACACACAACCACAAATAAAACTGGGCAGAAATATTGATGTGATACTGACGGCCCAATTTTTTACAAACATACTTCGCTACAACCTGAACGATGAGGCGATGAAAAAAAGAATTGAAAAAGCATTGGATAAGTGTGTAGCGAGGATTCAGCAAGGACAGGATAAAGACGGTAGCTGGAGAGATGGGGGTTGGGCACCCGTATTACAATCTGCATTGGCCAATAATGCGCTGGAAAGTGCTGATGATGTGGGCAGAGTAGTGGATGGCGAAGTGATGGAACGAAGCCGTAAGTACCAGAACAGCAATTTTGATGTGAATACCAATGCAGCAGTTACAAGTAAAGCAGCCGGTGTTATGCTCTACGGATTATCAAGTACTACAAGGGCCAGTGCAAAAGAATCAAGAAGGGCAAAAGACATTGTGGAAAAAGCAAAAAGAGAAGGGAAAATAAAAGATGAAACGGTGACCGAACAAAATCTGAGGGATGCCGGGGTGGCAACAATTCATGCCAAGGAGTTAATGACAGCATATTCTATCAACAAATCATCACAGCAACAGGCGCAGCGGGATGATGTGTTGACTGGCTTTGGCAACAATGGCGGCGAAGAATTTATGAGCTTCCTGATGACAGGAGAAAGTCTGATTATGCAGGGTGGTGATGACTGGAAAAAATGGTACGATGCGACCACTGGCAAACTGGTAAACATTCAGAATAATGATGGCAGCTGGAACGGCCACCACTGTATTACCAGCCCGGTTTTTTGCACGGCTACCTGTTTGTTGATACTTTCTATTCATAACGATATGCAATTCCCGATGCAGCAGCATCAGAAGAATAAATGACTAATCATTTAACAGCCGGTTAGTGATACGGGGCTGGTTTCTACCGGCCCTTCTTTTTTAAAAATTTCAAGTAAGTAAAAATGATTTTATGAGCAAAAAAATCCAACTCACCATCGCCGAACCTTGTCATGAGAACTGGGACGGTATGACACCTGTTGAAAAAGGAAAATTTTGCGGCTCTTGCCAGAAACAAGTAGTGGACTTCAGCAACATGAGTGACCGGCAGGTGGCCGAGTTTTTTAAAAAACCAATCCTGAGTTTATCGAAGGGTGGTTCAGTCTGTGGCCGGTTTATG
>Ga0105046_10005543_pt1 | contig 19980 bp, 17 predicted proteins | sample MAT03_FD_78385 | JGI IMG/M metagenome (GOLD analysis project Ga0105046, IMG submission 78385) | Freshwater microbial communities from Lake Fryxell liftoff mats and glacier meltwater in Antarctica - MAT-03 (megahit assembly) | ecosystem: Environmental > Aquatic > Freshwater > Ice > Liftoff... | reverse complement strand
TTTTTACGGCTTTATTCGTTTTGGAAATTTAAATTTTCACAACTTTTTAAAAGTTTATTTGAATAAAAACGAAATTACTCTTTTTTGATTTTTAAAATTATAAATCGACAAAAATAATTAATTTTATTCTAAATAGATTCTATTTTTACAATATCAATAGATTAGAAAAATCTTTTTTTTATTTACAATTAAATATCTACGTTTCTTAACGAAATATTAATATATATATGAACTCCTTAAAACAATACGAATCATAATTGATTTGGAAACGATTCCGATAAATACTTTCTTTCTAGAAGATTGAAAATCCATGATATCAAGTCCTTTTTTAAAAACTACAAGATTGAAAATATGCTATATCGTAAATAATTCGAAAAATAAAAAAACATAATTAAATTGAAATTCCTTTAATTTTTATTACTTTTGGTCGGTTTGGTAATTATTTATTTTAATTCAAATTAATTATTTAAGTGGAAAACTCAAATGTTCTTTTTTCGTTTTCCAAATAAATTGAATTTTATAATCCCCAATAGATTATAAATAATTGAGTTTATAATCTCGATAAATTAATGTATAACTTTAATTTCTTATAGCTTTGTTCGTCTCGTAATTTACAATTATTTATTTTAAAACATTTTTAATGAAAAACCCAAATGCCCTTTTTCGTTTTTAAATATATTGAATTTTATATTCTCGATAGATTATAAAAAATAACGCAAAACTTTAATTTTTTATAACTTTGTTCTGTTCAGTAAAGCTCTTTTTTTAATTTGAATTATTTATTTAAATAAAAGGCTCAAATACTCTTTTTCCGTTTTTAAATATATTGGATTTTTTAATCTCGATAAATCGAATTTTATAATCTGAATAGATTTAAAAAAGAATTGAATTTTATAATCTCGATAGATCATAATAAATTAATACAAAACTTTACTTCGAATTAAAAAGAGTTTTAATATAAATAAATTTAAATTACTAAACCGAATAAAGTTATAAAAATTATTTACTTGAGTTATAAACTCATACGATTGTTTTTAAATATTGGATTTTTTCAAAATTTTATAATCTCAATAATTCAAAACTTTAATTTTTATGTAGTTTAGGAATTTAAATTATTTATTTAAGTGAAAAAACTCAAATGCTCTTCTTTCGTTTTTAAATGTATTGGATTTTGATATGTAAAAATCAAAATTTTATAATCTCAATAAATTGAATTTTTTAATCTCCAAAGATTGTAAAGAATAATACAAAATTTTAATTTCTTATAACTTTGTCGGTTTAGTAATTAAACTTTTTTTATTTAAGTGAAGGGCTCTTTCATTTTTAAATATTTTGATATGTAAAATTCGATTATTCAAGATTTTATAAATAATTAAATTTTGTAATCTTGATAAATTATAAAAATTAATTTTTTATAACTTTGATCGGTTTAGTAGATTTAGAACTTTTTTAATTATTTATTTTAAAACTCTTTTTAATTTGATTTAAAAAAGTGAAAAACTCAAATGCTCTTTTTAAGTATATTGGATTTTAATATGGAAAATTCAATGATTCAAGATTTTATAATCTCGATAGATTATAAAAAAATAATGCAAAACTTTAATTTTTTATAACCTTGGTCGGTTTAGTAATTTAAAATTATTATTTATTTTAAAGCTTTTTTTAATTATTTATTTAAATAAAAGACTCAAATACTCTTTATTTCGTTTTTAGATATATAAAATTAAACTATTCAGGATTTTTTAATCTCGATGGATTGAATTTTAAATAATTGAATTTTATAATCTCGATAGATTATAAAAAAATAATTCATAACTTTAATTTTCTATAACTTTGGTCGGTTTAATAATTTAAATTATTTATGAAACTTTTTAATTATTTATTTTAATTAATTATTTAAGTGAAAAAACTTAAATGCTCTTTTTTGTTTTTAAATATATTGGATTTATAATCTCGATAAATTGAAAATTATAATCTTTTTAGAATTAAATTTTCAATCTAGTGAAACTTTGCTTGTATTTATTTTGCGATTTATAAACTAGTAAGAATAAAAAAATTATGCTTATTGTTTTTTCGAAATTATATAATTGATCACAGTAAGACAAGTTGGAATATCAAAGTTTTTATTTAAATTCGTTCACTTTGTATAAAATTAGTGATTTATTTGTATAATTTTTATTGGTAAAATCAAGAGACGAAATAAAATTAAAAGGAGGTAATATTAAATTAAGAGTACGCTATTCATAAGTAATATTTGCTTTCTTAACATCTTCAAATAGATCTCTAATCAAAATAATATTCAAATCATCCACTATGTCACCTCCCATATAATCGATAACGTGATCCAAAATATATTTTATATAATTCAAGTATTCTTTGTCTGATTATCATCAGTACCTGAATTGTTTTTATGATTATCACTCTATATAAACATTAGTGGAAATAAAATACGATTATAAAACATTTTATTAAAGTAAATCTTCGGGGTAATGATTCATATACAAATAGATTTTCTATCCAAACTACTTTACAAGTTCCAATCCAATTTTTAAAAAATAATAGTTTTTTCTTTACGAATCCTCAAAACTTCGTTATCCCAAATTGTAATAGAATGTTTATTACATAAGCTGATAGCTATTTTTATTGCTAATTCTAGATCTTTACAAATATATTCGTTTATTTTAAAAGCATATACAAAGACATTTTTGAATAATTATATATAATTTTGTAAAAATAAAGCTAGAATAAGAATACGTTTTCTAAAATATCTTTTTTTTCTGACGAAATGTACGTAATGCATATTTTAAACCCTTTTATTTTTTTACAAATCCTTCTTAAAAAGAATATGAATATCAATCGATTTTGATGAATGATTTTCTGTAAAAGATTAGAAAACTATGACGAAAAGTCCCTTTTTCACAATTGGAGGTTTCCATTCTTACCAAGATAGAAATTCTTTTGGAGTAAGTTTATTTGCTACTTATAATCTTTATACGGAATCCTTTACTCAATATCACCAATCCTAAAAATTCGTTAAACTTATACTATTTTAATTGAATGGTTTAAGTTTGTCCATTACCAAATGTATTTGATTCTAAATTACAAGGAAATATATAATGGATCTAACAATCGTTCAACATAAACAAATAATTGAAAAAGTATGTAAATTATTTATTATGCAACGTTTTTACACGGTGGTGAATTGTATACCATTAAAGGTTGAAATGACAAATTTTCCATTTCGTATATATATCTTTTTCGAGATTTATAAAAATATACAAAATGAGCTATTGCTAACATTAAAAATATAGAGCCCGTAACATTTCCTAATATACAAAAAGATGGATAAACTTCACATTTTTTCATACACAAGCACATAGAAACTCCAATAAAAATCCATTGTATAGAGAACATCATAGATAATATTCCAAAGATTGCGTGTTTTTTATAAAAATTATCTTCTGAAAAATCCATTCCGTTAATTTTAATTGGATTTTCGGTTTGATTTTTCATTTCTAACAATAGACTATGAGTAGATAAATTATCTATAGTATTAATCTCCTCTTTATTCATTTGTTATAAATATATTTTATTTTTATATCCTTTAATTAAACTTGTTGATAAAGTCACATTTTTTTTGTATGTAAAACTTGCATTATTACAAATTTAATCTATAAAATTGTTAAATAATAATGCTTTGAAAGTAAATACCGTACTGTAATAGGATTCTTTGTAAAAATCAATTATAAAAACATAATAAATAGCGGGGAGGATATTCTATTGGTAGTTTTGAAAAAGTTTTTACCCAAACAGATTTTTATAATAAATTCTAGTATAAAATTTAAATGTTTTATTCATAAATGTTCTGAAGAGCGGAGTTTTTTAACGGTAGACTTTTTCCATGTTTTCCACAATTATGGTGTAATAATTCGATCATCCTATGAAATTGAAGGTTGCATTTTTTTACATCCAAACTTCGTCTTGATGTATATTTAAATCTTTTTGGTGCATAAATCCATCTACAAAACATATTTTGCAAACATATGGAGGTTCTGGTCTAGCTTCACGAAACTTGATTTTATGTTTGAGAATAATAATTTTATCCTCAATTTGTTTGATTTCTGTCTTTATTTCGTTGATTTTTGTTTCGTTTTTTAGGATTTGATTCCAAATGGTAGTACGTTTAATCTCCAAAATGGAAATAATCTTCAAAGCAGAATTATATTCTATTACATCTTTTGCATTTAATCTTTGCATTTGGATATATATGGATACTTTTTCTTGCGATAACTTGATTTTATCATCTGTTATTTTCATATTTTCTCCCAAACTAGCTTTTAGCTTTTCGAGACTATCAATCTCGATCTTTTTTAATAGAATATTCTGCATAATCAATTCTAGTTCATATATATTCGGCATTTAATTATTAAGTACAGGTTTTTATAAATAATTTTATTCGAAAACGCTGTAAAAAGAAAAAATAAATTCTTTTTGGGGAGCCCATTTATTTTTGGTAAAATATTTAATAAAAAGGAAATGGATTCAAGATTAAGATATAGTCTTTTAAAGCTATTTTTTGCTACGAATCCAGAAGGAATAACAAAAGATGATAATAATTTAATTTTACCATATAATATTATTCTGGAGCTCAATTTACCTGCGGATATTATGAGTGATTCAAAAATATGCTATACAATACACAGCATTTGGTATTGTTTGAAAACTTTGGGAGATTATAATAATTATAAATCGGCCTGCTCAGATCATGGATTAGATCTTATGGGGAAAGAAGATTTTCTCTATGTGAAAGAAGATTTACCTCTTTATTACTTTATGTTGAACAATACATATTGTAAAGTATTATCAAAATCTAGAGAAGATAATCTTTTAACGATTGCTGATAGAAGAAGACCTGAAATAATTTGCCAATTTGAAGAAATTAGACAATTTTCAGTTATATATCAGCAATTGATATTATTGCGAGAATTACAAAGATTGATTGGAAATAAGAACACTTATTTCCATCTGGAAAAAAGTAAAACATTTCTGAGATTGGAAAATTTCTACCTCAAAATGATAAATTGGTATAATAATGATAACGATAAAGTTTATAAACGCCTTGTAACAGTAATACTGCATTTTGGATATTATTTATGTGATGTTTAACATACAAGATTACTTATAAATTTACGTGAAAAAGTTTAGATATATTTTTTTTGGTTATATATGAGGATAAACATAACGAAGCCTCTTACCCTTCTTGTGAAGGCGGTTTTACAGACTTTGAAATAAAAATATCATACTCATTTAAGAAGAGTGTAATTTTATATGGGTAGATTCTATAATTTACAAAACAGACGAAAATGTAGTAAATGATGATTTATTTGACGAAGAATCTGATTGCGCAACAGAACAAGTTAAAAAGCGAATAGAAGCACGTTGTAAAGAAAAATCATCTATTGATAATTCCCCCGAAGTAAACTCACCAATTTGATGAAAAAAAACCTCAACAGAATAATTACTCAAAGAATGAAAATTTCCACTTGTTCCTCATCAATCTTGGATGTCTCTTGATAAAATGATCTTAAAAATAAATACTGTAGTCCCTATGGTTCTCTATAAAAAAATGGAATGTTTTGAGAAAAAAAAGCTAGATTTTCAGAAAAGATATATTGTAAATGAAAACATAAATATTCTAAAAGTCATTCAGTTCCAAGGTTCTCATACTTTCGGTGTAAACGGCATAAGTAGTATTCTCTCCAATAAATGGAGTATTATTTGCACAATTGAAAGTATATCCTCCATTCAAGAATAATATATCATTGATGTTTCCATTCTGAAATCTGGTTATAGTGGTATAGGCAATTCTCTGAATTCTCGCTCTATTATTAAGGAATAAGAGCTCCCAAGTTCCAGCAAGAGGACCGGAAAAGTGGTAAACTACGGTTTCATCTACTGGATTTTGTCCATCACTGATTTGATCAGTTTTGCATTCATTTACATCATCATCGACATTTCCTAATGCAAAAACTATAGCTTTGTTGGTGATTCCAACTGCTCCATGAACTCTTTGTCTGATATTGGATGGAATAGAAATATTTGTGTATATACCAGTAACATAGTCGAATCTCCAGAGATCTCTGTGAAGTCTTCCAGTTGGAGGAAAAGGGCTGATATTTCCAAAAGCAATGTAAAACTCGGTAGTTCTTTTTCTGTGTTGGAAGGAGAAGATGTATCTTGAAGGTGGATGGGATGTACTGGTTGAGTCATTTTGAACCTTAGTCCAAACATTGGTGAGAAGATTGTAAGTCCAATAATCGTTTTTAACTCCATAATCTCTATCCAATCCTCCCCATAAATGAATAGTATCATTCAAGATAATAATTCCTGATCCAGTTCTTGCTCCAGGTCCAGTACCATTCAGATAATTTCTTCTAACCCATTGAAGAGTGTTTGGGAAAAATTCCCACATATCGTCAATTACAGGTAATGGTAAGCCAAATAATTTAGCTGGATCGGCTGGATAATTTACTCCTCCAATTAAAATAGCAGTATCAGCTTTTGCATAAGAATAATATGCAGAAAAAGCACGTGGTGGAGGATTGTTTGTAGAATTGACTTTTTTCCATTCTCCTTTCTTAACTCCACGATAATCGTAAACGTAGGTTGAGTTGTCGTAAACGTGATCACAACCAGTAGAAATATCGAAGCATTCTGTAAATCCAAGTGCATTTACTATATATTGGTAGGTTGACATAAGAGCTGCACCTCCTTTGAGTCGAGGAATTTCTCCATATTGTCTCTCGATTTGGTATTCGACTCCTAGAGAGAATGAGATTAATAGCATCATAATAGCTGCGATAGGTTGTGCAGAAGTCATTGAGTTCGAAATGATTGTTATCGAATGATTATTACCAAATAAATTTATTCGATATGCGCTATTATAAGAAGTGGTTAGAGGAAAAAATAAATCTTACTTTATTAGATATAATTTTTGAAGTTTCATATATTCGGGTACCGTATTTTAAGATACTATTTAAAAATCTACCTGATCTAATTATTCCTATTGGTCGTATCAAGTAAATGACTGCCATTCAGATCCATTTTGCTAACAAAATTATGACAATGTATATTTAATCGTAGAATGATAAATCAGGTTGCATTGCTTTCAAAATGCTAAAAATAAGGACAATATTTTTCATTAACATAGTACCAAAAGATATTATAAATCGTTCAGTTATAATAGATAAATTTTTAGAAATCCATGATATATAAAAATTGCAATTAATTAAGATTGTAATAATTAATACATCTAGGTGATAAAACTTATTTTAATAAGGGAATGTTAAATTCTATGGTTTTTTTCATCAATTTTTATTATCATAAACGAATTATTATATTACAGCTTTCAAAAAAATCATTAAAAATACACATTGTATGATAGAAAAAGTTATTTAGAGATATATTTTCTTCGCCTAATATGAATAATACTCAACAAATGTTATTTAAGTTTGAAAAATACTCCTCTTCAAATCGCATTTTTCGCATTTTGCATTTTGACGATCTGATCAAATATCAATTTAATGAATATTCTACCTTTTTGAGCATATTTATCGGTAATCCAAAAATGAGTGCAACTATTAAAAAATTTCCTGATGATTTTAGAGGTAAATTTTGCATTTTCTTCTCTTAGACAGTCTAAACAATATACTTTTTTAATAACAAAATCTTTTTCAGTTCCTTTATGATCTACATTAAATGTAGTTTGATATCCAATGTCTTGATTAAAATCTTTTCCCGAGCAACATACATGAACATTAAAATGTTCCTCTTCTAATGGGTATCCTCCAATATAAACATTTAGTTTGCAACGACCATAGCAAGAAAGGATAAAATTTCTATTACAAATTTCTTCCCTTTGAAATTTATGTTGGCAATTTTTGATATTTTCCAAAAGTTGCTTTTCTGTAATATCCATATTATCACATTCTATGCATTTAATCTTGGAATAATCGATAGAGTGAATATCAAATGATGAAGGACTACTCTTATCTCCAGCAAGATATTTAAAATTAGATTCACCACATTTTGTATGAATAAAAGAAATCGTATTAAAATTATATTCTTTCCGTGTATTCAGGTCCATTTCAATAAGAAATTTGATAAAAGTTTCAACATTAAAGTTATATTCTTAAAATTTATAGATCCATAATTTTTAGATTGGAATTAAATATTCTTGTGATTCATATAATATAAAGGATTGTCATTGGAAAACAAAAATATATGGTAGTGAGATTAAATCCCAAGATTCTACTTTTGATGAATTAGGAATGGATTAATAAAACCACAGAAAAAGATGTGGAGAAATTGCATATTATGTATAAATGCAATACCCTTTTTAACATAATACAATATAGAGATCATTTATTTTGCATATGTTTGTAATAATTGCTACAAAAACATAATTCAATTCGTTTTCAAAGAAATCATATATGGATCTATAATGTTATAAGAGGAAAGTGAATACATAAAAAGATTGAATTTATTACTATATTTTTTGAATAAATTCTTTCCATTTTTCAGAAAACATATTATTATTTGCATCCAATTTTTCCTTGTCGTCGCAAGCGAATATAAAAGAGTCTAAAGAGAGCTCCACTTTCGGATCTAAATTGTATCCATCTAAATATTGTAGAAATTTAACCAAACTAATCGGTTTTGTTTTGAAAGTTTTAGTCAATATGATATTCAAAAGATGAACTTGAGAATGTTCATCCTTTTCTTGATCATAATATTTAACGATCATTATACCATTGTCGAGAATTCTAGTAGAAGCAGAAACATGAGGAAGAGTATTGATCAAATGGATAAATGAAGAAATATATGGTCTTTTGCCAATCTCTGTCATGAGATCTGATGATGCAACAGGTGCAGAATCAGATCTATATATAGTTTTAGAATTGGTAAAATCTTCAAAATGCGTGTATTTCCTAAATTCTTTAAATCCAATTGGTAAAGACAAAGTGGTATATAAAATACACATGGCTGAGGGATCAATATAGGGTTGCATTTTTTAATAATAAATTAAATTAAATTTTATAGGAGCGGATTATAGATTTATAAAATAAAATATCGATTAGTTCATGAGGTATTGGTTTAATAAAAATGAACTATTATATTTGATGATAAAACAGCTTTGAAATGTAATGATAATCAAATTCGAATAAATAAATGAAGCTAAATAAAATATAGCTTTTGAATCTCTTTCTTAATAATACGTCTCGAATTATAACGATTATGTAAATTAAATATGCATCCCGAATTGAAAGGAATAATTTATTGTTTTTGGTTTGTCGATAATAAAACTGTGTGGCTTCCGTATATTGGATATTCTCTTTTAACATTGGAAGAAAGAATAATCTGGCATCAGATGAAACCAATAAATGAAAAAGTGAAGAAATATGATTTCAAAAATTGTATTCGAGATGTATTAGAAGTAGTATCTACAACTACATATAAGGAAATAGTCGATTTTCCCACTCTTGTAAAAACACTCTTAGAAAGAGAAGCATATTGGATAGATAGTCTTGATTCTATAGAAAATGGATTAAATATGAAGACAGGAAATGCTTCTGATAAGCTTGTTAATGCTCAAGTTTTAAGAAATCCGTATTTTTGCAAAGAATGCAAATGGAGATTTTCGAGTAGACAAGATTTGGATGAACATATTTTGCCTTCTATTCCGATTCCAAAAAACAAAGAATTTTTTTGCTTAAAAAAGAGATGTAGATTACCATTCGAAAATGTAGATCAAGTATTTTTGCATATGGAATTAGATCATCCATGGAAAGTTTTTCATTGTACCATTAAAGAATGCAACGAATGTTTTGAATTCAGAAAAGATTTATATGAGCATTTAGAAATAGTTCATTCGGAAACTTTTAATAAATTGTATTAAATTAGCGCTTTCTCTGAAAATTTATACTAATTGTTAAGAAATTCATGACTACTATATATACAAAATTAGAATCACAATCGAATACAAAATCATTATATTCGCGATTCTTTGATAAGATAGAAAATAAGTCAACTTGGGAATATAATTTGACCCACAGGGAAATTGAATCAGGATTTAGATTCAATAGGATTCTCCTGAAAGATACATTGATTTCTTTATTATTATTTTCAATGCAATTCATTACAATTCTTATTGCAGACTCAGTAAGAAATATTTTTGAATGGGATTTTTGGACTAAATTATCATTCTCTTATCAAATATGCATTATTATTATTACAATTATATTCTGTGTAGAATCTGCAAGAAGAACTCATTTTGAAATATCAAGATGTATACATATGCATAATATTTTTGTATGCATATTAAATATTTTTATTGTTTTTATGGCAATTATTTTAAATGTAAGGGCAGCTGCCGCTTTTTCATTTTTCCCACTGGCTTTATTTTCTATAATTGGATTATTAATACTATTTGGTATAGCCTTCATTGTTAATCAAATGATTGGTAATTATATTATCAGACCTCTTTGTACATATATTGAAGAAAAATAAATTTATTCTTTTGGTGTGATAATCGAATAATCTAATCGTGGATATACTGTTTTTAGAATTCCTGCATTAATTTTTGCATCGTTTTTTGTTAACATTGCAGGTTTTGTTCTAAAACGAATGTTTTCGTTTTTATCATATCCAACAATTATAATTAGATATTTTTTTGGCGTTTTCCTTTTTGATTTTTTCCATCTTTTTATTCCTCCTTTTATTTTTGAAACTTTCCAAAATTCTCCATCTCTTCCTTTCCTAATGGTATTTAGTTTTTCCGTATGAGCACAATATCCAAAACTGTTAAATATTATAATAATTTACGATTACCCTTTAGGAGAAGGTTCTCTTCCTGTGAAATATCTTTTTGGATCGTTTTTACAAGTAGGCATTTGTAACTGAATAAACGCAACAAAATATTTATTACTTTTTCTAAAATGATCGGTTCAATATAAGCAATCACTGATTTATTGTTTAATTTTCTTTACTAAATTCCCTTTTGGATTTGAAAGTTTCCTCTTTTCATTACCATACAATAGTTTTAAATATTTTCTAGATTCTTCTTGGCATTTCTTACAAGCAAGTGGATTATCATTCGCATCCAAAAAGATATCAGTCCAAATTAATTGTTTCTCTGAAGGTTTGAATTGAAAACTACATGCAACACAAAAATATGTCGAATATTTTTGATGGCTTCTTCCTTTTGGAAACACCAAAAAAGGATTTCCTTGAATAAAATAAATAAATAATTAATAATATACCTTGAATATTTTCATCGTTTAAAAATTTACAGGGCAAACCATTAATCCAATAACTTTCAAAATCTAATTCTGACAATTTCAAGGTTCCTTTTCCAAATCTTTCTCCATTTACGATACTTCCTTTGAAATAACCCATATCTCCTTTGCAAAATATTTCTCCAGTTTTTATTTGTTTACATTCATTAAGATCATAATTAGGGCAGAATTCTCCATAAAAAGAAGTAGATACTTTAAACTCAGCATTCTATTTATAATATATTCCAGTCAAAGTAAAAGGATTTATCAACTCTATCTCCTTGTAAATATTTTGATCTTCATCCGATCTTTTTGCAAAGAATACTGCGTTTTGATCTAGCCATAAATAAATCTTTTCAGGATTATGCAAGATATTACAATATTTTGTTTCGATAACTATACTTCTCCAATTTAAAGTAAATTTAAAAGGGAAATATTTATCAAAAGTTTCCAAATATCTTATAAAGATATTTTTCCACACCAAATGATCATTCGAAAGTTGATTGTAAGATTTAGAAACCATTATCAAGGATATGAAATTTGGTAAGATATTTTCGAGAATCTAAGCAAAGAGTGTCCATTGTGATTCGTAATTAAAATATAAATTCGATAAAAAATAATGAACTACAAATTTTATTCTTCAACGATTACCCATATAATTTATCTAAGGTAATGAAATAATTTTATTTCTTTTCTTTAGTCTTTCCGAACAATTATCTTCTACAAGCTTATATTTCTTTGAGGAATAATCTCCTAAACTAATTTAGAATATATTAAAGCCGATTTACGTTTAGGAATAAAGTATTCTCCATACAAACTTGTATTAGATTCACTATTCCATTTATAAAATAAACACAACATAGAGCAAGGATTACACAATGTATATTTTACTTTTCAAATCACATATTCCGAAAAAATGTGTTTTATCTATATTATTATGATTTCTTCAGTCAAATATTTGATAAAACGTAAAGCCATTTAAGAGGATTCGTTTCTAATCTACATCATATTTACCGAGAAAATATCTATCCATACAAAAGAATCCCATCTTCTTATAACTCGATTTTTCCAAACCATAGTATCGTTACAATACTGATAATAGAGTTTGGATATTCTAGAAAAGCATAAGAAGGAATCTAGATTCAAAAACAAAGAAAGATGTATAATAATATCTTTTGGAAGGTTCGTCATTGTAGTAAATAAATATAATTAATTAAAAAAATAACAACCCACTTTTTTTTAAAAGATAATTTTTATATTTAATAAATTAAAACCATTTTAAAATAAAAACAAAATGCCTTCCAAATCTTGTTCTACTCCTGCCGATTTGAAACCTCTTGCCAATGTGGAAAATTGTACATCAATAGTAGATAATTTTCTCCAAGAAAATCAATTCACTACCTTTAATATATATGATCAAAATGAAGATATTAGAAAGCTAGAGATATTGTTATTATCTATATTCAACAAATCTTCTGTGGATTCTATATTTGGATGGATAATGTCTAGTATTCTGCACTATTTATCCGAAAAGATTACCAACAAGGAAATCAAATTCCAAATTTGCGAACAACCGATTTGCCTCAATTGTTTCAAATTGACCAATTCTTACCAAATCAACTCTTGCAGAAATTGTATTCGTAAATCTCCAAAAGATACCCACCTCAAACCCAATTATCATGGAAAAGCTAGACTATCGCAAAATACTGTCTTTGAAAAGATCAACAAGAAAAATGTTATCGAATCTTCAAAAATGGGAGGACCAAACTTTAAATTGGCAGAAGAAAATTTTAAAAAATTACATTTTGGAACAAATACCGATAAGTTCTTCAAGTTTACCAAAAAGTAAGAGATAAATAAAATTTTATCGTTATTTGTAAGCGAGATAAATGAGCTTGTATGTTTTCCGTATAATTATTGTTTATTTCGACTTATACTTTCTATTTAAATTATAATGAAACATTTTATAAAGGAATTCAAGTAGTATTATTACGCTTTCCGATATAAAATTCTTGAAGGATTGTTTTGTTTATGATTGCCAAAGAGAAATAATCTAAATGTTGTTTTAACTTTCCACATAATATTGCTTTTTAATAAACTTGTTTTAAAATTCGTCAAATAGTAATTTTTTTGGAATTTAAATTTCAAAAATGTAGTGTAGAATTGAAATTTTAAAATAATTTACGCTTTTGCTCTTTTTTTTAATCATCTATTTCGATTCTAAAAATATATTCTTTCTAGAGTTTTTGTTATCTAAAAATACCATTCTTAAATTATTTCGAAACCAAGATAAATATTTAGGATCTCTTTTTGGAGTTTACAAATAGCAGAGAGTTTTTATATTTCAAAAATAGTGTAAGCCAAAATCAAATTTGTTTTGCATTGGAAAATCTCTATAAATAAATCACTTTTTAATTAATATCGCTTTTGTGGAATTGAAAAATAATAGACAAAGTTTTAATTTCAATATTCTAGTCAGGTAATCGAAAATAAAATGAGAATAGAATCTATTGTACATTCCAGAATAAAAAAAGACAATCTTTAAAGGTAAATTGTTTAAATCACTTTTTACACAATTATTGCTTCTTTTTGAAATTAGCAAAATGAAACAGTTTTGAAAAATATATTATAACAAACAGAATTTAAAAATTATTTTCGAAAGTTGATTGAAAACATTAGTTTACGACATTTTATTTCGGAATTCATTAACAATTTTTTATTATCTATCTGCTATTATAATAAACATCATAAGGTAATTTGATCTAATAGTTTCGAAGGGTTTAATCAATAAATTCATCTGTATATATTTCTTTACCTCAGTGATTTCTTCTCTCTATTGTTAAATCTACATACGTATCGAAACAGGATATTTGTAAAAATTTACCAAATTGATATTGTAATATGATTCTTCCTCCGAACCAATTATTCAAAAAAAAAGAATTTAGGAGAGAAATAACGTTTAAAGTTGGTTCGTTTAGATATTCCATTATAATAAATATTTTCACTAAATTTCAAAAGGTATATATAGCAGATGGATTTTCAAAAAATAAATGAAGAAAGAATTATCAAATATCGTCAAAATAGGCTTTTGATATATGCAATTATTTCTTTTATTATAAACTTTATATTACTGATCATAGCTATTGAGTATGATAGTAATTGTATAAAAAAAAATGTATGGATTGGTCTTGATCTATTCATAATTATAGGTGCAATTATCGGTATTTTATTCTCAATAATAGAATTGTTTTCATCAATTATTATTGCACCACTAGTTTGTCTAAAAGGAATTCCTAATTATGGAATTGATTTCTTGGAAGGATGTTTTATATTCAGAAATATAATATCTTGGATTTTAATAATATTTCAATTCAATTGGATGTGTATTGGAATAGAAATTATAATTACCGAAACGTGTAATGATTTTTTATGGTATATGACAAATGCTTTTATATTGTTTTTGTTTTTTTCTTCTTTTGTGAATTTTTGTATAACAATCGTTCAGATTTATTTAAAAAACAAATATGAAATTTAATTGTACATTTTATAATAAAAGAACTGTTATCAGTTTTTTGTATTTCAATAAGCAACTTTTAATAATTAATTTGAGTTAAAATTAATAATCATTTTCTTTGTAATAAATCAGTATAGTTATTTAAAGAATAAAATATCCAACTTATATATATACTGTTATTTGTTTCAAAGGTAGAATCTTTTCGAAAAGATGACACTTTATAAATAAAATTATTTTAGATTCGTATATCTCCAAATTGTTTTTATTCGTTTCACATTAATAGCTATTTTAGACGAAACTCGATTTTATAATGATTCCATGAAAATATCGTTTCTTTTAAATGTCTATATTATCCAAATAGAATATATTGAATTTACATTAAATGAGAATAGAAAATCATTAATGTTCTATGATCTTGAATTTTTATATACTGGTCCACTTTATGATGAAATTACATAATTTTAGTGTATAGAAATATATTTTAAACTCAAAAGAGATATAATCATCCAAAGATTTCAGTTTTATTTTGATATATAAAAAAAAATTAACTTTAAATAATCGAAATGTTAGGAATGCTTTATGATGATGTTTTGAATTATTTATTTAAATTTCTTGAATTTAATAATGATATCGGTCCAATTTTATTGTGCAATAAATATCTTTTGGAAAAAGTTTACCAATACACCAAAGGAAAACATTTGGTATTTCGAGATTATAAATGTTTTTCTTGTTTAAGAAATATAACTGACGACGAATTAAAACCCTATAATTGCGGATGTAATTCAAAATATAAATATTGCTCAATCAAATGTCTTTATAATAAACATATTTTTTGCTTTTCAAAAATGAAACATTTGACAAATTTTCAGAATAACGATAATATAATAACTTGGAAATCCGAATATAGTTTATTCGATTTACCAATAAGAGATTCTATGAAAGATTTGAAATATTATATTTTTTCATGTATCAGAATTTCAAAATACGTAAAATATTTTATAACACCGATATCAATAAAATGTTATGATTGGAAAGATGTTTGCGAAATATCAGTGTTAAAAATCACACCTATCGGAAAAAAGATATTTTTTACCAAAGAATTTTATCGATTATCAAACCAAATAATGTCTTTTGATGATAAAAATATGTTTGTTTTGATTAAAAATTTGAAAAAATTTCTAGATTTGAGTATTGAAAACCTGGTTTATATTGAATAAAAGTACAGGGTTTCCTGATATTTGTATTCGGGATAAAATAAATTATTTTACAATTGTCCATCAATCCAATTATCAAAATCATCAAGCAATCCTTCTCTAGTAATTGCCTTAATCATATCGGCTTTTGTTGTTAACGAAGATCTTCCACGATATTCTACTTCTTTTAAATAGTCTTTGAAATAAGAAGCATAAATCTTTCTTATTTCAAGAATTTGATTTCTATCTTTCAAACCATAATTTTTCTTGCATGGGGGTTTTGTTCCTGCTAAATAAGTACATCCTTTAACAGTATCGCATTTAGAAGATCGTTTTACTTTTGAACAAGCTGGAGCTTTAGATTCCTTAACTGCTGCTTTTGGTTTCTTAACTGCTGCTTTTGGTTTCTTAACTGCTGCTTTTGGTTTCTTAACTGCTGCTTTTGCCATGATAATTGAAATCAACTATAATTAAAAAATAAATTAATTTTAAAATATAATAAAAAAAACGATACAAATAATATCGGATACATTAACCATGATATTTACAAAGGATTTTATTTGCAATTAAAAATGTAGTTGTTGAATAAGGACCATTTTATATCTTTTTCATAAGTAATTGTATTATGATCTTTCTTTGGGTTTATAAAAGTATATAAACCCTAGTATGATTAAATTGTTTTCGGAAAGTTAGAACTATTTTTTTAAAGGGATATTATATTTATTAACCAGATGGATCAAGGCATTATTTTTCCGGAATCTAAAGATATGTTTATTGGTATTTAATTAATCTAAAATGGATTCGCTTTAAAAAAAAGTAGATCCGTAATTTTAAAACAGATAATTTAACAATATAAAATAAATTTTTACAAAACAAATAAATGTCGAACGGTTCCGAAATAATATTTGCCTTCAAACCCAAAGCTAAATTGATGATAGTAAAAGAAGAAAATAAACCAAAGAGAATACGATATAAAGAATGTGAAAAATCTTCAAAGAAGCAAAAATCTTGGCCTCTAAAGGGATTTGAATTACACTTGCAAAAGAAATTGGAAAGAGTAATTGAAGTAGCGAAAGAAAAACCAATAGAAGAATTGAATTGTATCAAAGGTATAAAAGCGGATATCATGGAGAGAGTGAAATTCTTTATCAAAAAATTGAAAGAAATTAAAGAACAGAAACAAAAGAAAATAGATAGCAAAATAGAAAAAGCACACAATGTGTTAATGAACCGATTGGAATCTTATGGAATCAAAATATCACAATGTGGAAAATGTTTTAAAGAATTTCCAAATGTAGTGAAAACTCCTTGCGATCATTACATATGCATGTGTTGTTACAGACAAATCCACTACTACGAAGATGAAAAGATATGCTTTGAATGTCCAACTTGCAAAACAATCGATATGATAATGATTCCTTCAAAATGGGAATTGTTAAATTCCTACTTGGCATTTTCTTTGGAAACTACTCATGAAAATTTAACTTCATTTCGTGAACAATCATCAAGTAATGCTGAAGAATATTCGCCACTTACTCCCGAACATACTGTGAGTTATCAAGCCTTTGAAGAATATTCTCCTGCATCTCCTTAACAGATTTGTATGTTTTCTTTATAAAGTACCAAAAAATAATATCTTTCGTTTGCTATATATTCGGTTGGTTTTAAATTTCAGTAGAAGTTACTCTTTGGGTCTAGAATGCAAGAAAAAAACTATTAATTATGAGACACTTAAGCATTGAAATAATTGCTATTCCTAATTTACAACTTTTTGCTGGAAATAGTGAGTTAGACGTAAAATCCAAGAGGGATTTGTTTTACGTAGTATGAAGATAAAAAAGATGATAATAATGATTCTGGCTGGAGCATTTGCCAAACAATAAATTAGACTCTCTTTGATTTTTTTCTTTAATAACTCAACTTTATTCGACTCGCTTTGTTTTCAAATCATCTACCGTATAAATAAAGTAGCAAGCGAAAATATTTATATTCAATTTTCATTTCTATAGTATTCTCTCGCAGTAATAGATTTATTTTATGAAATTTTATTTCGAAAACAAATATTTGCTCTTCTACATTTATAAAATAGGACCATAATTGATCAAAAATATAACTGGAAATATTGTTATTTTAATTTGAATTATTTACTTGAGTGAAAAGTTTAAATGCTCCTTTTCGTTTTTAAATATATTAGATTTTGTAATCTCGATAAATTGGATTATATATTCTCGATAGATTATAAAATATTCATTTAACATTTACACTATGCTGAAATTCGTTTATAATATAAAAAAATACTATCAAAAAATAAATAAGAATCCATTATTAAATTTTATTACCCAAAATATAGTTCCATAATGTTGAATTTTATTGCACTATTAATTTCGAGTATTCTTAACGGAATTTTACGTAGAATTTGATTGTTCGAAAATAATTTTATCGGATTGTTTATGGAGGGGGTTCACTCTGCAAAAGAGTTTCTTCTTTTTTCGTAAAAGCTAAACGAAATATGGTCAGTAATAATTTTAAAGAGGAAATAAATAAAACCGTAGAAAAACTCTATCTGAAATAGACATTCATCATTCTTGGTATTCAAAACTAGTCATATTTCTTTCAGGGTGATTTTCTTCCATAAAGTATCAAAACAAGAACTTTATAATGGTATTTTATTACAAAGTTGATTTTTAAAAATAAATCTCTGAAAATAATGTACCGATAAATTAAATTATCTTTAGTCGTTTAAAATTCAGTATTACAAGCTTATATCCAAGAAAATCTTTAATGCTTTTTTCCGATTAATTATTTGGAATTCGTCCTTATATTTTTTTTGAGGATAATTTCGTATTTTATAAACGAAATTAAAAAGGTGTTACCGATAAATCATTAATTTGAAAATAATGTATTTAGCTTAAAAATTTACCCAGATTCATTCTCTAAAGATTCTTGCAGTTCTGAAAAAGAATAATTATTTCTTTTGTTAAAAACCAATTTGCGATAAATATTTTGATTTATATTTTATCGAACGAATTGGAAAGTACCTATTTAAAGTAATTAATTAGATATTTTAACGGAATTTTGAAATGTCCATTATAAAAATTATTATTCTAAATTCATTTGATTTTAAAATAGCGATTCTAACTAGTTTTTTTATTCGATACGAATTAATTACTGCAAAATTGTTTTTTTTAATATTTCGAAGTAGTTTTAATCGAGAAATAGTTTAAAAAGAAATAGTTATTTCCAAAATAGCGATTATAAAGTTATTTGGATACTTTAATTTGATTATTGTAAAGTTGTTTCGGAGTATTTTTAATAGTAATTTGAAAAAAAAACGATTTTAATTATATTTTGAAAAAACTATTCTAAATAAATTTGTTGAATAAATTTTTGACCAATTCGAAAAGAGTTTAACAAAATTGATTATTTAATGCTTTTTGAAAAACTAAATTTGCGGTACATATTTATTGAACAAATTAATTAATACAATGTTGTGTTCAATTAATAGGGAATATTTATCAATAAAGAAGATGATTATCATAATCGAATTTACTGCTTTGGTTTTTTTAATGCAAATCGGATATATAAAATGAATAGGTAATTTATTATTTATATCGATAACCATTTCCACATGTTTTTATAAGGCTGTATAAGCATTTTCATGACAATTATTTGCTCTTGTCTATTTAAAAATTTCATTTACATAATGCTGTGCATATATCTCCCCCAAGGACAACCATTTTCTTTTGCCCATTTCATAATTTCTAAATTTCCTGCACTGTATGCATAAAAACAAGTAAATTCATTCCAAAGACAATTATTTTCTCTTGCATATTTAAGAATTTCTAAATGTCCTCCTTTAGCTGCATAAGCACAAGTAAATTCATCCCAAGGACAACCATTTAATCTCAACCATTTAAGAATTTCTAAATGTCCTCCC
>Ga0105046_10005542_pt1 | contig 19984 bp, 12 predicted proteins | sample MAT03_FD_78385 | JGI IMG/M metagenome (GOLD analysis project Ga0105046, IMG submission 78385) | Freshwater microbial communities from Lake Fryxell liftoff mats and glacier meltwater in Antarctica - MAT-03 (megahit assembly) | ecosystem: Environmental > Aquatic > Freshwater > Ice > Liftoff... | reverse complement strand
GGCTGCACCTAAAGCGGGCGGCGGGTGTTGCGGTGGGACCGGTGGGGCTAGCCCGACCGCGAAGCCAGGGGTGCGCCCGACTGGCGGCTGCTGCGGCTGATCGATAGTTTCCACCAGTTATCAAACAGTATCGAGCAGTGTTAGGGAGTATTAGGTAGTTGATACGATGGCCACGAAAGGGACCAAAACCAGCAAACGTGCAGATGCACCGATAGTGAACAACGCAGCCTTCCACTGCGCTTCAGAAGTCGCGTTGGCGGATAAGCAGGAGCCCGGCGGGGGCACGCCTTCGCCAATACTCGATGGAATCGGCCCCGGTGCGCACGCGGCTGGAGTAGACAACGCGCTCAAGGTGGCGAACCTCAAGCACCTGCGGCGGATCGAGGGGCAGGTGCGTGGGCTGGCAGTGATGGTCGAGGAGGACCGCTACTGCGCCGACATCATCACGCAAGTCTCGGCTGTGCGTGAGTCGCTTCAAACAGTGGCCCGCAACCTCATGCGCAACCACCTTCAGCACTGCGCCGCCAAGGCGATGCGGGGTGAGGGGATGACGCGGGAGGCGATGGTGGATGAACTGATGGAACTCGTTGCAAAACTACGCACATGAACCTACGAGATTACGAGGCACACGATGAGTTGTAACTGCGGATGCCGTGCTGATGAGCCGCCTCTCACGAGATGGAGGCGATTCGTGCCACTGATCGCGGGCGTGGCGATCGTCGCGGCCCTGATAGCTGGCGCGAAGTTGAAAGACAGGGGAAAGGCGACCGCCCCCGGCGAAGTTCGCGTTGCACAAACGAGTTCCGCAGCGCGGTTTTGAGTCGACGATGAATCGAGAAGCATAGCTATGACACTCGCACACCAGCACGTTGCTGATACACCTTTGCCCCGCGTCACGAGCACGCCGCCCAAATCCAACAGCCCCCCGGCCGCCGCTCAGGACGAGCGCGTGGACCTGCCGCTCAAAGGCATGTCGTGCGCCTCCTGCGCTAATACCATTGAAAAGGCGCTGGGCAAGGCCCCGGGCGTATCAAATGCCAGTGTTAACTTCGCCACTAAAACCGCAACGGTGCGGTATGACGCGGCGGCGACCTCACCGGAGAAACTGGTGGGCGTCGTGAAGGAGACCGGGTACGACGCGGTGCTCCCCGAGGCGGCTTCTGTTAATTACGTTGAACACGACCACCCGATGCCCGGAATGACCGCGGCAGAGCACGCAGCGATGCCCGCCGGACATGCGATGGCCAAGGGCGAAGTCATGGGGGCGGGCGAAGACCACTCCGCGCATATGCACGTCAACGCCGACGAGCAGGGAGTTCTGCTCCGCAAGGTAATTGTCGGGGCGGCACTCTCGCTACCGGTGCTGGTTATTGCCATGTCGCACGGCAAGATCGCGTTCTTGAATCAGCCGTGGATCAACTGGCTCCAGCTTGCCCTCACCACGCCGGTCGTGGTCTGGTGCGGGTCGCAGTTCTACCGGATGGCATGGATCGGTTTGAAGCACTTTCGGGCGAACATGGATTCGCTCGTGGCGCTGGGCACAGGAACGGCGTTCCTATACTCCATCGCCGCGACGATCTGGCCGGGGTTCTTCACGGTGGTGCAGGGTGGGGAAATGGGCCACATGACGATGGTGCCCGTCTACTACGAGGCCGCGGCGGTTATCATCGTCCTCGTGCTGCTGGGCAAACTCTTCGAAGCCCGCGCGACGGGCAACACCAGCGCGGCGATCCGCCGCCTGATCGGCCTTCAAGCCAAGACTGCTCGCGTGGTGCGAGCTGGGCAGGAACTGGACATCCCCGTGGAGCAGGTGATCGTCGGCGACACGGTCATCGTCCGCCCGGGAGAGAAGATTCCCGTCGATGGCAAAGTTGAGAGCGGCGATTCCTCCATCGATGAGTCGATGCTAACGGGCGAGAGCATCCCCGTTGAGAAGAAGCCCGGCGATTCGGTCTTCGGGGCCACCATCAACACCACCGGCGCACTCACCTTCAGCGCCACCAAGGTCGGTAAGGACACGGCACTCCAGCAGATCGTGCGTCTTGTGCAGGAGGCCCAAGGGAGCAAGGCCCCGATCGCGCGTCTAGCGGACACCATCAGCGGTTATTTTACTCCCGCAGTGCTGGCAATCGCCACAATTACGTTTATCGTCTGGTACTTCGCCGCTCCAGTTGACTCGCGGCTGAGCATGGCCCTGCTTACGTTCGTCTCTGTTCTCATCATCGCTTGCCCATGTGCGCTGGGGCTTGCCACCCCCACTGCCATCATGGTCGGTACCGGCCGGGGGGCCGAGCACGGCATCCTCATTAAAGGTGGCGAGGCGCTGGAGACAGCCCACAAACTAACAGCCATAATTCTCGACAAGACCGGCACCATCACAGCAGGTAAGCCCGCGCTGACGGACGTGCGAGCGTTGCCCGGCGTCACCGAACCCGACCTCGTGCGGCTCGCCGCCTCCGCCGAACGCCGCAGTGAACACCCGCTCGCTGCCGCGATCGTCGAAGGTGCCAAATCCCGCGGCCTCACGCTCGCGGAACCCAGCACGTTCAAGGCCGTCATTGGTAACGGCATCGAAGCGACCGTGGAAGGGCGCGCGGTCCTGATCGGCAAGCGGGCACTGCTCGCCGACCATGGAATCGACACATCGGCGCTTGATGCCCTTGCTGGCGAACTCGCCGCGGCTGGTAAGACGCCGATGTACGCCGCGATCGACGGCAAGCCAGCAGGGCTGATCGCCGTCGCCGACCGCGTGAAGCCCGAGTCCAAGGCGGCCATCGAACAGATGCAGAAGATGGGCCTGCGCGTGGCGATGATTACCGGGGACAACGCCAAGACCGCCGCAGCCGTGGCGAGCGAAGTCGGCATCCCGCCAGACATGGTCTTCGCTGAAGTGCTGCCGGCCGACAAGGCTGGTCACGTCAAGAGGCTCCAAAACCAGGGCCTCGTCGTCGGCATGGTGGGCGACGGCATCAACGATGCACCCGCGCTCGCCCAGGCCGACATCGGCCTCGCGATGGGAACTGGGACGGACGTGGCCATCGAAGCTTCCGACATCACCCTCATTCGTGGCGACCTGAGCTCGGTGCCCGACGCAATCGCCCTCTCGCGGGCCACGATGCGGACAATCAAGCAGAACTTGTTCTGGGCGTTCATTTACAACGCGTTGGGCATCCCCATCGCCGCGGGCGTGTTGTTTCCGTTCACTGGTTGGTTACTCTCGCCCGTCATTGCCAGCGCGGCGATGGCGTTCTCGAGCGTTTCGGTGGTACTCAATAGTCTTCGCCTTGCACGCTCGCGCTTGTAAACCGGATTATCGTACCGTGGACCAAGAGACTTGACGCCTGTCCAACTTTCAGACCTCGCCCTCCGGCCCTTACGTTCGCAGCGCCGATAGGCGGACTGTCAGCCTTGGCGCATCCGGCGTGTGCCCGTCGGCCCTGCCTGTCGCGCGCTCATAAGCTGAAAGCGGTCCGGTACCCAGCCAACGCTGAACTGCCGGCCTCCTCGCCCTACCTCCTCTCCAAAATAATCTATTGGTTTCCTATTGCCACCATGTTGAATCATTTGAAAGTTCCGGCAAGTGCCGGGGCCTTCTTCGTTTATACCGCGATTTAGCGATGTTGTCTCGCTGCCAGCATCTCACCAGTCGGCGAAGCCCTATTAACATAAGTCAGGTGAGCGTTTGTTTGAGAGCGGGTCTGGAGGGCCCGCTTTGGCTCGATGCAATAGCGTCGACAGCGGCGAGACGGCCACCCCCAAGGAAAACCAGAAAACTCCGCTTCACTCTCTCTCCTGCCGACGTTATCGGGACATTACGAACACGCCCGTGCCCGCGACAGTTCAAAAAACAAGGCCCCGCCGGTTACGGCGGGGCCTTGCCATGTTGTTAAAGCAAAGAAGGATTAGGCTCGGCGGCGACGTGCGGCCATCAGACCGCCTAAGCCGAGGAGCGCGGCCGCGCCTGGGGCCGGGACTACCACGAGGTTGCCGCGGATTTCGCCGCCGGGATTCCTCGAGGTGTGTATGTTGAGGTACAAGACGCCATTGAAAAGCGCGCTCTCGCGTGCCGCGTTCAGCGTGACCTGAGTGTTGGTCCAGCCGCCGCTGGTACCGCTGTTGTTGAACCCGGGCGTTACACCGTCGAGATTGAAGATGACGCCGCCATTGGACGTGAACAGGGCATTGGGCGCTTGGTGAATGTGCGCAACAGTCACATTGCCAGTAAGATCGGTGAAGCCATTGCCCGAGCCCCATCCGGCGTTGATGGTCAGGACCTTAGTGTCCGTGTCGAAAGTGATGCCAGCGCCGACTTCGCCGCCGGTGGCGTTGCCGGTGGCGGAGTTGGGGTTTTCATTGTCAAACCGCAAGCCCGTGCCCGAACGACCGATGATGTCGAAGGGAACGATCACGGCCATTGCGGACGGTGCAACCGCCGCGACCACAACCGCCGCGCAACCCAGAACGTTTTGAAATCTTGTCATGTTTTGTCTCTCCAGATGCAGCGCCGGGGCTCTCAGTTCCACCGACGCGCGGCCACGTAATCAGAAGAGCTAGACGAGGCGGTCCGGCGAAAGCCGAAGGTTTCCGCTCTAATATTCTCTCCTGCCAAAGTTGCGGGGCTGGGCCAAACACACCCGTGCCCGAACGAACCTTGAAACCGAAACCGCGACTGTTAGGACATGGCTTCGCAGCTTAATAGGTATTCTAGGCCCCCGGCGTCGAGTCTCTATTAAGGCCCTCAGGTCAAAAATAGCTTAGTGCCGAAGGACCACTCGGGCAACCGCTAGACTCTGCGGCAGGTCGATCCTTCATTCATATTGGTGTGGCGCGAGCGTGCTTCTCTTGGTGCAAATATCTAGGTTCCTTCAGAACTTTGTTTACGTAGAAAATGTTGGATTGACCATCGACTGTCAGTACCCAACGGTATCCCTCTTCATATGTCGGCCGTTTGCCAGCGGCTTGCAAATATTGAGCGTTTTGTAAAACAATTTGTCTTATTTGCTCGACGTGAAGATTTGGTTAAGGCTGGCGATAGCTTCTCCGCCCGGCGTGTTGATACCTATCCCAAAGGTGCAGACGGCACTGCGGGGCCTGCTTCTCGACGTGGTGTAATCGCTCGGCCGACTCGTAAATAAATTATGTTTGACGTTGACATATGGGACTCCTGAACAACCGCCCTCATAGACAGCGAGAAGTGAACTCACGGCGTGATTGCCGGTTTTGGTCTATCGATCACTTGGTTTCTCTCACCGATGCGCGGCGGCCTACTTGGCCCCGGTCAGGCTCAGGCTTCGCTTCCAGTTGTACGCCACCAGCATCAGGCCAAAGTCAAACTCGTTGCGGCGCCGTCCGCGGTACTGCACGCGTCGGTGCCCCATGTTCTTTTATCCATGCGAACGGGTGCTCCACCGCCGCCCGAATGGGCGCAATCATCTTGTTGAGCCTCTTGAGCAGCGGCGGCAACTCCTGCTGGCCGCGTTGCCGCTTGAACATCAGAGCGCAGATCACGCCGCGGCGTTCCAACGCCGCCTCCCGTTCGACGCTCCGGTACGCGCTGTCGGCCACCACCATCTTCTTCTCGCCCGCCGTCAGTTCGTCGATGAAGTTGCTGTCGGGCGGGGCCGCGTCTGAGAAACGGTAGTCAGTGACAATCGCGCTGCGGTCGGCCGCGATAGATCCCTTGTACCCGTGGTATCTCTTGCGCATATTTCATACCCTCATCAGCATTTAACAAGACCGATTCCTCTCGCGTTGTGTTATGGTCTGTGCCTCGTCGCGATCGATCTTTGAGGCCTTTGCGAACGTCGAGTGCGCAATGCCCCTGCCCATTACCTTGCTTGAGGCTGTCGTGGTGTTACGCCACCGCCATCAACCGCGGGACCGCCTGTCTTAACTCCGCGTGCCATGGCCAATCGCTTACGATTGGAGTTGTTAATCATCAATGGCAGCATCGTGTCGTTGCGGCGCATCTGCTGATCGTTGAGTTCTTCACAGCCCAGCGCAATCTCGCAGACACGCTGGCCCACCATGGTGGCCATGTCAGGCTCGATGAGCTGTCGCTGGCGCGGATCAACGATTTACGCGGCTAAACGAAGCGCAAGTCGGAGTAGGCGCTGGGTCTCTCTCAGTAACAGTTCAACACCGTTCGAGCAGATCTGTCGAACATTGAACTCGGCGACAACCGGCTGCCCGCCGAGTGTCGAAAAGCGGATGGAAGTTGAGGCGCGAGCGAGGATTCAGTATGTCATAACGCGCAGCCCTCGAGTTTATAAGTAAATGGTAAGGCAACCACTTGCTCTACAGGTACTTGGGCTTTCGCGCACTTGGGCGCGATAATTTTTGTATGAAATATTCGGGGTAGTCTGCGCCTTCATGCTGGTGCCCCCCCCCAAGTCTGCAAATTAATAAACTCCCCTGACCACGCCGCGTGAAACGGGACGTGCTCGGGGGAGTTTTAAAATCGCGAAGAGTCGTTGAGGATGGTCTCTACGAGTCAGCGTTGACTTAGCAGCCGCCGCGGCTCCAGACGTCGAAGAAAGCTTGGACATCGCTACCGTCGATGCCGCCATCGCTATTGACATCGCTGCAACCAGCCGAATCGCTCCAGTCGTTGAAGAAGACCTGGACATCGGTGCCATCTACGCCGCCATCTGCGTTGTAATCCGCCGCGCAGAAGGGAAACTCAACGATGTAACCACGCACGTTGAAAGCTCCGGGGTAGTCGTTCCACGTGCCAGCGCGGGGAAGCTGCGATCCGAACAGGTGGATGCGATCTTCGATACCACCGTTTACGTTGTTAGGCTCGCCGAAGGCCCAGTTCGTGAATCCGTAGAAATCTTCACCCGTCACCCAGTTCCAGCCGCTTGCGGGCTCGTTGGATGAGGGGGCCTGCCGACCGCCGATCCAGGGGCCCATGCCGTCGCCTGCTTGGTTGGTGTACCAGAAAGCGGCGTTGCCGCCGACAAGACTGTAAGCGAACGCGTTTTCTGCCGCGGAAGAGATGGTGGCGAGGTGACCACCCAACGCCGCGGCGTTGTTCGCTGCGTTCTGCCAGCCGGTTCCATCGGGGGTCTGGTAGGCGTTGTACGCGTTGCAGTTGCCGCCGAGCGAGGGGCCCCAGGTGCGCGCCTGGGGTTGGTCGATTACGAGCGTGATACCTTGAACGTAAGCACGTTGAACATTGGTGTCGCCGGTGTCAACGATGCGGATGGCACGGAGATCAGAACCTGTTACGGCTTGGGGCATTACGAACCGCTGCTTATCGATGCGGTGGTTATTGCCGCTCCAGACCTGTGTGGTCGTAGTGTTATTAATGTTGTTTGTAAAGTTAAAATTATTCCAGTCGCGGATGTCTACGTTGCCGATCAGCTCGACGCTGTGGAGCGTAACATTGCCCGCACCTAAGAACTCGATCTTTAACCTTGACGGAGCGTTCGCCACGCCCCACGCGGTGTTGATGAGCGTGTGGACTTCAGTAACGCCCTCGACGTTGGCCGGGACCGTCAAGACTTTCGGGTTGTTACCGGGGGCGTTCGCAGCCCACCAGACGTTATTCACGCCGGGCTCGATGGCGAAGGGCACGCCGCCCAATACCTCGTTCCCCTCGGGGAAGAACACATCGCGAGACTGTAAGCGGTCATTGGCGTACGGAAACAGATTAATGGGAATGTAATAGTTCTGTGCAGTCGCGATGGTGGCGAGCGAGGCAACGGAATAAATGGCCAACGTACGGAGTGAGTTCATGGATTTTTCTTTCGAAAGTAGACTTAAAATGAATTACATCACGAAGTACAGATGTAAGGGGAGCTTTGGCGGGGCGTGGGCCCCGCCGAGCTGAGAGATTGGAGTGCGGTTCACGCCGCGGCCCGCGCCGTGGAGACCGCGCTGGGCTTATGCACACCCGCCATTGACCCACGCGACGAAGAAGGCATCGACATCGGTGCCGTCGATGCCGCCGTCACGATTAAAGTCGCCGGAGGGATCACCAGCGACCCACGCTTCGAAGAAGGCCTCGACATCGCTTCCGTCCACCCCGCCATCGAGATTGAAGTCTGCGGTTGGGGTCGTGGATGCCTGGATGACGGTGGTCGCGCCGATACCTTGATCGAGGGTTGTTGCTACGCGGAGCCGTCCCGTGACCTCATCGTAACTATAAGCAACCGCTACACCGTTTCGGGTAACGCTCAGGCAGCCTTCGCTGGGAAGGCGGAGGTACGTATCAATGTTAAGCGAGAAGCCGGAGTTGTTGGTGAAGGTGTGGGTCGCGTTGGCGTCGGTCACTTCGACATTGATCTTGTGCATGTTGCCCGAGGGACTGTTGAACATGGTAACGTTCTTGAACTTCATCGAGGGCCACGCGCCGGGGAGCTTGGGCTCAAAGATCATCTTGTTGGCCCAAGACTGCGGAGTAAAGTCCAGGAACTTCATGACGCCATCGGCGAAGGTGCTCATACTCTCCCAGGCGTTGGGCCACGCGGTCTGGAGTACGAAATCGCCTCCGGGATATAAGTAAGAGTTGCTGAAGGCGATCTGCTCGGCACCCATGCCGATGGGTCCGAGCCGGTCGATGCAGAGGTCGATGCGCAGCTTCATATTGTCGATGTCGCCGGTGCCGCTTGTCACGTCCTGACGCTCACCGTAGAAGATCCCGTACCACATCGTGGAGAGGAACCAAGGGCCCCCGTTCCAATAGCCATCACCCCAGTAACGGTCCAAAAGCCCCGCATGCTGGCCGCTAAAGTTCATCAGCGGACGATTGTTGCCGAAACGGTCGTTGGCGACCCCGTTAATGCGGTTCATTACCAGGTTCACACGGGCATCGTTGTAAGCATACACGTCAAAGGGATAAGCAATGCCGATCTGGCTGATATCGGTGTTCTCGCCGTTCCAATCCAGGCGTGCATCGATACCAGACTTGACCTGAAGAGCCTTGTTATGGGCATCTAGTGCTTCGGCACCCAGGCCCATGAACTGATAAATACTCGCGGCGTCGTTAAGCCCGCGAACGATACTGGCGTTGCTGTAGATGTGCGTATCGAAGCTATCCTCCCAAACGTTCATCGAGTACGCAAGATTAAACTGCTCCTCAAAGCGGCTGCGATTATCGATGCATGAATCGGTGGTCATGGCCGCGACGCTATCGCGGACCTGCTCTACATAATTATTAAGCAGCCCCGCGTCGGCGGTCATGTCGTACTGGAACTTGACGCCCCACGGGAAAACCGCTGTCTCGTCGATCTGCGGTGCTCCCCAGATGACATAACCATCGGTGCTATACTTTTGTTTCCAGAAGCCTTTGCGGCCGTAGCACTCAAGGTCGCGGTAGCAGGTCTCTTTCATCCAGCGATAGACACCTGCGGCCTCGGAAAGATGCCCGGACCTTGCGAGGGTGATGGCTCCGTAAACCGCATCACGCGGCCAGACGTAGGGGTAAGCTCCGTTGTGGAACCCGGCGATGATGCCGCCATTGACACCATCTACGTGAAGCGCGGTAGCGAGCAGCCCGCGGCTGAAGAAATCGTTATAGCGCGTTTCGGGGATCTCGACGGTCATCGCACTGTTGAGCCAGTTAATCCAGTGAGCGTCTGTGGAACCCTGCACGCTGCTGGCCGACTGGTCATAGAACCACTGAACAACATTGGCCAACTTATAGTTATAAGTTCCGGTGTTGTTCGCGGTATCGTCGGCGGCGCCAGCCATCATAAAGACGACTTCGCGGGTAACACCTTGGGGGAGGAAGACGCTGGCGCCCTGCCAACCCTGCCCTTGATCTGCGGAAGTATCGGCCCAGAACTCGCCGCCCGTGGCTTCAACGCCCTGAGACTGATTCAGGACTTTCATTGCGCTTGCGAGGTAAAGACTCTTGTTCTTCTCGTATCCAGCGAAGGTTGTAGGGTTATATTCGTTAGGGGACGTGAAACCGATGCCGGTGCCGGTGACAACTCGGAAGGTGTTATCATAAGCAATCATCGCGCCGCGGGTACGATCAACGTACATACCATCGTAACTATCGCCCCCATTGAGAGCGGGGTCTATGTACCAATAGACGTTAGCGGTTTTTGAGGGACCGTTGTTGGTCATCCGCAGGCGTTTGATGTAAATGTGCTTCTGCGCAACGCCGCCTTGGTCAGCGGGAAACGCGAGGCCGGCGGGCGAGAAATCGGTCTGCTCGATACTTATGTCATTACCACCGGCGGTGAGGCGCTGGGTGGTGCGGATCGAGTTTGTCTCGGGAATATAAGCTTGCTGAACGTCTCCGTACGAAACGCCGTTGGGATTAGAAAACCAGTGGGTGAGACCATCGACGCGGATCCCCGCCATTGCTTGATTCACGTGCATCTGACCACGCCAGCCCGACGGCAGGCCCGGTGGGAAGGTATCAACCCCGCCCACGTAGCCTTCGTTTCGTGTGCCCACACCGCCAACGCCACCGGGCGTTGGAAAATGAAAGTCGTACACTGTTCCGTTCTGGTCGAGCATGCCCGCACAGAACGTGTTGCCGAAAATGGCTTCTTCCTTCCAAAAGTTAATCGGAGGGTAACCGAGGCCGGGGTTCGCATTGCCCGCGCCACGACCGGGCCACGCGAGTCGATTGGAGTATTCAAAGAAGTTGGCAGTGCTCGAGGTGTTCGAGCCGTTAGTGAACTTTTGTGGGCCATTGCCCCAAGTGCCGATCTTGTATCGGATGCTTGAGGCATAGCTACGAGCGGACGCCGGAAGCCGAGCACGCCACCAGTCGCGATTACGATTCGCGCCAGGATCGAACTGGTTCCGTACGAATGTCACCGCGCCGTTAAGATTGGTCAGCACCTGGGTGGTGCCATCGCCGGTTCCGAAGCCACCGTTGGGCACACTGCCATCGGTGGTGTAATACACCGCAATGTTCTGGTAATCAAAGGAGTAGCCGATTTCGATCCACAGATCGACCGCCTCATCCTGGCGCGGTTGTTCTGGTTCGCGCATCGTAATACCAGCCGGTTCGCCGAACGCCTGATTGGCTGGCGCGTGGAAGACGTATACCGGCTCGGCCACTGCTGTTGCAGCGCAAGCCGCCAGCATGACGAAGGTCGGTCGAAACTTGCTCGCGTTTATAAACATTGACATTCCTTTAACCCTTTGATCTCGTCACCGCGCAATGCCTTGCTGCGGTGACCTCTATCGGACTGATAACCCGGCCGAGAAAGACTACCCGAGTGGTGCTCGTTTGATCGCTGCCGCCGCGAAGCACTGCTGACAAATCTCCGGTTCTGGTTTACCTTTTCAGGCAAACGGCATTTCGCCGAGGCAACTCCCTCGCAACCATCGTCCACTTCACCTGTGCGCTCTCGCGAACTTAACCCGACACCTTGGACGGTGACGCCGCGGTGATAACCAAATGTTGACGGTCTATCAGCGCGGCGCGTGGCTCAATTTTGACACCCTGCTGACAGATAATCAAGGCTCTTCAAGTTAATCCGGCAAGATTCTTACATGTAACGGGTTACAAAACGTGTGTGAGAACGCTTATACCGAAAAAGCCTCCGCCGAGCGGCTACTTCTCGGTCCGTAACTGTTTCAGACTCAGCGGGGAGACATCGCGGGAATCAGGGGGCCGCGGCGGTAACAGCAGCGGCGGACTGCAACGACGACGCTGTGGTCGAGTGGTTCTGGCGGAGGCTCAGAGCAGAAATGGTGTACTGTGCGTGCTTCGCTGCTGCGGGCCGGGCTTGGGCGGCTAGCTTTGAGTAGGTCGAGATGGTTTACGTCTGTGAACGGGTACGCGACGCGTTGAATTATATTAGCGCCGGAGCGTTCGAGGCTCGTGAAGTTGATTAAGAGGCCGTCAATGGAAGATGGGGTAAGCCGCGTCTCATCGGCCCACTGTTTCTTTGCAAATCCGATAATTCGCCTTGACGCGGCGGGTTTTGTGTCTCATACTGTCTGTATGTTATAGAGCGGTCCGCGCGGATATCGCGTGTGTGTGTGCGCAGGGTCTTGACATACTTGAGGGTTGGAGCAGGGCGGGTGAAGCAAACAGCTAAGTGTTCCTCGTGGGATTGTTCAATCTAACCCGGAACGTGCGAGGTGGGCGAGTTCGTCGAAACGATGCGTGAATCAGTGTTATTTTAGGGAGTGGCCAGTAAACGGTAAACACGCCAATACCGGGTGGTGGGGAAAACATGATGGTGGGTGGCGATGGATTCTCCGGCGATGTTACGGCCGCTGACCAGAACTTGGATGGCTCGGTGGATCCGCTGGATGTAAATCAGTTCTTCGCTGACTTCGCCGCTGATTCAGTTGCGGCGGATATTAACATGTATAACGCAACCAGTTCCGAAGATGTAACTGAGTTTCTCGAACAGTACAGCACGCCATAATTGGGGGTTACATTCATGAATAAGTTACTTTATGCACTCGCTGCTTGTGCGATGATCAGTCAAGCGTCTGGGGGTCCCTCGTTCTCGCTGATTCTTGCGGCTCCCGGCGATGGTGTCAGTGTTGGTTCACTCACGGCCGATGGTGCACTCGCTGTCGGGGGTGCCCAGCTCGCGCCCCAGACCTTTACTTGGACCCTTGAACAAGGCCGCCGGGATGTGCCCTACCCGCCCGGCTTGGCGTACTTCGGTTATCGGGGCGTGTCTGCGGATGCTTCAACGTTTGAGGGATTTGAGTTTTTACCCACACGCGCGTTCGTTAAGCGTGATGACGTTAGAACGTACATTCCGCCGGGTCCCGGGCACAATCAGTCGATTGCGACCAGCGTGAGCGCCGACGGTTGCGTCGTTGCCGTTCGGCATGCGGGTGCTCCGCGTCAACAGGTTTCCTTCTGGTCCGCAGCCACAGGCCACACCTTTGTAAGTGCGATTTCACCGCGGGACGATTAAGCAGAAGTATCTGACATCAGCGAAAACGGCCGCGCCATGGTTGACGCAACTGGTGTGATTCAACCGGTGGGCGCGCGGGTCACAGGCGTGCGGTGGTGGAACGATGGCCGGAGAGAGGTGCTGCCGAGCATCGGTGGGATTCAGACCGAGACGAGGGCTTACACCGATCTCACGCGATGGCACGATCGCGGCTGGTTGGGCCTTCGTCCCCAGAGACACGCGTGTCGAAGCGGTCTACTGGGACCTCTCCGGCCAAGCGCACCCGCTGGGCGTGCTGCCTGGCTACTTCGATTCTGTTGTTACGTCAATGAATGGCGATGGAACCATCCTTGCTGGGCAACACAGCTTTGGAAGTAATGTTACCTCCGCGATATGGACGCAACCCACGGGCTGGCGCACCATGGCGACCATCGCGGCGGAACTGGGGTTCTCTCTGCCCCAAGGCTGGATTTTCGAGGAGGTCCGGGCGATCAGCGCCGACGGTTCTACCCACGCCGGCTCGGTGATGAACGAGACCCGCACCCAGCGTCACGGCTTAGTTCTTCAAGTGCCCGCGCCCTCGTGCCTGCTTGCGCTGCCTATGTTGTTTGCCGTGCGCCGGCGCCGCCGCATAACATAATATAACGTGGGGTCGTGCCTGTGACGTGCTACGACCATGCCGCGGCTTTGACACCTACGGCTCGGGTCTGGGCTGCGTGCATCGGTCATCATGCTCCTTGCATCGGTCAACATTCATGCTCATCGTTCAAGGCGCGTTGTGCGGCAGTAAACGGAGCGCGTTGAGAGGCGCACTCGCTCTCATGGTGAGTCAGGGGACAAGCGGGACGCCAGATTCAGCCATCATCGTGCGTGCCTCACGCGGGCTGCTTCGGCAGGCTGAAGAGGGCGGCGAGGCTGGTCCGTAACGCTGCGCTGTTGGCGGAGTTGGCGGTGGGGAGCGGGGACATCGGGCGGAAGTAGGGTGCCGCGGTGGCTCATGCTAGTGTGACTCCGAAGTGGGCGGCCACGCTTTGAGTGCCTCGGGACTGCACCTCTCGCGAGAGAGTTGCGATGAACTCCGCGGCGGGCATCGCTCCCAGGTCTTTTTGCACGCCGCGGATTCGGACGGAGACGGCTTGGGCCTCAGCGTCACGCGGGCCGACGATGGCCATGTATGGAACTTTCATCTCTGCCGCGTCTTTCACTTTGGCTTGAATCCGTTCGTTCGAGACGTCGGCGGTGGCGCGGATGCCAGCGTCCCTAAGTTGTTTAACGAGCGCGTGCGCATAGTCGGAAGTCTTCTCGCTGATGGGAAGCACGCGTACCTGTTCAGGGCTTAGCCAGAGGGGGAACGCGCCGGCGAAATGCTCTATGAGCACCCCGCAGAATCGTTCGAGCGAGCCGAAGGGTGCGCGGTGGATCATCACCGGGCAATGCTGCTTATTATCCGCCCCGATGTAACTTAAATTGAACCGGATCGGAAGATTATAATCTACCTGAACGGTGCCTAGTTGCCATTCGCGACCAATCACGTCCTTGATCATGAAGTCGATCTTGGGGCCATAGAACGCCGCCTCGCCGGGTGCCTCGGTGTATGCAACGCCCAAGGTGCTCGCCGCGTCTCTGCACGCGGCTTCGGCCAGGTCCCAGTTCTCGCTGGCTCCGATGTATTTGTTATTATCGGGATCGCGTAGGCCCACGCGCACGCGATACTCGTTCATCTTAAGCGTAGAGAGAACAGTCTTCACCAGTGACAAGCAGCCCACGATCTCCGCCGAAACCTGTTCCTGGGTACAAAACAGATGGGCATCATCTTGAGTGAACCCTCGAACGCGGGTGAGGCCATTCAGCTCGCCGCTCTGCTCCCACCGGTACACCGTGCCGAACTCGGCGAGCCGCACGGGCAGGTCTCGGTAGCTATGCGGGCTGCTCGCGAAAATCTTAATATGGTGAGGGCAGTTCATCGGCTTAAGCATGTAGCCGTCGAGCAGTTGATCATCCGGGCGAACGACGTGCGCGGGGATTGCTTCAGCGCCGGTTCGCTCGTTGACCTCTGAGGCGAGTTTAGCAGATACGCCATCGACCCGATTGAGCATCTCAGCGCAGGAGCACCCTTGCGAAGAAAGTAGTTCGAGTGCATCTCGCTCTATAATCGGCGGATACTGGCTATCTTTGTAATAAGGAAAGTGCCCGCTGGTTTTGTAAAGATCCAGCCGCCCGATGTGCGGCGTGAAGACCTGCTGGTACCCTTGCTTACGCAGCTCCTCGCTGATAAAGTTCTGAAGCTCTTGGCGAATTACGCTTCCCGCGGGGGTCCAAAGAATTAAGCCCTGGCCGACCTGCTCATCGATATGGAAGAGGCGGAGGGCTTTACCGATCACGCGGTGATCGCGTTTTTTCGCCTCGTCCAGTTGGTTCAAATAATGATCCAGATCGGCCTGCGATGCAAAGGCGGTGCCGTAGACCCGCGTTAATCGATCACTTTTCTCATCGCCGTGCCAATAGGAGGATGCTACGGACATCACCCGCGCTGCGCCGATGCGGCCGGTGCTGGGTACGTGCGGCCCCCTGCACAGATCCTCCCAGTTGGTGCCGGGTACGCCGGTCGCGTAGAAGGAGAGCGGCGAGGCACTTACATTATGTTCGGCGGCCGCGGCGAGGGCACGCTCTGCGTTATCAACTTTATACTTATTACCTTCGGATTTTACTTTGGCCAAGCCTGCCGCGCCCGCCTGCTCGTAGCGACTGAACGGCCGATTTTCCTTGATGATTTCGGCGATCCTGGCGTTGATCTTCTCGAAATGATCGGTGCTGATGCTCTTGCCAGCGGGCACGAACATGTCATAAAAGAATCCAGTTTCGGTAGAAGGGCCGTACGCCAACAGAATATCTTTACCGAGCACGTCCTGAATAGCCTCGGCCATCACGTGAGCGGCGGAGTGGCGGATGACCGAGAGGGCCTCCTTGTCGGGCTGTTTGTCCCGAGTCTTCTCGGTCAACACCGCGAAGGTCGCGTCGGTACTAATGACCGTAGAGAGGTCGCGAGTTTCGCCATTAATTTTACATGCTAATGCGGCCAGCGCGAGCTTGGGACCGATCGATGCTGCCACCTCCAAGCCGGTCACGGGGTTTTCGAAAGATTTGACGGCGCCATCGGGCAGAGTAATCTGTAACATAGCTTCACCTTATTTGACGACGGCCCGCGAAAGGCCACACCAGCCCCAAGCATCAACAGTAAAAAACCCGGCGATTCGCCGGGCTTAGTCGTTTGATAACTTATAACTACCCGCGGGCTCCGGCGCGCCCGTAGCGAGAAGATTTAACACGTCGTTGTCGTAGCAGCCAGAATCACGCGCAAGCATAGGGAGCTCGCTGAAGGGAGGCAAGAGAGCCTTGAGACGCCCTCACTGTCGCTCGGCGGAACCCTTCAGATCGCACGATGCTCGCGGCGTTGAGCCTGCGGCCTTTCAACGGCTTGGTAATGAGCTGATTAACTTAATTGGACGACACTCGCGGCACCCGTTGCCCCCAACCTCTCGAGCTTTGGTCCTGCGAATCACCGACCCACTGCCCCTTCTCAACAACTATTCGACCTCGCACCATCACGGTATCGCTTCGCCCCGTCGTCTCCCAACCCTCGAATGCGCTGTAGTCGGTCGCCATGTGGTGCGATTGTGCACTCAACACGGCGCGAAAGTGAGGGTCGTACAGGACCAAGTCAGCATCAAAGCCCGGGGCGATGCGACCCTTTCTCGCGAGACCAAAGACTTTTGCTGGCTGTTCACTGGCAACGCTGACGAGTTGGCACAATGAAATGCGACCCGGAATGACGCCGCGTGAGTAGAGGAGATCAACGCGATGTTCGACGCTGGGGATTCCGTTGGGAATGTTGCGGAAATCGGAGCGTCCCATTTCCTTCTGACCAACATAATCAAACGGGGCGTGGTCTGTGCCGACTGTCGCGACGCGGCCCGCCGCCAGGGCTTCCCACAAGAATTGGCACTGCGCCTCCGCCCGGAGCGGAGGCGACATAACAAACTTTGCGCCCGCAAACTCGTCATTCTCCGTGCCGAGCGTGCGTGTTTCATCCAATATGAAATGCGGCAGCACAGACTCGATAGTTACATTTACGCCGCGGCTTGCCTCATCTTCCGCGGCCTCCACCGCTTCCTTGCATGAAGTGTGGACAATGTAAACTGCGGCCCCGGTTGCCCGAGCGAAGGCGCAGAGGTGGCGAACTCCTGATGCCTCCACCCAGGGCGGGCGGCTCTCGCCGTGAAAGCGCGGAGCGGTGCAGCCCTTGGCGATGAGCCGGTGCTGCAACTGATCAACAAGCGTTTCGTTCTCGCAGTGCCCGGTGACGATTACCCTCATTTCCGCGGCGAGCGACATCGTCTGAAAGAGCTCCCGATCGTCGATGCCCAGCGCGCCCTTGTAGGCGAGAAAAACCTTAAGACTGCGGCAGTTTTTTTCGTTTATGATCCATCGTAACTGCGATCGCGTCTGCTCATCGAACCGAGTAACGCCCATGTGAAAGCCATAGTCGCAGTAACTGTGGCCTGCGGCGTGGCTCTCCCAGAGTTCGTAGGCCACGGCGGCATCGTCGGTCTTTCCCGGGCAGATCATCTCCAGCAGGGTGGTGGTGCCGCCCATCAGCGCGGCGCGCGATGCCGTCTCCCAGGTGTCCTTGGCGAACGTCCCCATGAACGGCAGGTAGACGTGGACGTGTGGATCGATGAAACCTGGAAAGAGATACTTACCATCGCCTCGGATGTGCTTTGATTTCGGGGGAAGCTCCGACGGATCGATGCTGCGGCGGACGTCTACGACGACCCCGGTTGCATCATCAACGAGGACATCGACGGCACTTTCGCCGTCCGCGTTTACGACAGTTGCGCCCGAAAGTAGAATCACGCGGGAGGGTAGTATGGTATGGAGCAAGTGGGAGCGACGGGAGCTTTTGCAAGCCGGGTGGGTTCGCGCGGGCGAGGTGTGGGCAGCGGACAACTTATGTATTTATGTGCAACCGCTTTATGTGACAGGGCCTTGTTTGACAATGCTTGGGGCTACCCGTTGTCCCCCCCACTTCCTACACTTTGGGGAGTTCAAAGACACCCCGCCACCCGACCCTGCTATGCCCCAAGCAAACCGCCCCGCATCCACCGGCTTTGACGGTCCCCGCAATCAGCCTCACGGCGGAGAGGGTGGTGCAAGGACGGAACTGACACAGCAGGGAAGTGAAGGATTACGTCCGGAGCCCCGCATTGTAATTATCGGAGCTGGCCCCACGGGGTTGGGCGCCGGCTATCGGCTGAAGGAACTGGGCTACACCAACTTCACGATCTACGAGGCCAAGCCCTTCATCGGGGGGCTGTCGCACTCGTTCCGCGACGATGTGGGATTCACGTGGGACATCGGCGGCCACGTGATGTTCAGTCATTATAAATATTACGATCAGTGCTTCGAGAAACTCATGGGCGATGAGTTCACGCTCAATGATCGTGAGAGTTGGGTGCGGATCGCGGAACGGTGGGTGCCCTACCCATTCCAAAATAACATTCGCTACCTGCCCGCACAGATGGCCTATGAGTGCATGAGCGGGCTTATCCGCGCTCAGCTGGGCAAAGGCGAAATCAAGTCGCACCACGATGCGAAGAACTTCGGCGAGTTTATTGATGCCGTGTTTGGCGATGGGCTCGCCAAGCACTTCATGCGACCTTACAACTTCAAGGTCTGGGCGTATCCGCCCGAGATGATGAATAAGCATTGGATCGGCGAACGTGTTGCTGTCATTGATTACGAGCGAGCGCTGAAGAACCTCGTTTTAGGCAGCGATGATTACGGTTGGGGGCCCAACAATCGATTCAAGTTTCCGCTGAAGGGCGGCACCGGCGAGTTTTACCGGCGCTTCGGGCCCGTGCTGGGGCTTACAACCGACGGCCGCGAAACGCCTACGAGTTCGATCAAGTTAAATAAACGGGTGCAGGCCATCGATGTGAACGGTAAATCTATTGCATTCACCGATGGCACAACGACGACATACGACCACCTGATTACCACTCAACCGCTTGATATCCTCTGCAATCACACCCTGCGGGGCGAGATACCCCAGTGGCTGAAAGATGAATCAGCGCGGCTGCTCCATAGCGGCGGGCACATGGTTGGCATCGGGCTCAAACGCAAGTGCCCCTCGACGAAAAGCTGGATGTATTTTCCTGAAGATAACTGCCCGTTTTACCGGGTTACTTATCTCTCGAACTATTCACCTTTCATGACGCCCGCCGACAACACCCGGGGCGATGCACCCTTTTATTCCCTCTTGTGCGAAACCAGCGTAAGTTCCCACAAGCCCGAGGACGCGGCGACGATCATCGAGCGCACCATCACCGGTCTAGAGCACGCGGGCCTGCTGGAGCCGGGGGAACGCGAAGATATTGTAAGCACCTGGCATTATTATGCCGACTATTCTTACCCGACGCCCAGCGTGGACCGCGACGATATTCTCGCCAATGTAATTCCATGGCTCGAGCAGCACGGGATTTATAGCCGCGGCCGCTTTGGCATGTGGAAGTATGAAGTCGCGAACACCGATCACACGCTGATGCAGGGTGTTGAATGTGTGAATCGCCTTGTGCTAGGTGAAAAAGAGACGACCATTGGAGTGGTCTACAAGATAACTGAAGATGGTCGCCATGCCGCCATCCATGAACGAAGCAGCGTTGCGGGAAGCGGCGAGAAACGAGATATCGCGGGTAAACCCACGCCAGCCGCGGCTTCGGTCGTAAATGGCACCTCCGCTTCGCACGGGGGAAAGCAACCGGGGCCTGAATCCGGTCTTCTGCAAGGGGCACCCTCGGCACGCGGTTCCCATACCCCGCAGACGCCCAGAAAGCCGTTAACCACGCGGATCATCGGCGATAATGGTGCTGCGGAAATTGGGGAAGAAGAAGCTGGCGTGGGTGGTGACTAACCAGAGACGGGTTCGCGTCCGGTCTGTGTCACCGCTGCCAAGGTCGTGAGCGGTTATCACGATCGTAAGCGAATCTTTGAGTACCTGCCGTTGGCAACTTAAGCTGTTACCGTCCGCTGCTCGATGCGCTTGACCGCCGCGGTCTGGACGATTCGCTTAATATACAATCCTG